>JGI24512J20087_1000304_pt1 | contig 36360 bp, 40 predicted proteins | sample LinPmetageLP35_FD_20087 | JGI IMG/M metagenome (IMG submission 20087) | reverse complement strand
CCAGAAGATAAATATACGTGCGAAGAAACGATTATCGAAGTCTCTGTCGAGAAAAGCCGTCGACGCGGCCTGACGAAACGATGCCAGAAGCTGGAGATCGACTGGCAGCAAGTTGACGAACACCTGGAAGGTCTGAGTGACTTGTTCAGCATGGGAAGGAAGATAACCCTCAGCATGGAGTTTGTTTACAAGGAAGTTGCTTGTGATTCTGCAACGGCGAAGGGCAAGAAGAAGAAGAAAAGCGCGACAGAGGCTTAAAGGCTTCAGAGAGCCGCTGACGTTGGTCTTTGGACTTGAGTTTACGAGAAGTATCGTTGTAGAGCTAAACATTGCAAGTAAGGATCTTATTGCTGGCTGGATGAGCGAGGGATTCACCAGAAGCTACTGCCAGCCCAGCTTGAAGAGATTGTCGGACACATGAAAGAGATGATGAAGGAAGGGGTGACGGAGGAGGACGTCGATGTTCGCATCGAGATCCTACCTCACATAATCAAAAATATATTGCAAAACAATCGCAAGCGGAAGGCAGATGGCTCCATTAACCATCGTCAATGTAAAACACACGCCTCCTCCCATAATAGATGTTGCGATACGGCCGAAATACCACCTGTTGAAAAACTGGGGGACGTAGAAGGCGATAGATAGGTCATGCTTGAGGAGTATTGCAATTGGGGCCTGGCACAAGTCGAGAGCGAAAGGTGGAGACAAGCACTACAGATTGCAAATCAGGTTGCGATGAATCAGTTCCTAGAATTGAACACTATCTTGCAGCATCTAAAGGTTGTCGTTGAGCTTATGGTAAAGAACAAGGTAGCACCAGGCATCGCTCTGCAATTTGTGAGCAACATCAAGAAATTCCAGCGGGAGATAGGAAAGTCTTGAAGCATGAGGGAGGGTATTTCCAGGGTTTCTTTCCTCTTTAGTCTTGATTTATCTAGAGTACTACGTAATAGATATTCCTGCGTGACGGAAGTGATTCTTTGCAATGTGTTCATCGTCACCTACCACGTCGACGCACCACTCCAGAAACATTTTGAATTCCCTTGCAATGAAATCCTCGTTTTCGTGCCACTTTTTCTTGATGAATTTCTTGAGTACGCCAAAGTACTCCTCAATAGGATTAAAGTCAGGCAAGTACGGTGGGAGGAACTCCAATACTACTCCTGCATCTCGACACATCTGCACGATATTTTCTGAATGGTGCTAGAACGCGTTATTCATTATGATGACAGATTTTGGCTCTGGGTATCTGCCACAGTGATGTAGCAACTAGGCAATAAAGTCCTCCAACAAATCACAATCTATTGATCCTTGATATACTTGCCTCAAAATGATACCATCATGCGTGTATGCTGGAAGAATATGCCATCTTTTTCCTCGACCGAACTTTGTGATGTGGATTGGAGATGAACCTTTCGGAGACCACCCCCAACGCCGGTGCCTAGCCTTCCCATCGCAGCCAGACTCGTCCACAAAGACAAGGTGGTCGGACTTGTATTTCGATATCTTATGTAGGTAGTGGTCTCGAAGGTCGGCATCTCGTTGTTGTGCGATGCGTCGGATCGTTTTTCGTGTCCAGCCTATTGACCTCAGAGTCCGACCAATTGATCTCTCCGATATCCTTTTACGAAACCTGCGGTATAGGAAATCTGCCATCTCGCATCGATATAGATAAGGCTGTTTGATTAGTGTATCGCAGAGAGCTTCCTTCATAGGTGGTGTAATGCGGCTACGACGGCCGACGGTCTTTGTTCTTTGGCGGTTGGGCATTTCGGACAGCTGCCTCTTCAAACGGATTCTCTGGACGGCGCGCACGCTGCATGAGGCCTCTGTGGCTATTAGATTGGTATCGAACCCTTCTTTTAGCAAGGCGTTGATTAAAATATGCTGTGCGGCATTCATTTGTGGCGGCATGTTGGCTGACAAAAATGGATGACAGGAAAGAAGAGGAGAGAGTGACGGAGGAAAGTAGTGGAGACGGTCCTAGCCAATTCTGTTTCTGCAAGGGCAAGGCGGGGGGGGTGGGTACCTCCAGGTACATCTGGGGCAGGGGTGCACAGCCACAAGTGCAAAAGTGGACTTCGCTAAAAAATAATTAAGTAAACAACAACGACACTCATTTCGCCTTCTACTGTAGCCGAGGATGTGATGGTAACCTATGCTCCAATTGGACAGACTGCACAAGTCACACAAAAGGCATACGGATATGCGAAGTGCTGGCAATTGAAGAAAACAAGGCCGGATCAAGTACTGAACAATGCTGATACTTACGCAACTCTCGCAATTGGTCAGAGACCAAATTAGTCTTTATCTGTGTTCTTTACTTACTGTATGCGAACGCAGCTTTATATATGTCGGCGAATAATTGGGCTTGGGGCTATGCCAAACCCGTGGATGCGTAGTGTATTTATTTGATGGCAAATTAACGATAGACAATTGCGCTTATGAGCTACTTCACTGAAATGATAAGCGCTTTCGAGTGTAGCATCGATGGCTCATGTATCATGTACAATCAAGAACTTTACTGATCTGCTTGTTGGAGCTATGCGTCAAGGGGAGTTCCGCAAATTCAGGCGCTCGTGATGTTAAGCGAGACCCACTCCGATCAAAACATTGAGCTTGAAGTGCCCCCTCAAATGTGCACATCGCAGGGATTCATGCATCAACAAAAGGTATATCTGCATGAGAAATAATGTATGAAAATGACTGAAGTATTCTGATATGGGTTGTTCTTACCCCCATCTTCCACCATGCAGCTCTCGTGTGCGATGCTCGCACTGTATCATCATCCTCGCTGGTCATCCACTGTGACAAAAATAAGCATGCAGATCAGATGTTAATGCGATAAAATTTGTATTCTGACTGTTCTTACGTAGACTGCAGGAACTTAGAAACGATTTGTGCGGGAACTTAGGCTTTGAGGGTGGTACATCCAAAGTCCGAAATCTGTCCAGAAACAGTAACTCCGATATTGAAGCCATCGCGACTCACTGAGTCGAAGCCTGACTTTGTAAATCTGGCATCCCTATAACAGCGACAGAGATCCCCTGGATTGATTGGAGTATCCCCTCCAATTCTTCCTCTCAATGGCTTCCAGCACTCGCCCGGCTTCCACAATCCCCCGTGCTCCCTTTAAGACTTGAAGCGGCGATGCTTCTCTCAGGTATAAGAGCGCTCTCCCCTCATATCTCTTTCCACAGCTCTCTTGTCCTCTTCAAACCCTCAGTCGTAACAAAGATCCCTCACCTCGCTTACGAGTCCTGAACCTTCCGTCGCGTTTTCGCCTCGTCGTCGCGATGTTCCAATCCCATTCTCAAATCATGTTCCATCTCGCTTCTGATGATGCTTCGTCAACCGAGAGCTCCGGCTCCCCACAGCCTCAACCCATGGATCCTGTGAGTTCATGCCTTGTTACAAAAGCCAGAAATTGTTGATTGCGTACGATAAAGTGGTGCAGTGCTAATTAATGATTGCGAAATAGACTTACGGAGAATGATGCGCTGACGGGCTCTTTGTTGTTGCTGTTTTGTATGCTTGGTTATTGTTTGCGTTCCGTTGGGAGACGGCATATATTTAGATATTTGGAGTGCAACGGTTATGAGCGGTTGTCTTCGGAGCATCGTGAGACCTATTTTGCTTTGCTGGTGAAGACCGCGCGGTCGGCATCCATCTGAAGAACCTCAGGCAAGGTCAAACTCGGTCTTGATTGGTTGTACAGGATAGCGCACATGCGAGCGAATCCTACTATATCACTGGCCCGAGTTATGCGGACCTAACCAGAATCTCTCACCGGTCATCCACATAAAGGGGCAAGAAAGGCATCCAGAATGCATGTTCGCAGTCTCGCTACCTGATTACATCCGTCCTTCAAATCGAGACAGAAATTCTTGAAGCGCTCAGGATGTATTATATCCTGTCGTAAAAAAATAACCCTTCCCAAATATACTGCAACTCCAGTATGAAGTGATTGAGAGTCCGGCAAAATGATCCCCCCACTCTTTGAACCCCCTGCAATTCACGTGACTTGGAACTTGATATCCTAATGCCTTGCAATCACATCGCCGTACGTTGATACTTAGAATGTTCTCTAGCTCGAGGAATGTACAATATCCGTCTTCTAAGCTCGTGGAATAAAAGGCCACCACAGGATGCGATGAGCGCAGCGGAAAGTTATCATGGGATGATGGCTTATAGCAGGTTGCTGGGCACAATCTGGAGTTGAATCCTGCATTTGTGCTTTGGGATCCACAGGCGATTGGAATTTCGATAGCCTTACCAATGTAGAGTGAATAGTTGAAAAGGTCTTATTATTGATTATTGGGTTACTCTTCGGAAACATGATATAGCATGATATAGCTTCATGGCATGGGAATTTCCAAATGGGGGTTTTCTTGTCCTGGAGTCAGGAGACTTCAGGAAGAGTACAAGCCTGAGCCTACTAGAGCTGCATGTTGGTTTCCTCAAAGGAGCCTTTACTTCGTTACTCCTGCTCCGCCGCAACTACTCCGTCTGGATGTGTTGTTGCCGCTGTTTTTGTCTCAGTAGTAGTAGCTGGCCGTGTCTGCCTCTTCAGATCCCAATCTTCGAAGAGGGGCTCAAGAGTATTACGAGACTCTTGTGGCGGATCAGTCGCCATTTCATCATTCCCCTCTCTCAGTGTACTAGAGCACAAAGACCCAAATTAGTCAATAGCTTTTTCAAAGTCCGGAGTATTTTTTGAACCGATTTTAGGGGCTTAGTGTTCAGTGATCTTACCATTTTGTCGCTATAAACTCACGAACCATAACTCCATCCACCATGAAAGTGATTTTTCCCAACTTCTCATACGCCACCGATGCGATCTCGCCCCCAGGCGAACCCTCCAAAAAGCCCAAGTACTCCATGATAAACGCTAGCACAGTTCTCGGATTCTTCAGATAATTAATCCCGCTTTGCTTCCTCAGCCTCCTCAATCTGTTCTGTCTGATGTTCGGGCCGATCATATCGGCTGGCACATTTGGCGTCAGGACATCTAAGATGATGTGTCGAATCTTGATAGGTTTATCGTGAGGCTTGTTCTGTCGACTGACAGGTCCTACTTGCAAGAAGCGTTCGAGCAGGTTGAAGAAGGCCCAAACTATAACTGGCGGTCCACCATCCCCACCGTCGTAGCCACTCCGACGACCTCCTGCCGCACCCATTATTCTGAAGGTAGAGCGGACTTCCTCTACTCGACTTGTGGTTGTCGGGGATATATAGCCATGTAGGCCACAATGTACGCTCCTCCACGATCATTACGTCTAGTTTGTAGAATCGCAGGCTAGGGAGCTGCATGAGGGACATGATGTCCAAGGTCTCACGACGGAGTTGTCGATTGATGGCGAGGGTTGGAATGCCCTGGAACTGGGTGTCTTTTTGATAGAGGACTCTGCATCCTGCAGACCAGCCATAGTACTTCGTGTCCTTGAGTCGTTCTCGGTCGTCTGCGTTGTTTGGGGATTCAGGCGGGGCCACGATCGTGGACAAAATGACAAACCCGAGGATCTTGTCACGCAACTCGAGAGGAAGTGAAAGCAGAGGCGACATAATTTCGAACGTTGCTAAGTGATTTGAAGGAAACCCCGAGACATTTCTCGCGATATATGAAGTTGAGTGAAGAGTGCGCAAGATCTCAAATCATATGTCAAATGAACGTACTTAGGCAGCCATAAGAACAGCGGGACATCGGCAAAGTTCTGCAGTAACTGATCGTGACCTAAACTCTCTACGTGAGGTGAAGTCAAGACCTTGTCGTATGATGAAGTACCCCTCGCAAAGTCTCAACTTGTTTCCCAGTTGTAATAGAGTATGTAGGAGAAACATGCCTTGCGGAGGGACGACAAGCACAATCCTTACTATCACGTGGCAATTTCCATGAAATTTCACACGTTTAACGGAGTAAAGGCCAAAGATAAGATTATGGACAGCTTAGGTTAGTATCGAACTAGAATGAAATACAGGTGGTGTGTATTTGTTATAGCTCAAAGTTTTTTTGTGTCTGTCCAATAAAGTGCACGTGATGCTTGACCACAACCCACTGGGACAGTTCGTCCTCAATGTATGGCAAGATGTATCAATAGGTGCCATCTAACACCGCATAATTACTAAGGTATTCTAATTGGAGTTTATACTATGTAGAAAGCAGCAGGCGCTGGTTGTGGGGAAGGAAACCAAATCGTCGATTTAAAGCAGGGCGTCCGGCCAGCAAGACATGAACACATACCAAATGAACAGTAGAGTGCAATATGGGATGTTATCATACAGAATTTGAGTGAGTGCGATCTCTGTACTTATAAATTAACAAAAACGAAGCCAATTGCACCCACAAAAGAAGATACGGTACGTTCTCCCTACACTCTAACAGTACTGCGGAGCAGATACAACCCGCCAGTTAGTTCGCAATACATCAAGGGTCTATAACAGCGTCAAAAGGTCATTATTCTCATTGGTAGCAAACAGGGTAAGCCAGTCAGATGAGCGCACAGAACTTTGCGGGCTCAGACTCGTCAAGTGAAGTTGAAGCGGCGAGCACTGAGTAGGTATAACTACCACCCCATCTCCCACAATCGCAACTTCCCTCCTTCTTTCCTCATCAGAAATCATAACGCTTAGGCAGACACCTACAGAGCTTCAATATTTCAATGACCGAAATCTCGAGGTCATCTCTGCCGCACGCAGCCGTTGCCCAACACAACGCAGTAAATGTAAAAGAAGGAATAAGTCAAGTCAGGTCGAAGAGATACAACAGTAGCAAAAAAGTAGGTGTTCCACACCGCTCGCTTACACAAAAACCGATCCAATTGACGAGTTTTGAGGTTCTCACGATGTTCCATGCACGCCTAAGCCTGGTCGCGATTTTCGACGAGGAAGTGGTGGACCACCCACAACACAAGGCTGAGTTGGAGGCTGAGGAAGAAGTAAAGGCGCAACCGATTGACGTTGTGAGTTTGCTGCACCACACTTTACTTGTAGTAATTAAAAAGTGCTGGAATTATTTTGTATGAGTGCTAACAAAACGACTTGAACAGTTTTATGGAACTTAATGCAAATGTGCAAGTTGAACAAATTGGGGGCAATGGGGGTTGTTTCGATACTGGACTGGAATTATGGGTCGGCGAAGCGAGTGCGCAGCGACGATTGTCTCTAGGGTCATTTTTGAATTTCTTGTATGCGCGAGATGATCAAGTATGTATGGGTGCAAATGTGCGTAAGCTCAAATAGCTACGATGAACGCTTTTTGCGATGCACGTGTATGTTGCCAATAAGTCCAGATCGCTCGCAAGTACGCACAAATCTTGGCTTCAGCATCACTTTCAAATCATGCCGCGTGTAAAATATAAACAACCGATTAAATGGTAAGATCCTCAGAAAAGAATGCCATGAATGCTTAACCACGAGAGAGAAGATAAAAATGCAAGAGGGTTTCTGGGAGCACTTGCTCATCTACTCCATCAATCAAGCGGACGTCATGCACATGCGAACGCAACATGTGGCGATTGAAGAAAGACCAGTCGAGATTTGCTTCATAATTCATTAATTTCCAATTCCCCACAAGAACAAAAAGGGACACACTAACTACAAGGTATCACCGCCGAGAGAACCAACTTCGCTACAACTCGCATTCCTATCTGTTGCTTCATCCATTCCATGCCACATTCCACCCAACATTCCATCCCCCCATCTCATTACACATATATATACCATCCTCCTCTCGCTCCTCCTTTCGCTTCTCCTCATCAAAACATCCAAAAGTTTGTTTCTTTTCCTCAGAAATTCAACAATATCCCAACAATATACGAGCGAGTGGACGAACAAAAAGCAAAACAAGGCGGAATCAGTATCCAAATGCTCAACACCAACGAAAGATGAATGGCAACGCTAATTCGCTCATGTACGTACAGCAAATCCAATTTTTTGGTGTCAGAAAGAAGAGTCGTGTTCTGTTTATGGTCAGGTAGGTGGTGGGTAGCTGGTATCTGTCTGGGGAATTGCAGGAGGTTGTAGGCGATTAAACTGCAATCTCAGGTATTGTGGAGGACTCGGGCTCCATTGACTCTGGATCAGAAATGACGGCGGAGTCGTCGGATAGCTCCAAGGCGATAGATTCAGCCGGAGGCGCAGAGACTTTGTCTGCAAGTTCTTGCAGTGGGATCTGGAGCTCCTCAGCTTGGATGCCGTCTTCCAACCCTATCGACAAGTCGTCTTCCTGGACTTCAATCTCAGCAGCCGGCTCGGAGACGTTCATGGGCTGTTCGTTTTCGACCTCCTGGTTCAAAGAGCTATGATCATTGACTACTGGCGCAGCGTTGACCATCTTCTGCTTGATTGGAGTTTCGCAGGGATCGTGAATCTTGCCAGAAGCCTCTGAGAATGCATCCGTTGCCGTGGGCATTGGAACTCTCTCCGTCACCGTAAGCTCTCTGAAAACAGTCGTCGTGACTGGCAGGACAGTTTCCTGCTCTGCTGTTTCTGAAACCATTTTGACGGTCGATTCAACCAGCGAAACTGGTTCGGCCTCCGTGACTGGCAACTCTTTGAATACTGTAGTAGTGACCTGCGCAGGCGAAGGTGCCTCCATAACAGCTTGCACATGCCCACCCTCAAGCAAGCTCTTTGGCTTCAATGCCAGAAGCAAAACTAAGACACTCAAAACACCAATCGCCACATTCTTCGAGTCTCTCATAGCAACCTTGAAAGCCGCTAGCAGTAATTCCGGAAGTGAAGAGTCATCATGCACACTTATTCTCGAGGAGCTACGACGAGAAGCAGATGGTTCTGGTGTCCCGTAAATCTCGCGCATGCGCTCTTCCTCTATCGCTTTCCTGTGCATCATCTCCTCCTCCATAGCTTTCCTCTGCATCATCTCTTCTTCCTCTACCATTTTCTGTCGAAGCTCTTCCTCGATAGCCATTTGTTTCCGCATTTGTTCCTCCTCGTGTAGACGTGTCTCTTCATCACGCCGCCTAATTTCCTCCTCTCTTCTCTTCTCAGCTTCGTGGTCATGCACGTGCTCGATGACAAGTTCCTCGTCTTCAAATCCATCGTCCAATTCCCTTCGCTCCTCTGTCTCTTCTTCGTGAGGAGTGGTGAGAGCGAGATGCTCTAACTCGGAATGTTGATGCATCTCAACGTACGGCTCGAGCTCTACATCCACCCGCTCCATCTCCCTCCACGCCGCAGCCCAAGCACCAGCTCGCATAAGCCCATTGCTCGCATAAATCTTAACACGGAACCTCCGTTCTCCTTTGCTTACATCGCCAACTATCTCGAGACGAACATCCCGTCTACAGATATCACACCATTTCCTCTCTTCTCTTGTCTCTGCTCCCCAATTATCGTCGCCGTCGCCATCTTCGTCTGAGCTGGGTGCTTCGGAGTCGGAGGGCCCCATGTAGTGACCGCATTTGAGGATCTTGGCACGAGGACGCACGGGTAGCTCGAGGGCTTCGAGGAGGCGCTCTTCGAGTACTTCGTAGGAATCTTGGGGATGGGGAAGTAAGATCCCACGTTCGAGAACGGTGTCTCCCAGCTTTTCTTGGAGCAGTCTCCAGCTTTCTTTGACTGTTTGGAGGGATGTGGGAATTTCGGGAGAGGACATTAGGTGCGAGTATGGCCACTGGAGTGGGAGGACGGTGACGTGGAGGAGGACGAGAGGTTCTTTCTTAGGCTTGAATCGTGTGGGTGTTCGCTTGGATGGCGAGTACTGGGAGTTGGGAGTGCCGATTCGGGAGACAGTTGGCATATTTCTTTTCGCGGACCTTGGAGATCCGAAGACTGATTGTGTAGGAGAGGACATCTGCATTGCGCGAACGGAGGAGGGTGTTCGGAATGGCGGCCTGGAGAGGATCTTGCTTGGAGTTCGTGAAGACAGATCCACAGGCGTTTGCATATACGAAGACGAGCTGGGAACGCGAGATATTGTGTCCATTTCATTCGCAGATCCAGCTTCTTCTCCTACGACAGGAGAAGTAAGGATCTTCTGATTATCATCAGAACTGTGTAGATCAGAGTTCATGCTGCTTCGTTTGCTGCGATCGGAACTACTGAACACGTCGTCGTCGATATCTCCGTCGTGATTGGAGCTGGTGTCTCCCCCTTCGTGATCGGAGTGTGTCTGGGATCCGTATGTTGGATCCGCCTCGTCTTCGTGCTTCGAGTGGTTGTCGTGATCAGATTCGTAGGTTGCTTCAGTCTCGTCGCCATATGTGAGTTCGGTGCCCATCTCGTAGGTCAATTCCGTGCCATCGTGTGTCATCTCTGTGCCTTCCCGGCCATAGCTTTCATCCGTTTGCATGCTCAGCTCTGAGTCTTGACCGCCTCTGTAGTTGTCCTGCTCGATACTGGCGACTACTGCTCTTGCAGCGGCTTGGATTTGTGCTTCGATGCGATCAATCTGACGCTCTCTGGCTGCACGCTCTTTCTCATCCTCCTTATCCTGCTCAGATCCTTGTTGTTGATCCTCCTCTTCGTCTGGGACATCTTCTACTGTGGCTTGGAGTGGTTCGATATGCGGTGATGGTATGTTTTCCTTATGTTCCTCTTCCGGACCAACCGTGCTGGCATCTTCTACAACTTCATGCGATGACTTGGCCTTTATCTCTCCTTCTCCCCATGAATCATGGTGTACCACCGTCTGATTACTCGAGACTCGTTCTGGCGACATTTCACCCTGTATTTTGCTTTCTTCCTCCGCAGGCTTTTCGCTCGTATTATCGTGTGAGTTCGTTCCGTCAGAGAGACATGAAGGGTCGACGTGGATTTCGAAGTCCTTCGGGGGAGTTGTGTTCCGCATTCCGACGGGAAAGCTCGAGGGCCGATATTTGCTTTAAGTAAATAATGACGCGGCAAGTCGGTTCATGCAGCAACCCGAATCCTATCGAGGGATCCGGTGCAAGATGATACGTCAAGCTGTTTGCTTATGTTGGTATATGAGGCTGTGTTATTGAATATATAGTTCGTGGTGGTGGTGCATGTGAAAGTTATTTTTCGAGGTTGAATGTCAGTGCTGGCGTTTGTTGATGTGCGGTTGCCACGATGGCAACGGATAATTTCGCGATCAGCCACTGACGAGACCGCGGTTAGATACGCAGATTAAAACACCACAAACCTTGAGATGGTGATATTTGCCAGAATTTGACTGTTGAGGAGCCGTACTCATTTCAAATGATGTGCTTCCAGTATTTTGGCTTCTTCGCTCAAAAGGTCGCTGTCATCGACCAGGTTTAAGCATCAAATCGCAACTTCCCAAAAGCCTGTTCGTGTCGCGAGCCGGGAACCTTCTGATAGGCAGGCTAATCATTATCCAGGTCGATACCACAACACTTAAAGACATGGAGTTTTGCGATATCGTCTTGGAGTTATATGTAACTGTACAAGTCTCCATGATATTTGCTCGTCTGTTGCACCCGCATGGTGATAGAAAGGTTCGCATCGCAAACGGCAGAAGAAGTCCGCCTTAGCTGTACAGTATCCTCCGAGTTCCCGTATCTCGTACCCAGGTAGGTTCGGGGTTCTCTTCCTCTTAAGTCAAAGACACCAGACATGGAAACAGAGCTCTCAAGTCCCTTCTATACGTCGTGCGATCATCTCGTGCCTGCTCGAGCTCGCGATGCTTCAATTCATGATCAGGGGATAGTCATGTAACTGAGATATCCAGGATACACCAAACAGACATGCAGAAACCTCGAGCGCATATGCCGTGCAACAACGCGTGAGTCAATGCACGCGAATTCCTTCTTACCGATATCTTGAGATAGATTCCACATATCTTCAAGGAAACAAGACCGGCTTGCGGCTTTTTTTAGTTCTATTCCCAACGAAACGTCCTATTTGAAGCCTTCTACGTCATGGGCCAAGATCGTCAGGGGTCTCGACCCTTATCTTCAAGCGACGAAGCGAAAGCTGATTTCCTTGGTGGGGGAGTGAGAATGCGATGCATGTGCATGGAGGGGCTGCGACTTGTTTACGTGTTTCCTGCTTTTCAACTTCTTTGACTTCTTGCATATTTCTGGCTCGCTCCTTCATCGACTTTTTGGATATCCTTTGCTTGCTAGAAATCGCTCAATTTTTGCAATCCATTCGCAGACATTTAGAAAAGCTTCAGAACGGAACATCAATAGACCAAGAAGACAAGACGGCAAGATGGCAGACTCAGGTAAACAATGCAACCAATTCTTCTTCTACTTGGCTGACCTCTTCTCAGAGCAGACTCCGACTCCGGAGAATATGACCATGATGCAAGGCTTCGAATGGTACGTTCCTGACGACCATAAGCATTGGGTTCGGCTCCACGACAACATCCCCCAGCTTAAAGCTGCCGGTATCGACAACATCTGGGTTCCTCCTGGATGCAAAGCTTCCTCTCCCTCTGGCAACGGCTACGACATCTACGATCTGTACGACCTGGGTGAGTTCGATCAGAAGGGAGGAAAGGCAACAAAATGGGGCACAAAGGAAGAGCTCGTGGCAATGGCCAAGAAGGCGAACGAAGTCGGGGTTGGAATTTACTGGGATGCAGGTATGTGGCGCGTTCGCAGCAGCTCAAGGCCATAGCTAATACATACTTCCAGTCCTGAACCACAAAGCCGCTGCAGACCACAAGGAGAAGTGCGAAGCCCAAGAAGTTGATTCCGATGACCGAAACAAGACCATCTCCGATCCATACAAAATCGACGCATGGTTGGGCTTCGACTTTCCCGGCCGAGGAGACAAGTACTCGAAGCAAAAGTACCATTGGTACCATTTCTCCGGCACGGATTACAATGCCGACAACAACAAGACCGCCATTTACAAGATTCTAGGAGACAAAACCAAGGGTTGGGCCGATGGAGATGATGTTGATTCAGAGAAGGGTAATTATGATTATCTCATGTTTGCCGATCTCGATTATTCGCATGGAGAAGTCAGTGCAGATGTGATCAACTGGGGTGTCTGGTTGAGCAAGGAGATAACCCTAAAGGGCATTCGCTTCGATGCCGTGAAGCACTTCAGCGAGGATTTCCTCAGAGAGTTTATTACCAAGATGGATGAGACGCATGGCAAGGGATGGTTCTTCGTCGGCGAGTTCTGGAAAGATAGCTTGGACGACATGAGTGCCTATTTGCAACGAATGGGCAAGAAATTCTCTCTGTTCGATGCGCCGCTCGTGTATAACTTTAGTACTTTGAGCAAGACGGAGGGTGGAGATCTGAGAAAAGTGTTTGATGATACTCTTGTCCAGAAAGAGCCGATCAACGCTGTGGTATGTCTTCATCGCGACCCCCATAAGTTCAAACGCTGATGATCTAGACATTGGTAATGAATCACGATACCCAACCCTACCAAGCGCTCGAAGCCGCCATCGAGCCATTCTTCAAGCCACTCGCCTACGCACTGATCCTCCTCCGCGACACCGGCTACCCCTGCGTCTTCTATGGCGATCTCTACGGCATTCAAGGCGAGCACCCATTCCCACCATCCTGCGGTGGTGCCCTGCCCTCTTTGACACTCGCACGCAAACTCTACGCCTACGGCAAGCAGGCTGACTACTTCGATTTCGCTACTTGTATTGGATGGGTCAGATATGGAACCTGGGATAAGCGATTTGGCTGTGCTACTGTGATGAGTAATGCCGGTCCAGGCGAGAAGAGAATGCATGTCGGCGAAATGCATGCTGGTGAGAAGTGGACCGATGTTCTCGGGTGGGGTGAGGGAGAGGTAGAGATCGATGGTGAGGGATATGGTGTTTTCACTTGCCCAGGTGTGAGTCTGAGTGTTTGGGTGAACAAGGATGCTGAGGGCAGAGATCAATTTGGGAAGTTGTAAGTTATTATTCTGCTCTGACAATACGTCGTTCTTGCTAACTGAAATAGTGATGATGATATCTACAAGAAGAAGTGATAACTTTCTCGGGTTGTTTCGGCGAAATATAGCGTTGGCTTGGATACATAGCGAGGTTGGCTAGACTCTTCACGATTATGATGTTACTCTAATAAAATCACGTTCATCGTCGCACAGCCCTGGATTTCGCATCATCTGTGTCACATGAATGCAGGTAAATGAGGCAGTTCCGATGGAAGGGAAGATTTCTTCATCGATTCTTTGCAAACAATCAGTCTATCGTTCTACCAAGTAACTCAAATGACTCAAACTCCCAACTCCAACCCCGACACAGCGTCCGAATACCAAATAAACTCTCCAAACCTCACCAGACCTCCCCAGAACTAAACCAACATCCAGCGATTACTCCTCCAAGCCCCATCCACATGGTAGGTCGGTCCCTCCATCCCATCAATAAACCTAGTCTTCCACGGCATCTGATGCAAGAACGGATCATGCGGCATATTCTCCATGGCCCACTCCTCAATCCACTCCCGGTATGCCTTGAGCTTGGCTGTGCAGGCACGGGTGATGATCCTACATACAACTCCAATTAGATACAATCCGGCAATGTTCTCAAAGTATAGGAGAGGAAACAGGAGTGAAGATAGGGATTGAAGAGACTCACCGACGCGAAACTTTCTCCTGCTCCCCACCCGGCTTCAACGGACCCGGGACATCCGTGTCTCTCAAGACACGTTCTCTGGGAGAGAGAGCGAGGTAGGCTTTTCGCTCTTCGCGCGCGGCTTTGAGGGCGGCGAGGCGGGCGGCGGGAACTTTGCCTCGGGGGCAACCGCGAGGACGGGCGGATGGGTTGGCTGGCTTCTTGGTGCTGCGGGAGGTTTTCTTGCCAGACTTGCTGGACTTGAACTTAGTGATGGTGGTGGTGGTGGTGTTGGCGGTGCGGGAGGAGGATCTTGGTGCCACTTTGAGTGCTGAGAATTTGGGTAAGATGGTGTGATGGATTGGTGGATGGATGGACTTTGCAAGATCGACAACTTACTTTGATGGTTGAGAAGAGAGAGATGGTGCGGCCTGATGTGAAATGGATTCGTCCTGGTAAAGTTTGATGTTGATGGTTGATTTGATGTTGACGTGATCACGATCTTGTGTTTTTGGTCAATGGTTTCAAAGAAAATCTAAGATAGAGGAAGAGGAAGGGTCAATATACTCCTGTAGAAGCTCCTTCGTGACTCTAGTGGCTCATCGTGGGCGAGATCTTGCTCTTACTCTTGCTATTGCGGTTCGACAGGTATTGTGTTTGGACTTTGTTGGCGCTCACTGGGTTTGAAGCTCGCTAAGAACAATAGGAGAGGATCGGGGCTATTGTTTTGGTTGGCAGTCTCGCTTAGATTTCAATAATAGGAGGGCACAATAGGAGGTAATTTTTGAAGAATTTGGAAGAGCGTTGTGGGGCTATTTCGACAATTGAGGTATAATACAGGAATTGGCAGCATTCCAACTACCGGGCAAGACTTATTTGTATTGATTCCGGCGTAAGTGGTAGTAATTATGCCGGCTGTCAGCCAGTTCTGTGTCAGTCACGGGATTGCTGGTGCATGTACGACTTAGAAGAGGTAGAGATTCTAGGAATCCCCAGGCGATCATTAATGGACTATTGTGCTCCTCAGACGATGACCAATTTGCAAATTTCTAAGCTCAAGAATATACCGTTCCATAATTGACTTGATCTTCGAGGCGGACGGCAAAGCACCGGAGTTATCTTAGCATATTTAGTGAGCAGACTACAGAGACGCATAGATCGGAAAATCAAAGCTGTACGAGCTGAGAAGAGACTTTCCATTGTTTTCTTCCCTACTAGACGAATCAAGCGTGTAAGCAAGGTGGCAAGGCGAGACGCCTTTGTTGCCTCGCTTGAAATGGGGGTAGCGAGTGGACAGTTACACGGCTAAGACTGGCAAATACCCAGCTCGCCAGCTGGCTCGGTGAAGGTGTTCGTTCTTCTGAGAACTACCATTGTTTCTGGTCTTTTCAACAAAGATATTTCCCACAAAGCATCGCAGAAAAAATGCTTGCTCTTACAGCTATTGCGTCCACGTGCTGGTGTTGCTGTGTTACTCGAATGGGCCTCGGCATTTTGGCCTCCGTTTCCCAGGGCTTATTTGAACACCCAATTGATACTCAATCTCAGGCACTCCTCAAACCATATAAGAATTGTTTCGATAAACGAATAATCATTTTTCAGTGTCAAATAGAGATAGATAAGCGTCACGTTTGAGGTCAATGGTCAGAAACAAGCAGACAAATCAGCGCTTCCTGCCTGCAAGTCCAGACTCGGCACTTCTCCACAGTCCGTAACTTCTGCCCAGCAAGCTCTCTCCAGCTTTCATCCCAGCAACAAATCCACTTCGCCCACACCTTTCCCCGCCTCCGCAACTTTATTCCAATCTCCCCCAGAGCTTCTTCACGACTCCGTACGCCAGATCCCTCGAGGCAGACTATGCGCGCGCAGGAAGATGTGCCCTGATCGATACGGACATCGAATGTGTCGCTCTGAGGAGCGCAGGCAGGGATGAGTGCGACGTCCCCAACCAGCAGCGCGCCCCCAGCTGCGAATTTGAATGGGGCAGGGGCAGCATCTCCAACACAGCAATTCCCACCGCCCAAGCAGATCCGGTTCGTGAACAATGAAGGTCAGCCGCCACCCAAGAGGAGGAGAATCAATGCTGCGTAGGTTTTTTCCTTATTTTGGTGGTGTGGGTGTTGATCTGGAGGTCGCGCTTGATGTGACGCGCACGATGCGACTTTTACGTGATGATTGGAATCATTGAGCTGATGGTTTGTTTTCTAGGTGCCGGACATGTCGAAAACGTAAAACAAGGTGCGACGGCAAGAGGCCACTCTGCTCGACTTGTACAGATAACGGACATGAATGTATGGGATATGCCGAGGGGCCAGAGGGAAATATGAAGAGAGAGAGGAAGGAGAGCGATAACAGCTCACGGAGAGATAACGACTATGATGATGAAGAGGAAGAAGACAGTAGAAGCACAGATGGGACGCCGGCGAGAAGAAACAGTGGGCATAGGCAGCGACCGTCTCAGAGCAGCCATTCGGGCGCAAGCCCGGAGATGAAGAGGGCAAATGCACATTCGAAGCAGCAGAATTATTCCAACTACGATCCAAGTCCTCTGAAACGTCAGGACACAAGAGATAGTGGGAAAGGAAGGGGCTCGTTTATGGACTACAGGGACAGTGCAGTGTTTTCAGACGAAGCGCAAAGCCCGACAGGTATGATGGGACGGCTTGGGGGAATAATCTGACACTGACTGTCTATTAGCAGAACGATCACCTGCTGTACCTCATGAGAACCATCGAGTACCCTATTTCCGATATTTCGGACCTACTGCAATCGTGCCTGGCTTTAAACAAATGGTTGTTTCGGTTAGAGAACATCGGAGGAGTACAGGCGGGTCATCAGTAGCGAGTATGTCCCGATTTCGAGAAGGGTTGTACAGTGCTAACAATGCAGTGTCTCCAGGCTCAAATGGTATTGGCGGTGGCGGTTCTGTATACGGAGGTACGCAACCACAGACTGGGCCGGAGCCGAGATCTGCCATAGACATGCCAATATATGACCAGAACGATCCATTGCCTGTGAACCGACTTATCATCCATCTTGTCGAGACATTCTTCGCACATCTAGGATCGAATTATCCTTTCCTCCGTCAGAAGTCTTTTATTCAACGTGTGGAAGAGAAGTCTGTGGAACCAATCCTTGTGGACGCAGTCTGTGGTCTGGCCGCTCGCTTTTCAGATCACCCTCTGCTTATTGGACACCCCGACAATTTGTTACCAAAATCAGAGTATGGCCATGGGTTCGCGCAGAGAGCAAAGGCTGCTGTTGTTGATACATTTCCATGCCCGACAGTAGCAGCCGTGCAAGCATGCTTACTTCTCGCATACGAGGGCTTTGGAGCCAATCAGGATAGTGCTCTATGGATGTATTTGGGATGCGCGATTCGAATGGCCGTGGATCTAGGTCTGCAGAAACTTGACGGTGTCAAGCATCAAGGACAAAAGGACCCTGGTTATCACCGGTCAAGCACTGACTCGACACGCTCAGATGTCCCTCCTGCCATTAGTGTCCAAGAAATGAAAGACGTAGAGCAGGAGAGGATCGACACATTGTGGGCTGTTTTTATGCTTGATCGTGTCATCTCATCTGGGACTGGCAGACCTGTCACTTTGAGGGATGAAGACTTCGAGTTGTCGTTCCCGGAGATTACATCGAATGCTGATAGTGGATGGCCAAATCCATTTCCTGCCTTGATTCAGATCATACATTTGTATGGCAGAGTATCCGACCTCTTGAATAATATCAGAGATGCGAAGGATGTTACGCCGAAGAAGATTGAGGGCCTGCAAGGAATGGAGAAAGACCTCACTCAGCTATATCAGAGGCTCGACCAAAGGTTGACGTTCAATGCTGCAAATTTCCAGCATTATGTCAAGTCTGGGGAGGGCACAAACTTCATCTTGGTAATTTAACCCTGACATAGCCTAAGAATGCCGCTAACACGACGTAGGTGCATTTCTGGTTCCATACTCTTATCATGCTGTTACATCAACCGACGCTCATGCACTCATTCGAAGGCCAGATTCTGTCCCTGCTCCCCCACAGTCGAGAACTCAGCATGTCGTCAGCTAAGACTATCGCTGACATCTTGGCTTTTGCGGAATTGATTGACCCCAGGAGCTTCATCGGGAACCCGTTCACCAGTCAGCCTATGTACATCGCGGCCTGTGCGTTTCTCATGGAGTCCGCTGCTCATACTGCATCGCAGCCTACTTCACGAGACGTAAGTCCTCCACGGAATGGCGACAAGTCCGTCGATGTCAAAGATCCTACCCTGAAGAATGTATCTAATGAGCAGAAACAGAAGCACACACTACTTGCTTCGGCTGCAAATCAAAATTACCAACGTTGCTATAAGGCTTTGCAACAACTAGAGACGTATTGGGCCGGGACAAGATACATCTTGGTGGCACTGGATCAAAAGGCCAAAGGTATCTGGGATCCAGAAACTTACACGGAGCAGGAGTACGAAAGCACAAAGATCAAACATGATTTGATACCCAATTGGCAAAAGAAATTGACAGCTTCCACTCCTGGCCGTTTCCCCGACCTCAAGTCTCCTCGAATGGAAAATCTTCCTGGATCACCAGCCATCGATCCGTCACAGGCGATTGGTTGGTCATTGACTGGTACAACGAACTCTCCAAGCTCGAACCTTACATTCATGTATCAAAATATGGCAGGCGAAAATCCTCAGCCGCCTCCTCCACCCCCACCAGCCGCCGGCAATATGATTTACGATCCTATTCGACAAAGTCTACCAGAAGCGACAGCATCCTCTACATCGACATCTTACCATCCGCGATATGCCCCCTTTGCGGCACCACGTCGACAAAGCTCTCAACCAATGCCACCGCCAGCACCAAAATACCCATCCATGACTACGGACTCAGCTTCAACCTCAGATGCCGAAATGCTTCTTGGCCTACAAAGCTCTCCTTTCGCTCATGGCACACCAATTTCCCACCATTCCTACGACCAGAACATGACATCTCCTAACAATCGTCATGATGCTGGATCATATGATTTCTCGCACAGCAACAACGGCTTCCCGGGCACGAACTTCATGAGTAATGTTGGGGACATGATGATGGAGAGCCAAGAGATTGATATGACTTCCATGGGCGGCGAGATGATGCCTTGGTTGGAATATCTGCCTCAGGACGTGCTGAACTTCTTCGACAACGGGGCGACGACGCAGGTTGGTATGCCTGCTGGAAGTGGAATGTCTGGGAATGTGGATATGAATATGGGAAATGGAGGGAACGGATGATTGGCCGGCTGGAGCCTTTGGATATCATCGTGTATGTGGTTATGAAAATTTGTTTACATAGGCACACAGGATACCCCTGGGTTGGATATCTAGTTCTGGAGAGGATGTCATTGGAAGGCAGGGGATCTCGGCGTCAAAAATCATGTTGTATATATCTATATCCTTAGCTGGGTTTGACATTGGAGCGGCGCTCTAGAGGATTGCGATGCGTGTATCTACTTGCATTGTTCTATCACATATACCTTGTATATACTACCTACCATCTGTGTATACATTCCCAACGCCGTGCAGAAATAACAAAATTGAGCGATTCTCTCGTCTTTGAAGAGGACGATCAAGCCCCCAGCAGTGCCAAAGTATGGTACTGTAGTCTTTTGGACCTCTGCGACTCAATTCACCCGACCTCGCTTAGTCACTGAACGACACTTTGGGACAGGGAGTATTAGACTTTCCCATCCTGTTTCGAAATACGGGAGCTAAAATAGATGCAGAACATCGCTTACAACCTTCCAGATAAGCTTTTTTTAACGGCAGGGGGGGTTGCGGAATCTTCATGCAGTTGAGAGAGAGTCTTGGAGGGGGTGATCTGATGATTACTGATTGCTGATTGCCGATGTTTGGGGTAGATTGCTCCTGTCAGTTTTGGGGACATCTGATCCTTTAGTCTCCACTTTTAAAGCGATAACATTGAGTTATTTCCAGAAATAAAAATGGGGACGAGGTGGAGCATCCCGTCTGAAGTTGGGACGCATCGTGAAGGACAAGCTTTAAAGAGGAATCGCTTAGCGAGCTGTCAAGCCTGTCAGGTTTTATGATCGGATGTTGCAATTCTTATTTTTTTCTCTGTTCTTGGCAACTGGCTGAGGTGCTAGCTGTGGAGATAGTGGGCTGTTTGGTTTCGTTTGGAATTGTTTTGTTTGGTGTATTTTGAGGTTATAGAACTGGTGATAAGAGAAGAGGGGCATCGGGAGCAAATGCGAAAGCGCAATTGGCGCAGGGAAAGAGAGGAGAGATACGATATTCGTTCCATTTTTCGAGAAATTCGGAGTGATATCTTGGGGCAAGAATTGGGATTTTGAAATCAGATGGAATGCCTGAGATTCTAGAAATCAAGGGCGAAGGTCTCGTGAGCGTAGACTCAAGCATCCCTCGCTTGGGTATCTTGTTAGCGAGCCCCTATATCCGGGCGACGTAAACACGCAAAATGTCTTCGGCTCCATATACTGGGCGTCAAAAATCTCAATGGCCTTCATATATCAGCAGCATGAAGAATCGTGTCTTTTACTTGCATATCACTCGAGATTATCTGGAAGCATAAGGAAGATTGTCAATTCAGCAAAAAAAGGATGCTCGTGGGAAATGTCCGGCAATCCTGCAGCCCAAAACGTGGCAGCTCCACACAACACAGCTGCTGATAAATCTATCCATCCCCACGCATCCATTAGCGATGATTTAGCGAGAAGACCCAGATGGAATTTGTCTCGAAGCGAGCCATGGGATCAAAGTCTAGAGTGAAGGCATGAGCTGGGTGGAGAACACCGTTTGACAACATTCCGATTTTGGTATAGACTCATCTATCTGAGTCTTTTGTACTGGTGCATCGGCTTGGGCGCTAATTGATATGAGAGAAAATGTCTATTTGACTTTTAATGTCCATTTAGAAGGATTTCCAAGAAGTCTTCAACCGGCGTCGGTGGTGTTCTAGGATGAGAGTCCGAAATACTCGGCAACCTTGGTATGGAGGCATACAATGAGGCGTCGATCTGTTTTCTATCTATAAGTATACACTGGTTAGTAGAGATTAATTTGTTCTTCAAGCTCTTGGTCTTCATTCATTTTCTCCTCTTGAACCCCATTCTTTCCTTGACTACGCTCTTGACCATTTGAATCAACACTCCTTTACTACATCCTACAAGATGACTTATTTCAAAGTTCTAACAGCGGCGTTATCGTTTGCACACAGCGTAAATGCTGCGATCCCCCAATTTCCAGGCTTCACTCTCACTTGGAGTGATGACTTTGTTGGAACTGCAAAGAGCCTACCTGACCCCGCGAATTGGATCGTGACAACCGGCACATCTTACCCAGGCGGTGCTCCCAATGTAAGTCAACACTTGGTCCCTGGCAGATGCTGGTCATGTCACATATAATCTTCAATACCATTTCTAACGTAACACAGTTTGGTACAGGCGAAATTCAAACCTACACCAGCTCACCCGAGAACCTCGCCCTCTCCGGCAACGGCAGCCTCTCCATCACTCCCCTCCGCAACCCCGCAGGCGCATGGACATCCGCTCGTATTGAAACCCAACGCAAAGACTTCGTCGCCGCCAAAGGAGGCAAGATGCGCATTCAAGGCAGTGTCGCCATGCCCGACATCACCGGCACAGCAGCAACCGGCTACTGGCCCGCGTTCTGGACATTGGGCGGTGCTTTTCGTGGAGTCTATACCAACTGGCCAATCGTGGGGGAGTTTGATATCATGGAGAATGTCAACGGTCTGAACAAAGTCTGGGGTACGCTACACTGCGATGTCAATCCTGGTGGGAAATGCGATGAAACGAATGGAATATCTGCAAACTCGCCTTGTGGCAATGGGACAGCTTGTCAAGGGAATTTTCACACTTTTGCGATTGTGGTTGATCGGACTGCGAGTCCTGAGAAGATCTCTTGGGAGGTTGATGGGACGACTTATCAGACTATTACGGAGACGCAGTTGGGAAGTGAGCTTTGGGCTACTACGGTTCATGGTGGGTGTTTCATTCTGCTGAATTTGGCGATTGGTGGGAGCTTCCCGAATAATGTTCTCGGGAGTACGACGCCGATTGAGGCGACAAGGCCGGGCGTGCCGATGAGAGTGGAGTATGTGGCTGTTTATAACAGTACTTGAATCTCGATCGGTATATCTGGAGTCATGTGGAGGAGTTGTTGTAGAATTTGCAAGTATTCAGAAACATTAGGAACGTGCCAGTCAAATTGACAAAACATGTGGTTTGAACCGATGGTGACTTTGTCATCACTTGCCAATAGTGCCCCAGAATTGTTCCAGAGAAATGGCGAAAAAAGAAAAATTTATAGAACGTACCTCGTCAAAAATGCTGTAGCTTGTCTTTTCATATTCCAAAGCTCAACGCGTGCTGTCTGTTGAAGCTTGCCCTTGTTGTTGTTGTTGCTTACCGCTAAGTGAGCCGAGCAAATTAGGAAACGGTGCTGTGTTTGACGTGATGTTCTAGCATACCGAGAAACACGAAATGGCATTCCTGAATACTTACAACATCCATTTGGTACGTACATTCGTTACCAGTCTCAGTCCACCGACCTACTCTGCCTATCTACAGTATACCCGTTGCAGCGGGAATTACCCACTGTCAAGCGAGAAATAGTCGTGTGTTGCTCGCTTCGAAAGCATGAACTTATCGCAGTCGTACCACTGGTGGACTGATGCTTAACTTTGTGGGGAGGCTGGCAAGCCCGATTCTCGGGTTCAATACCAAACTCTACAGGTGTCCAATTACTGCTTCCCCGCGTTCGGCGATATCTCGTTGTGGAGTGATCGGCACGTAACGAAGCGGCTGTCAAACAGGACCATCGCCACGCCTGGATCCGAGACTTATGTTTTGGCGTGCCCTCAATAATTCATAACGAGACCATGTGATTGATTTAAGCAGTTGTGTGTTCATGATTTGGGACAATTTGCGATGTGATTCCGTTGGAGGCACTGAGGGGGCTTTTATGTGGTGAAACCCGTACAGTGGTGTGATCCAAACAAGATGGTGTAGTCATGCTGCCATGAGCCATAAATTACCAGCCTGTCAGTGATCCTCGCATTTCTTATGCTCGAGCAGTATCCTTGCATAACAATTCATTCCATTTCAACAAAAACTTTAAAGATTCAAGCAGATTCAAAAGCACGAGACACAAATCACGATGCCTCCACCATCTGTTACAAGCCCTTTCAACTATCTCGTCGAACAAATCAAGAAAGACTTGCGTCGGGCAGTAACTCTTTGCTCAGAAATTAAGACCAACAGACATGTCGGTTCATACCATGCTCAACTTGATTCGTTACAGAGTGCATTGTCTGGAGGGGAATCTTTCGTCGAAGCGCATTATGTAACCGGCTTACCAGGTGCGGATTCTGATAATGGAGACGGTATGTTGATCTTTCGAAACTTCAGTTATGACTCAAGTTCAAAGTCATTTACGGATCTTTAGATATTGCCAGGATGGAGCTCTCAGGATACGTCCGGGAAGTGGATGAGATCATCCAGGCACTGTCGGAAATTGCCTACCCTCCAACGCATCATCCGCACGATCATCGTGACCACCATTACTACTCTTCATCACATCACTCGTTACTTTTTCCATCATGGGATCCTCATCGGCACAAAGATCTCATTGATCCCCATTTCCATGATTTGAGGAGCAAATGGGATACGGCACGTGACGGCATCTCTCACACTTTTGCTGATCTGAAGTACCGACTGGATAAGAAGGTGAAGGATGAAGCCAAAAGAAAGGCGGAGAGAGATAAAGCGGATAAAGAGAAGAAGGATGCCAAGGCAAGATGTGAGAAGGAGACAGAAGAAGCCGTGAGGAAGGTTCAGGACATCGCGGACGCGCTCCAGAAGAAGTTGGACGAGGAGCAGAAACATCAGGAAAAAGTTAGGGACAGGCACGAAAGAATTGAGGAGCATCGTGACGACCAAGTTGAACGATTAGTCGACCACAAGCTGCAGGAAGATCCGATACAAGAGATAGGTCGGATCGCGGATGTCATGGGTCACATCCAGCGTGTCATCACACCTAGATCGAGCCATCATGGGTTGCAACTATCGAACTTCAACAACATGGGACAACTGCCAGGATATTGTCCATACTGTCAACAAAACGCCAGCTCAACTTGTCAATGCTCATCAAATAATCAATACCAAGGACACTCTCATCGGGCTCGCAGTCACTCGCCGATCATGATACAAAATGTTATCCAAGAGCAAGTCCAAGATCAAGATCAAGATCAGGACCAAGACCAAGAGCTGTCCGATAACGGTGATGCATTCACTGTTGAATCTTACTATGGTGATGATAACGACCAGGCAGTTGGTTTTCATCACCATGATCATAGCAACGCACGTCATCATGGCCTCCAGCATCCCCGACATAGCCATCCTTCATATTTTCCCGACGCTCATAACGGCGGGCATGCTCTTCGTCATCCCGAGAGACGACCAGCAAGGATCGAATATCATGGACAGCCAGGCCTTTGGGTTCCTTTCACCTCAGATGTTTTTGGCCGCGCCAGCTTACCGAGGAGATGAGGCAACGCCACCAGGCCTTCACGATTTGTTGGAAAGTTGTGTCTGCGAAACAGAATATGTCTGCCTGTCGGCTTCGTACCCACGGCCACGGTCTTGTGACTAGCTTTTCATCTTCCTAGTGGGGTCGTAGAATATTACTTTGGGGTTTTTCAAAGGCAGGAAGTGGGAGCGCAGTCTGCAGCTCCAGAGTCTCTGTACAGGCCGCTTTTACAGTGTCATTAACTGATTCATATCACTTGACAAGATCAACGCATCCATCATCAATTGCATCCCGTAGGTTGAATGAAGATCACGAACTGTACCTCAAGAATGTACTGGCAGAGTTGTGTTCCTCGGCCAGTATGCGACTCGGCATTTTGTTGGCTCATTTGTGGCAAAGTAAGGTAAGTAGGTGTGAAGGAAAACGAGGCTGGCCTATCAACCACAATTGTTCACCGAACTTCAGGATGACTGAAGATACAACCGCACATATCAATGTGGTTAGCCTGCACACTTTTTGCGGCGATGGTTCCAGCCTTGTGGCGTTCTGGAAATATTGAATCACGGCCGGCCGTGTGATGGGCGCGTCGAGCATGTATGCCCGCCTCAAAATCTCAGCTCCAGAAGATTACCGACCCCCAAAGTCTTTGGGCTTTTCCCAAGGCTCTCCTCTGTTTCCATTTTCGTCTACGTAATCAATTGTTGTCTTTTCCCTCTCCTGAATTGAATATATCACTTTGCGACCAGATATGTACAGATCTTTTCAAAAACTTGCAACGGCGGCATATTCAAGCGTATTTTGTTACCAATTTATAAATCGCACAGCCTAATTATGGCTTCAGAAACAGCATCATGTGGTTGGCAGCATGATGATGCAAAATGCTTGCCGATGCAAGGAAGGACCTGTTGCAGCATAAACGGGTAATAAACAATACTCGAGATGCAGAGAAGAGAGCTGACATTCGTTGTTCCCGATAGATACTACGGCTGGGATGAGACTTAGTTAGTTGAATTTCCACTTCTCAAACAAATATGCAAAAGAACAATCGCTACGAGTGTAATGAGGGAGCTTTCGGTGAAAACTTGCTGTTTATTTGCACTAGCTGCTTCGAAAGTAATGAATGCCAGGGTGGCTGTATCGATCCTCCGGATATCTATGGCAGTTCTAGTATTGTCGCATTATCTACGACCTCCAGCGCATCAACCTCCACATCAATTTCAACCTTTATCTCGACATCACGAACGACCGCTCGTATCATATCTACGTCTGTATCGATAATCACTTCTCAAGCTCGAGCAAGTACTCAATCACTTCTACCTTCTTCGACGAACAACTTTACAGATACGGGCAAGGGGGGTTTGAGTGGAGCTGCGAAAACAATCGGTATTAATTCAGTAGGTCTATAGAGACTTCCAACTAGTGTTTCCTAGCTCTTACTTCAATTGCGATCTGGAATACAGCCAGAGAGCGCCGAGCGTAAGCCTGTAGCCGGCTTTCGGGGTTTTAGCGACTGTGGCGGCTCTTTGGTGCCTCACAGGGAGACTTTCGCCTATCCCTCCCTGTAAAATAGGCCAATTAGCGACTCTCTATAGGCGACACAGCCCACACCACAGTTTCTGATGTACTGAAGAAGGTGGGTAATCCGCCCTCAATACCTTACAACAACAAATAAGACCACGAAGTCTACTTCCTAGGTCCTTCAACTGTTACGACGGCCATAATGATTCCATTAGTTATATTTGAAGTCCGAACCTGGGATCTATCGAATATCGCAAAAGAAGTCCGTGACATATTCATTAGCCGATACTTCATTGTTCGAAGCCCGTGCGGAGGATTCGTCTCGAAGCCCTGGGGCTATAGGGCAATTCAGCCCGTAGCTGCCTACACCGCTCTTGACAGTGAATGAATGCCCTGAAGTACGCTTCAAATTCAGGCTGCTTGCCCTGTAAGCCTTCCCGGCTATCAAGGTAACTTTAACGACCTTTCCAAGGGTTTGGAGGCTGACAGACTTCTTGCCCGAATCATAGCCTGGTTTACAGGGCCGTAAAGCCCTGTAAAAGACTCATGCCCTGTAGCCCGGGACTTTTTAAGAGGGATCTCCGTACAGGCGAATAAGCTGTGACGCCATGGAACCATCAACGGACTTGCCAAGCACACATAATCATTCCCCGTATTGATGGGAACAGAAATCTACATATCGCATATCTAAAGCCTATAAATAAAAGCAACACGCCACAACCATCCAGCATTAAGTCTCCTCCTCTTGTCCCTCCTGACGAACCTCCGGGACAGCATTCCCATCCACAATATTGCTCTCCGCCCCAACATCCAAAAGAAATCGAAATCTAGGATCTATAGAAACATCAAAAGCGTCCTGTTCAACCACTCCTGCCTCGCCTCCGTCGGCTTTCCGATTACGCTTTCTCAACCCAGACAGCAGCGATAATTCTTTGACATCAGGTGGTGACACTGATGTGACATCTGAGTCCTCGTCGATGCCCATACAGGAGACCGCTTGCCGCGTAGTCGATCTATACATTCCAAACATATACTTCCTACAAGCTAGTTGAAGTTTTGCTTGGAAGTACCATCGTTCTCTTTTCTCCGATTTCTCCGGCGCATCCTCCGGGCTCTCCTCGGGGTTCTCTTTGAGGCCTTTGTCAAGGATCTTTTCATTATGAAGATGGATGTCGAACAGATCACCCTCGTTGAGAAGCTTACTCGCATAAGTCCAAGAGAGGATGTCGGCGATGGAGCAGTAATTTCGAGGTAGATGCCGTTTGTAGCCTGCTTCCATAATTTCGTACGGGATGAGGATGATGTAGGCGAAGAGCCAGACGATGATAATGATGAATAGAGGGAGAGAAGCCGAGCAGGTGCATGTGCCATCTCCATTGTCGACAACTGAGATACTACCACCGACCAAGATGGGTAGGAGACGTTGAAGTGGGGCCAAGGCAGAGATCCTCGCGACTTTCCAATGCCTGTTTGCTAGTGCCGTATATGTGACTATATAAGGGAGGGCACAGTTGTAGTCCAGTAATAGGTTTTCTGATGCTGGTTGAGGTTTTTGCGACATGAAAGGTTACGTGGATCGGGTGAAGAGATCCAGATCCTCCCAGAACCAAGTGAAAAGCTGGACGACTTCCGTGAGCACAAACTGGAATAGAAAGGCGGCCCAGTTTGCCGAAAATGGTATTTCGTAGCCCTTGACCATGTTCGTGCACAGACCGACTATGAAGAGATCGCACAGAACGAATGCGGTTATCGTCCAGATGTACATGGGAACTCGCTCCATGTTGCTGTATGTGGCGCGATATCGAAGCTCTTGCGCTGACTTATGGGATACTAACAATAATCAGCTCGCCGTGACCCCAGTGTCTAAAATTCACTTGAGACTTACATGTGCTGACAGGGCTTCGAGCAACTCGAGATTCCAATTCCTTCATGCCATTTTCCGCGGTTTCCGGAATTCCAAATCCATGCCAATAGCGGGTGGCGTTGCCTTTGGTCCACTTCCAGTACCCAAGTTTCAACGGAACTTCTCTCAGGACTCCGAACATAGACTCTCTTGTAGCCATATCTGTCCCTTCGAAGTGTTTCAAGATATTCGAATGCCGAAACAAGACCAAGTGATCAGCAAGCGAGACAGGATCCCAGAGAAGTCCAGTTGAGCCTGCAGCTCTCATCCGAAAGATCACGACCAACATGAATAAGGCAACGAGCGAGTAGATGGCAATCAATGGATACAGTGCCCAGGTAGACACGATAGCTTCTCTGTAGCCATCGATCACGTCCGTATTGAGCAAACTTGCTTTGAAACCCAGAATGAAATTTCCTAAGATGAACAAGATCCATGCAAAGATGAGAGTGTAATTTCTCGCCCCAAAAGCATCTCTGATACTTGGATCCGGAAAGTATTCCCGCAAGATTGTTCTCCCCGCCGTCGACCCAGATGGTGCAGCACAACGCATGAATGGGGCCAGTCGGCTCAGATTCATGGTGATACCGTGTAGGAAGGAAGCGGTGATTGTGCCTATCACAGCCGGAAAGATCTGAACGAAGAAGTAGCCCCATTGGCTGAGGACTCTGAATCTTGGTTTGAAGATGAGAGATACCATGAGACCGAGGATGAAAATATTGAACACAAGACTGCTGCAAAGGAACCATGGTCGCAACATGAAAGGTTTGAAGTCCAGTTCTGGTAGGTTCAAGGCTCTTGCTTCATTCGTCGTGAGAGACACGAGTTTGGACACAACATTCGAAGCCTGGCCTACAAACTTCATTAGCGAGGTTTTGAGCTCGGGGATAAGCGAAAATACCCGTCTGAACTATTCCCTCGGGCTCTTCGACATCATTCATAGGCGTTTGTGTAGTGAGGTTGGACTCTTGAGAAGGCTGGCGAGGGAAAATCCCAAGTTCTTGGAGGGGAAACGCATTCGGCTCTGAGGTGGGAGGAATTTCCAGGTTCGCTTCCACCATTATGACTTAGCGTGAGTAGAGATGTATATAATGACGATCAGTAGGCTATGAGGTGAAAGATTTAGATTGAAAGATATGCCGGTAGGAGGCATGGTCATTTATGCTGCCGATCAGGGTCAGCCTTGTGCACACTCTTGCCTTCATTTGCCCAGTGTAGATTTCTGCACCCATATTGGCGGTCTCCTCAACCACCTCCGTCATCTTCTCAAGGCTGAATCCGACATTGTTAGACGTCTATGAGGGAGGATCGTGATATCAATAGGTGTGGCGGCAAGCCAAGAGGCTTTGCCCTGTGGCGAAGTCCTGGGGGCCAAGCCACATGAGACTATTGATATCTCGGTGTGTTGCTCACTGAGGTTTCTAGGGCTGTGGAGTCTGTGGAAACATTATCAATTCGATGATCAGTCCTGAAGGTCCTTCGAGAAGGTTCTAGAATAAAAAAGTTGTCTTCGTGTGCTGGCTTCCACAGACGTCATATTGAGGATTGTCGGAGCCTGCCATCCAGAATCACTTTGTCATAATCAGGCGCCTACTGACGAGGCTGTCAACAAATGTGGTAGCACAGCAGGAGCGCCGTGATATAATTGCCTGAAAATTTTGAGTCACACTTTGGATCCATACCATTTTGTATGAGCAACGTGAAGGTTGTGCTTGGCGGCAGATTTGACTTTTACGCAAGAAAGTGGGAGTAAATAAGCTTGGTGGCTACACCTTGAGTCCACGCATTCTCTTTTACCCGTTGGTAGCATTTTCCAATCGATCGTGATCTTTCTCAAGTGCATAACCATATCTTGAATGCATGTATCAATAACTTGATAAGATTTCGCCAAATAGTGGTCAGAAACAGAAATCGAGCCACCTGTTCACGAAATTCGAACCCTATTTGGTTTCTGAAGACCTTTTGATACTATCATGTCCATTTTTCACTGTGAGCAGCGGCCGAGTGCTTAGACATTCTCCTTCCCCAGCAGCGACTTCGACGGTCTCACCCACCACAGTATCTCGAAGTTGCTAAGCAACTATGAGACCTCATCTTCACGTACGGCCTGGTGTGAAAAGATTGCTTCGTGCTCAGCCTCATCAGCAAATAATGAACATCGCCATGGATCGACATGATGTACGCAACCTTAACGGTAAAACTGGAAGAAGAGACTGTCCGTACGAGTTCAAAAGCATGATATGAGGTCACCGTGACAAAAAAACTTGTTTGAAGGCAAAACTCTCGTTTGCGATGGTTCATTTGGGCCCGAACAGGTTGAACAATACCAATATTAACTGTTACATATAAGGCTCTATCTTTGACGACAACTTGTTGGCGCAAGGAAAATTTATTGTGTAGCAGTCACTCTCTTCTCCTCAACCACCATGCTCCGCTTCTCGATAGCGGCTCGATACGATCGTTTGTTCCAATTCCTTCCCCAGTCTTTACTGAGTTAACCCCACTGCCCATAATGTAACGCTGCTTCCTCAAGTCAATGGAAACCTGCTTCGATCTCCACCACTGCAACTTCCCCGTTAACCCTTTCTTCCGCACAACAGCCAGGCATAGATACCACCAATTTGCTACAGAATTTGTCTCCTAAATAGCTCAAACAGACTGGAAGATTGCCTTCATGAAGCGACAAGGTACCAGTCTTTATTTCCGTCTGAGCTGCTGCACGACATCTTCGCATTACCTCACCTCCGAGACACGGCGAGTAACTGGAGCTAGTTCACGTGCGAGCGGGCCGGATTGTACGTTCAAAGCATGGAGACCATTGCCAAGAGGAGCTTTATGAACTTGATAATTAAGGAACAAACGACAACAGAATCATGGTCATCCTTAAAGGGCGCCATTGTCGGTATCTTGCAAAATATGGTGACATGGGAAGCGGGCCGGAGCGGATTAAGCGAGAAAGTAAATAAAGACAATCAGAATCTCCGAAGTCTTGATCGCCACTTCGCCAAGCCACAAGAGCTTGAAATTGGTTCCGACGATGGTGAGTAGAGTTGTATTTGTCGATGGTTGTCTTCGCTTGGTTTTGTAGACTCTCCACCACGTTCCGCCATGACTCATTGGAAGCTTGAATCGTCACTGTGTCTATTTCTTGACTTCACTATAATATAGGAGTGAGTAGAGGTGTAGCGCTTACAAGTAGTTTCACTTCATTTGATTCAAAAGATCTGTAGACATCATGAGGGAAGGTATATAATCCCATTTTCCTGATCCCATCCTCGGTCCTCAAACTTGGGCAGAGGAAACTGGGATGCTGCACAGAAACATGCGCCGTGTGCGACCAAAAGGCAAGATTTCCAAATTTTCAGAGCAGGAAACTATAGCTAGTTCGCTTCCAAAACCGTTCCCTACATCTTTCGGTCTCCAATGAGACGAGGAACCCCCGAGAACGTGATATAGACATTCAGAACCCATAATTATGGGAAATCACGAAGATGGCAGCGGAATTGCGGACGACAACAATGTTCCTGGATATTCCACACCTCCTGCTTAGTGGGGCCCATGTTAACTGGATTCCGACGATGCGATTTACTCTTAGAAGCCAGGATGAAGCAACCAGGTTCCAGGGAGCTGCGACATAGTGGGATGAAACTTTGAAGTCAACCTTATTGTCATTAAAGACTGCCCCTGCTTTCTCCACATTGTTCATTGCTCTCTGTCTAGAGAGCATATATACATATCTGTATTGAATGCCCATCCCTCAGTTTAGAGATTCGAAGTCTTGGCGGTAGGAGAGCTCAACTTCACCTCAGGTCTTCCACTTCACACACTTTCTACGCAAAATGTGATTCATATATGTTTCCAAATACTCGAAGCTATTCAGTTAACTTTTTTCTGGCCCTTTCCAGACCCCACTCTTGTTTTTTGCATAAAAAGGCTGCTTGAGCAGAGACCACAGAGATCCCAATCGTTGCGCCATCAGGACGTGTCCCCCAACGATCACGATGTTGAAGATGAAACTGGCAGATCTTACTCGCGCAAATGTAGCTAAAGCATACTGAACTTTCTTCCAGGTACCAATATCCAAGAATATCTAGAATCAAAAGAGGGCTTTGGAAGCCAGGGCCTCGTATACAAGCAATTAACAACAATGGTATAGATAGCAACGAAGACACCGTTGACAACAAGCCAAAAACTGTTAAGCTCTACAATTAGACTTCTAGCTTCCTCGTCAGTTAGGCCCGTGCTGAATCAATGTGACAAGATCTAAGGCTACGATTTGAGGGTGTCTAGGAGTCAAAACATCCACATATCTGAAATCCCTACCTTCCCAAAGTTCCGTCACACGACAATAATGTAGTTTAGAAATCAAACCTATGTAACCATACTCACCCCCTAGAGCTATCGAGTAGAATCTTTATTTATCCAACTCCGTCGTGATATCTCTCTACATAAGCCAGCGAGCAACACTCGGCTCATCATATCTCTTGGTTTCTTATTCACACAGTACAGCGGTTCTAACACAGTTGCAATAACGATATCACTGCTATGTAGGCCTGCTACGCTTGGCTTTACCGTCGCTTCATACTGTACGAGTAAAACAAGCAAGATCCTGTCTCGTAGAAACATGTCACCACCAACATGAGGGTGACTTCATTAGGAGAGTTGGGAAAAGGTGGGCGGGTGGTGGGGAGACAAGGTGGAGGAGGCTGAAGTATGAAGTGTGAAGTGAATTAGCTGTTGATGCGCATGAGATTGTGGAGGTGAAAATTCACCGTTGATAAATTGCGTAGACGAAAGCAGTTTTGTTTCAGTTCTCTACCCTCTTCAAACCATCTATATAAACCCTTCAAAAATCCAGAATCTCTCTCCCCAACGATCACATTCCTTGTAATCTAACGGTTGAAAGCCTCTCGTATCAGGGAAGGAGCGCAGCTCCAAGCGACCTCCCGCGTGCCGGTTTCATGTTCATCTAGCTATAGAAGGTGAGCTAAATCTGGTAATTGTAGATCCGAAAGGTTTGAAGACCGTATCTCGGTTCTTCAGCGAGGGGAGACGAAGAGAAGGAGATGACGACGGAAACTTTGTTGAGAGTAGAAACGAATGACAACAAGCCTCAAAACAAAAGCTCCAGACGCCATCCATCCCATCCCCACACCCGTACATCATCTATTGTAGCAGAGCAACACACACGATAAGCGATGACCAAAGTCTACGTTCGTACTGTACTCCCTCGATCAACCGCACAGAGAAGAACCACCTCTAAAGCAAGTAGAACCGAGATCGAGCCCCAGAAGTGTATTTGTCAACAAGGTTCTTCTGGACCTTTAAGAAACCCCTCCTCTCAACCAGACGATGGCACTTTTTATGCCTTCCTTCTCGCATCTTCCCCAGCCAAATTCTATCATTCACAGACTCCTGCTTACCTTCAGGCCGTGAAATATTCCCAGAACGTACTTTCACTCTCATGTTGACATCTACACTCGCAAAACTCAACCATCCAACCATTCAACGATTCAGCCAGCCTCTTTCCTCTATTCATCCCTCCATCTCTCCATCCAAACTCTTCACCTTTCCCTCCCTTTCTCTTTTTCGTTTTCGTTTTCGGTGGATGGGAATTCGTCAGGATGCAGACGTGAGAACTGATATTACTAACCTTGTCAAGACGACCCAGACGGTGCGTCGGGCACAAAGATAGCGGAGGGCGAGGGAGAGAAAGAAAGAGATATGAAGAGGAAGTAAGGGAAATGTCGTCGTTGTATATTGACTCCTCACGGAAACTGGCTAGCAAGAGCAAGAAAGTAATGCAACGCAATGCGATGCAGAGCAATGCCAAGCTATCTTTCTGTCTGTACGTTTCTCATGTTCTTCGTGCGTATGGTATATCTCCACCCGGCCCTAGCTACCTGTCTCCAACCAACAGATCGCAAGCGAGTCATGTGTTAAAAGGAAAACTGAACAGACGCTTTTGACAACCCACCCACGAATGTCCTCCATAAAAAAGCCTAGCAAATCGCATGCGTCTTCCCCGTCTTCCCCTGCAAACTATGCTTCTCCTTCCTATACGCCCCATGATTATGATTACTCTTCCCACTATGACTCTGATGCTCCAGAATATACTTCTGGCTCCTCTTGATCTCCTCCTTATCCATATCATCGAGGACACCCATGCATAGCTTGATATCAGCCAACAACTGATCGCATCTGCTCTTGCTGAAATCCTCTCTGACGACGACTCTCAGCATCTTGAGGTCTTTGGTGTTGGGTGCCATGGTGTAGGCGGGCACGACCCACGATCGACCGCGCAATTGATGCGCGAGTGCGAATTCGTCGTAGTGGTGCCCTTTCTTAGGATTTAGGCGGAAGGCGACGAGGGGGAGGCCGGCGCCGTTCTTTTGCGACATGATGACGAAGCCGAGTTGGGAAAGGGAGTCGGATAGGTAGTCTGCTGTGCGGGTCAGGTTGGACATGATGCTTCTGTAGCCGTGCTTTCCAAGGCGGATGAGTTGGTAGTATTGTCCGATGACTTGCGAGGCGCCTTTGGAGAAGTTGAGGGTGAAGGAGGCTTGGTCGGCGCCTAGGTAGTTGATGTTGAAGACGAGTTCCTTGGGGAGGTATTCTGGGGAGCGCCAGATTACCCAACCTACGCCAGGGTAGACGAGGCCGTATCTGTTGATGTTAGATTCCGCAACCGAGAGTATGAAGAAGAGGAACATACTTATGACCAGAAGTATTGATTGAGACCACCTTCTCGAGTCTGAAATCCCACTCCAATTCCGGCACAACAAATGGTGCTACGAATCCACCACTCGCAGCATCAATGTGGATAACCGTATCAATGCCTCTCTCCACAAGCAAATCATTCACAGCCTTTGCATCCTCATATTCTCCTGTATAAGTCGTCCCCAAAATGACGCAAATACCAATTGTATTCTCATCCACCATATTGACCGTCTCCTCTGGATCGATCACATAACGATCCTGCGTACAATACACGTATTTCTCTTCAACCTCGAAATACCTCGCAGCCTTCTCCCAACACACCTGCACCGCAGAGCTCATCACGATATTCGGTTTGTCCCATGGCTTGCCAGCTGCCTTGCGGGCGTTCTGCCAGCGCTTCTTCATGGCGAGCACGCCGAGCATGATAGCCTCTGAGGAGCCGACTGTAGAGGTTCCGATGGGTGCGTCGGTTTCGGAGGATGTTGGGGCGTTGAAGAGACGGCCGATCATGGAGACGCAGCGGTTTTGGATGTCGGCTGATTGGGGGTATTCTTCGTAGTCGATGAAGTTTTTGGAGAAGGATTCGGTCATTAGGTCTTCGACTTCTTTTTCCTGTGGAGGATGTGAAGTTAGCATTGACTTTCTTGCTGCCTTCTCCTCTCTTGATTGAGGTTAGACATACCATGAACGTAGTAACGAATGAAGCCAAGCTACAGAGAGATCAATTAGCACATAATCTCTCAATTGCCGTCTCGTCCTCTTCCCCACCCTTCCTACCCTCCTCTTCACCCAATTCTTTCTCGCAGAGTGCAGAAATAAGCCTACTTCAACATTGGATTCCCATCTAAGCTCAAATCATCCTTGATCATGCGATACGCAACCTCCTTTGGCATCTCCCTCTCCGGCATCTCATGCTTTGGCAGATCCTCAGCCGCGAATCGACTGCCATAAACTGTCGTCGTGAACTTATCTTCGTCGGGGGCATTGGCGATGGTCAATTTCTCGAGACCATCAACGAGGGGTTGGGCAATCTTCCCGTCGTGGGGGATGGAGGCTAGGTGGACCATTGTTGCGAATTATATCGCGGTGATGAGGCTTTAGAGTTTTGGGGAGGGGGAAGCGGGGAGGAGAGGAGAGGAGAGGAGAGGAGAGGAGAGGAGAGGAGAGGAGGGG
>JGI24512J20087_1000303_pt1 | contig 36439 bp, 29 predicted proteins | sample LinPmetageLP35_FD_20087 | JGI IMG/M metagenome (IMG submission 20087) | reverse complement strand
TTGCGATGCGATGCGATGCGAGGCCTTGATACTAGGCCGAAATAGGTAACTAAAGCGATGAGAGCTAGCCAAGCCTTGGCAATTAGAGTAGTTATAAGGACCTAGAAATCCCCCCTCAATAGAATTATTATTTATACCGATTATTACTTCTTTACAGAATTGAGTTGGTAGATATTGCAAGTAAAGATTATAAGTAAGCTTATATGAAATAACATACTCGCGAGGTATACTTGGTTATAATTTGCTAATCGGAAGTTGCCTTTGATTTGTTAGTAGTAGCATAATATCAAGATCTAATGATAAAGGAGATTAAAGCTTTGAATGCATATTTGCAATAGCAAATAAATAACTTAGAAAGAGGTCTCCGATACATTCTCATAAACTTGCAATTAGCTAAGATTTATATCTTCATTAACGGATCTTTCGCCAACAACAAGGACTTGAGCTCTTAGATCGAGTTTGTGTTAGTTATTAGCATCGAATCGGAGGGGATTGCGGAATTTACCTTAACTAGAAATATCATACACATAAGTTCAATGAAATGCAAGAAGGTAACTTGTGCTATGCTTGCTTTAAAGCTGTATGCTATAATAGCAAGAATTAATATATTAATTGCATTATCAAACATTATCAACATGATAACTAACAAACTTAAAATTAGGCAATTGCTAATAATTATTTGTATCAATTCTTTTTTGCTTTACAAGTGTATCATTAAGCTTGGTACAATAAAAGAAAAACGTTTAATAATTAACATTATATTAATTTGTTAATTATATAAATATCAAGAATTTATAAAAATACGATAGATTAATGAAACAAGTAATCCTGCTAACGCAATAACAAAAGCCAACTTTAATAAAACTTTGCAAAGGTTTATTAACATTAATAAGTTAAATATGAAGATGGAAGGATAAGTCCAGCAATTTACTAACGCCGATTTGGATAAGTAATGGAGGAGGTTTTTATGCTTGCTTATTTTTTTATATTAGATCTTTTTATATATTTCCTTATAACACTTATTTACATATTTCAAATTTGTATTTTTCACGGGAGTAAGAATCAAGAGGTGACGGAAAAAACGGTTTTTCATTTAGATTTTTACCTTCTAATTTAAAACACTAATAAGGTAATTTTGCAACAATATCTTAATAAGAACCTAGTCGCTAATTTCATTATAAGGGGTTACTTTTGTATGGGAGTATAGAAAAGATGTTGTCACAAAGAATCAACTTGCGAAACTAATTTGAAATAAAGCCTCAAGCATCATTCCCATAAATGTTACCGGCCTTAAGAATAGCGGCGGCGATAGCAGCAGCGGCTTCAGCGGAGGTTCTTATTTTAGCCTTTTTCTTATCATTATCTTCCTCCTTAATAGCATTAATAACTATAAAATAACTAGCGCTATTGTGCTTTTTGATTGATTCATCACTATCATTTTTCTTCTTTTGCTTCTTATTAGTCAAGAGCCGGAGGGGGGCCAGAGGAGTTGCAACGATAACAGCAGCAGCAGCAAGCGTAATAGTAGAAAGAATTTGCTTTAACATTTCCTTCATTTTTTACAAAACTTTTATTTAGCAAAAAGAAATAAAGGAAAACTTACAAAATTGTTAGTCTCGAGAGCTGTGATGCGGTGATAAAGGATCTTGATTTCGCTCAAAAGGGTAGCATTAACATTTTTAGGAGTTTTCAATCTAACAACTACGCTAACAAATTTGATGTTAATAAGGTTTATAATAACAGCAATGATATCTTTTTAGCTGCTAGCAAGAATTGCATTAACAAAAGCATTATACTTTAATGCAATAAAGTTTGAAAGCTATAGCAATTATTAACATTAAATCCGAATTGGGAGGGTAGCAAATAAGTTACGAAGCAAAAAAGAAATTAAGGGTATTTACTAAGATACAACTTTCTTTCTTATTAATGCAATACAAGTAACGCTTGGACTTGATATTATTAAAGCAATGATTATAATTCATGTTGGTTTTAAAGGCGTTTACATATCGCATGTATAAATAGCGGTATAAGGCGACAAAAACTTTGGAAAAGATTGATGCAAGCATTGTTTGTATTAGCAAAAATTTTATATCATTAAGCCATTATCTTCAACAAAAAATATTTACTTATGAAGTGCTTGATTAATTTGATATGAATTGCAAAAATCAAGCAATTAGCAAAGATTTGTTTTTGGCGAAAATCAAGCTTATACTTACAAATGTAATTGTTATTATTATTACTAAGGGAAAAATCAAGAATTCTAAAGGGGAAGGCATTATATATACAATTCTTATAATAAGCAAATACAAAATCTTACCTAAATTGGGGAAGTTGCGAGGTATTTGCTTAATAATATTATTCCTCGCTTAGCATATCTTACTATTATTATTTGCTATTACGGCATCATTTGTTTCTACTACATCATAACATTTTTACACCACTATCAATAACGTATCAAGCTATTATTCTTTCTTAATTGCATGTTATTATAAAAAGAAATCATTACGTTAAAGCTTCAAAGTTATTTGTTATTTTTCTTCCATTATTTGGCATAATTATTTGCTTAAAAGCTTAAGGGGTACTAAAGGGGAATCGAATAGCTTGCAGCTACAGTTTCTTTTAGAAAAAATGTATTATTTCTTTTATATGATTTATTTTATACTTAATCTATTATTCTTATCTCACACTCTTTTATATTTTCATTTAATTGTTACATGTTAAAATACGTTGTATTTTTAAAAGTAATTTTACTGATGTTGATTCACAAGACCTATACTAAGTGTTTGATATATTCATGCTAAAAGCCGGCTGGTAGCTGGAAGGGTTTTAGGGGAGTTACAATTACAAGTATAAATCCTTTTCCTTCTCGCATTCCCTTGGCTAAATAACCTGAATATACTAAACTACTATTACACTTGTTTTTGCTACTTTTATTATCTTTGTGATATCACATACTGATGCAAACTCACAATGTTAAAATATATTATATTTTTAAAAGTAATTTTGCTAATATTAATTCACAAAACCTATACCAAGTATTTAATATATCCACGCTAAAAGCCAGCTAGTAGCTAGAAGGGTTTCAAGAGGGTTACAACTATAGGTATAAATCCTTTACCTTCTCGTACTCCCTTAGCTAGACAACCAAAATATATTGAATAACTAATTGCACTTGTTTTGCTACTTTTACTATCTTTGTAATATCACATACCGGTGCAAACCCACAGAAGTCTTACACAGGAATCTTAAAAAGCGTATAAAATTTCCAAACCTCGTTCACTGGGCTTAATCACCTGATTTAAACCTAATTAAGGCTATTTTAACTATAATCAAATAACGAGTACAACGTAAAATCTTCGATACAAAGGACGAAATAAAAGAGGCCCTCTAGAAAAAGTAGGATTGAATCACGATATAAGAGATACGAGACTGTATCGCTGACTTATTTAGACGATATAATTTAATAGCAAAACTAAGTGGGAACCCTATTAGAAGTAATAAATAATATTATTATTATGCAATATAGTCATTTAGTCGTAGAATTAACCTTTTAGATCACCCTCGATTCTTAGTGGTGATGACTAATCCGTACAGAAATCTGACAGCCACTGTTGGCTGCTGGTACGGGATTAATTATTAAGAAGATTTATGAGTTTAGAACGGATTTTACGATTACACTGTTCACGAACTACTACCATATGAGACTAGACCATTGGACAAAACGAGCTGGGGACGGGAGTGACACGTGGAAGAGCGATCAGATGACAGACAGCTGGATCACTGATTATAGTTATACTACCAGCAGCTGTCAAGATGTAACCCTGAGCCGACCCCAACGTAGTTTCAAGTGAAGGTTCGTTTTGATATCAGGCAAGTTTAGGCTTACCTTGGCTTTAGACAAAGTTCCAGAGAGTGAACTTGTGTTGCAAGTAAACAAACAGGCGAGACTGCTATGATGTCGGTACATACCAAGCCCGCCTTAAGCAAGCTCACGAAAAGGTTTTCAGCTATACATTGTTCGCACAGACCACCAAGAGCAGAAGCAAACAAGCTCCTGGTATAGAAACATAATGGCATCCGCTTCAGCCCGTGGCTGTATCTAGTGTTGAGCAATACATAGGTGATTTTGATTAGTCGGTACATTCGGCCCTCTATACCAGGAGCCAGGATGAAACAATTGATACTTACCGGGTCAGGAGTAATCCACTGGGCAACCATGGAAGCGAGAGAGGTCCTGCGACGACTAATTATATACTCAAATGAAACGCATATCAGCAGGCGAGCTTTCAAAACACTTCGACCTAGATATGAAAACAGAGTATACATAATGTTGCTTATTCTATGGGCGTCCAAAGACCGCAAATTGCACGTAATAACAGTAAACAAGGTCTAATCGGAAACTGTGGCGCTAGTAAGCGAAGCCTTGGCGGAATACACACAATTTTCCAGAGCGAATTTCAATGGTTGGATATAACCTCGAATGCCTGACGCAAGGAAGCACCAGCACCTCTAGAACGTCAGAGTGGTACCGAAGTAATCGGGATAATTCTACAGGTACCCTGATACACTAGTCCAAACATGAGTAAATACATTCGCCATGAAAAATCACAACGCAAACACCCTGTCGCGTCTAGTGCAGCCTCTCTAATCAAACCTCCCCTTGTGCCCATCGCTCCGAAGGAAAGGCCAGGTTGGAAAGGCCCAGGATTCGTCAAAAAAACACAGAAGCAGCCAGCAGTAAAGGTTGGACTTTCGAAGCCTGGAAACTTGGCCCCAGTCATCCAACAGCAATATCTTCCATTGCAACTCCAACAGTTGCTTCTCAACGTACTCCGAACGGCATTTCCGGTGTGCCAGGACTACGAGACCATCAAGCCTATACTACAGGAAATCCGACTAGCCATACATGACGGGAATTTCGAAAAGGCATTCTCCCGACCAGACCAGAGCGAGGCCTACGCAGTGAGATGGAGTTCCGTGAGGGCACTGTGCTGTGCTACTGTCATCCTGGAGATACTACAGGGTTTTTCGAAAGAGACCTGGGTCAACGATTTCCTCGACCATGCACATGACTCTGAAACCTCGCCGAGAGCAACCTGTCTTGGAGGAGGGGTCACAGAACTTCTGACTTTCGCAATGGTGGTTCGGCATATTCGACACCTGACCGGACTGCACAGCCAGGTCGATGGGCAGCATGTAACGGATGACGTCTCACATAACCAAGCCAGCTACACGCGAGGATTGGATCTTTATCTAGTGGACAGGGCGAATTGGGCCCCAGCGGTTTCGTCTCTAGAAAAAGAGCTCCTGGCACGTCCCGTACTTTCGAAATACGCCAGTCAATCTGCGATACTTAAAAATACGTCCTTTACCGCTTCAGATGATCTAAGAGTTTCGTTCCAGCAGTGCGATATTCTGGAAATTAGCCAGAAGGACCTTGCAGCTATCATCGGACAAGTACCAACTCTCACGACGTTATTCTTCACTCTTGGAGACCTTTGCACCACCTCAACTGCCAAAGCAGCAGCACTACTGCTCATGCTAACGCTCGAAGCGCCCAGAGATAGTCTTCTTCTCGTCGTAGACAGCGCCGAGTCCACGCATGATCTTGTCGCTGCCAACGAAGCTGGCAAGAAGCCCAAAAGGCATGGTATAAGCAACTTTTTGGACTTGGTGCTCATGCAAAAGCTGGATTCTGAAGCTGCAGATGGGGAAACCGTGTGGGAAGAGTTGATCAGAGATAGAAACCGACTGTTCAGGGTGGCGGACGGCCTCGGATTTCCACTTAGTTTAGATCATGTCAACTTCCAGCTCCACTTGTTCAAGAAGCGGTAGCTGAACACATGCCGAGTCACAAATGGACTGCATGCTTACAAAAAATGCGTGCCGTGGGGTTTCATCGAGGCGGCCAGAAGGATACATTTGGGGCACGCACCTATACAGTAGGATACTCTGGCTTTGACGGCATATTCGCGTGCAAAGTGAGTCCTCAATCCCGTAAAACATAGCTCGGGACACAATCTGCACATCCGAAAGACGAAGAAGATTCCAGAATTGGACCTGAGACTTATTTAAACTGCAAGATAGGTAGTAATTAGACTTACCCTGTGGAAGTCCTCAGCATATTGGGCGGTCTGTTGGGCACGAAACGCTATGTGGTTGAGCTCTGGGAACGGGACTGCTTGACGGCTTGATAAACACATTAAGCATTTAAGTATGCCTGCGAAATCCCGCAATCAAGCGCGATAAGGGCTTGCACTAGATTAGAGTCGGGCGCAACGTTCGAGATATGATAGTATTGGGAGGTTCAAACGCCAGCAAGGTCGCGCTGTTATAGATTTCTCTCAATTCACACAATTTACGGTGGTCATACTGAGTAATATACACGAGACAACTAACAGATCCTTGGTCGCATTTCTTGCTCCTTGGAACTTACATCATAGACGCAGGGAGGGATGCACTATTATTGAAATAGGAGCCGAGTATTAAAGGTTAAGAAGCGGTCGATACAGTGTTAATGCCAGACCAGTCCGTGAGAACTGCACGAATTTCCTGCCAATACTGGCCATGTCCACCAGCGTACTTCGCCTGCTTGAATGCTTCCCAGGAACACTCCCTCACACGTAGTTACTCCTTGTTGTAAGAAGAAGCGTTGCAGCGCTGTGATCGTTGATTCTTTGCTTCCAGGTAGCCATGGCTTCTTTCGTAGCGTCGACGTACTTGGGCCCTTGGCGATTGACTAATTTGCTTTACATCGCGAACTCCACGGCCTTGGACTTCGACACTGCTTGGCCCATCTGATAACGAAATGGGGCTTTGGGAACTGTATATGACGGAACATATCAGAGTTTCCTCTCTAAAGAAACCCGGCAATTAGTAATTTCGTGTCTGGAATGTTCCATAGAAAGCGTAAGACGGAAAAATAAATAAATCGAGCTTACGATGGTAGGGCCGAGGTAGGTGTTTGCGGAAGACTTCCATTCGTCTTTGAGGTATGTTCCATGAATACTTCTGAGGCCCATATTTGTCATTTCACTGGTGGTAATATCGAACGATAGATAGTAAGTGCACTGACATCAGCTTCGTAAATCCTGCCGTCCTTGATCCTAATCCCGCTCTTGGTGAACTTGGCTATCTTCTCACCATTATTCTCTGCTATATCAACAATAGTCACGTTTTTTGTTATCGAGGACTTCGTAATACTTCTTTCTTCAGACAGGGATGCCCTGAATGAGTTTAACGAGAAGAAACTTGATTTAATGGATCTTGAGTGGTACCTGCTGCAGCGAAATGGGTGAGGCGGCTCCAGAGGACAGGGCAGGTCTCGCTTTACGGTATTCTTGTTACCCTGTCGGTGCTTAGGTGCTTCCCCAGGAGTTGTAAGCCTCGCGGTCGGACTTCAAGTCGGGGAGATTGTCATTATACCCCCGGAGCCACAAAGCGAAGCCGGCACGCTCCTGAGACCTTCAAAGACGCTTCTCTCTCTTCCGGCGTGTCACCGATTGTATTGCGTTGAAGGTAGCCGTAGGTAAAGCCAGCGAAGCATCGCTTGCGCAACCCAAACTGTTGCGGATGGATGTCCATAACTTTCATCTGTTCCTCTTTCGTCATATCGCGCTTCCCCATCGGGATGGCAAGATTGTGGGTCGCTCAAAAAGTCTGTCTGATGCCGCCATACTGTGTTATTCGAACGGGTGAATATCAGAGAGAATAATTGCCCGAAAATGGGACGTAAAAGTCTACGGTACAACCCCTCATTTCTAAGGAGCAACGGATTCATACACGACCTTGGCTGACCGGGACGTCAAGATTGTGCCACACAGGAGTTTTTGGCACAGCATCGTTTTGCATCAGGACGATGCAACAGGGGTTAACGTGAGAATTGGGGAAGTGATTGATAGCCTAGAATCGAGGAGGGGTTACGCGTACTCCATGCGGGCGGACCGTAGATACTCACTGGCATACAGAACCCAATTGCTCCCAAGGACGTCCATGATGTACTTCATGATGCTAATAATCAGACCACAACTCGGCTCAAAGGAGATACAGTGCTATGTGAAGCAGCGGCATTAGATTATCGGCGGCTAAGACAAGAACCCCGCTTTACACATAAAGACGAGGGGCGATTCGACCCAGAAGAAGCTAGAATTGAGGCCTCTCAGCCAGACCCGAAAACGTATAACCACAAGAACAGTCCTAATTATTTCCTACAAAAAGCCATTGTGTCAAACGAAGCATTATTCCGGAGTTTGGCTCAATGTTCTGAATACCAAGACGACTGGAGCAAGAAGTGACGTAGACTCTCGAGCGGAAAAGGAGCGGATGTCAGCTAGAGACGTACTTCCGGAGAGCTAGCAGGCCAGTCCGGCGCGAAAAGCGGGATGGGTTCACACAGGCCAGTGCGGGGTGCAAATGCAAATGCATAAGTCTGCGCCGCTATTCCATAGCTAGCTTTTGACAATTCCCACAGCCAGACTTCCACAACCATACTCGATCCAAGCTTGATGGGGCGGGGACGGGTACAAAGGCCTCCACGCTGGCCCTTTACTCTTTACTACCTTGTGATTCGATCAATATCGCGTAATCACACACAAAGTTGGACCAAGCGAGTCTCACTTTCTTAGGCAAAGCCAACATGGTTGCAGTTGCCAATCACTTGGTCCTGGAGTCCACCACTAATGTCCTGATACTGAAAACTCGTGGGAACACTCGTTCACAAAACCTTTCCCCGCAGTAAAGATCCAAATGCGGGGAAGATCAGTCCCACTCAGAGATGGCGAACGAAACATTTAGTTGGTGAGCATTCATAGAAATGTAAATGCAGAAGCCGGAACAAAATTTGCGTAAGGGGTTAAGGGCAAGGAAGTACTGTCTAGGATATGACAGCAGATCCTAGAGCCATCTGAAGACCACTGAGCAGATGGTAGCCTGGACTTCCGTGGTGCTACTGGTACAAATACACGTATAAGTACAGCAGAATCTGCCATTTTCGTTGCGAGAAAACCCCTTACGCGACTTTATGAACGCCAGTAAGATCTGAAGCAAAGAACAGCCGCTTCTCACACTACGAGAGCACTCGTGTTCAACGGCGTCGTAAAGATTGCGTTGGAAGATCGTCCTCAACCCAAAGTCGAAGATCCCAGTGACGCTGTTATAAAGCTCACGCAGACCACAATTTGCGGGTCCGACCTCCACATCATACAAGTACGCCCATAATCCTCACGTGAAGTCCTAAGAACTCAGTCAGTATAGCTGTGTTTGTTCCAGAAATGCTGCAGCTGAATACTGGGGAAAATGGCTGATTTCGGATTTGGTGACAGGGGCATGTACCAACCGTTAAGCCAGGTCGACTCAATGGCCACGAAGCAGTCGGAGTTGTTGAGAGCATTGGCAAAGATGTGAAGAATTTCAAGGTCGGAGACCGCGTTCTCATTGCGTGTATAACTTCCTGTGCAATCTGCAGCTTCTCGAAGCAAGGTAAATTTGGACTATGCAACTCTCCAACGGGAGGGTGGAGATCAGGGCACACTCACGACGGAATACAGGCAGAGTATGACAGCACCAAAATTGCTCTTCTTCCAACAGCGCCTAGCAGGCTGACTGCAAAGCTTTTGCTTTAGGTATGTACGAATCTTACATACAGACGCCTCACTACATGCGGTCCCGCAGGGGGTTGATGAGCGTTCGCTGTTGGTGTTGAGCGATATAATAGCAAGTAGCACAGAGTACAAGATTTCGTTTGGCTGACCAATTCAAAACTCACCGAATTAGAAGTTGGTTAGTGGAAGTATAAGACAGGTGGAGTAAGCGACTGGATTAAAGGTGTGCTCCGAGGTGGAGTGAAGCCTGGATGTTCGGTTACAATCGTCGGAGCAGGACCTGTGGGCCTGGCTGCATTGTTAACTGCACAACTATACAGCCCTAGCATCGTCGTCATGGTTGATAAGGACGAAGGGCAAAACGAATGGTAGCCACTCATACCGTCAACCCCGACTCAGCTAAGGGCGGGCTTAAAGAGGCGACCAAAGAGCACCACAGAGAATTTGATGGCTTCGACGTGGTCATTGAAGCTGTGGGAGTGCCGGCAACCTTTGTAAGACACTCATCTTGTCATTCGTGCAGGGTTATGCACGACTATACTGACGTTATATTTGAAGGCCGCATGCCAAGATTTGGTTGGCAAAGGTGGTGCCATCGCAAATGTTGGGGTCCATGGAGCGAAGGTCGATCTGCGACTTGAAGAGCTATGGGGACGAGGCATTCGTAAGTCGTGCCCTGTTTGTGTAAATTCAGCTAATCATCACAGAAATTACCATGGCATTAGTGGACACTAGCACCCTTCCGATGTGAGTGATCCAGGGAGCGATGATTCTACTATCGTTCGAGCTTCTGAAATCCCCACTTAAAGACATGTGCAGAGACATCTTACTGACTAGCCGGCCCTCACCAGTTGATGAAGCTCTTCGAATCAGGGAAGCTAAACACAAAGGAGATGATCACTCACGGTTAGTAATATCACGGCCATTTCCATCGTTGGCAAACCGTTGGGGCTGACCAATTCTTGACGTAACGTAGACTTCCAGATTTTCCGAAATGCTCAAAGCGTACGATACATTCGGAAAGGCAAGGAAGACTAGAGCTCTGAAGGTCAACATTGAGTTGTAAAATCTGGCGATGGAGAAAGGCCCGCATGGTTCACTTTGGGTCGATTCGAGTGCTTCGTACCTAGGCCCATCGTGCCCCATCGTAATAAGAAACGTGAAATTGACCTTTTTGGGCCTGCAACTTGGTAGCTTTCAGTGTGATGTGTGAACAGCTTGACTAGGTTGCCACCTGGTACAATCAAAATGAGCTCGATGAAATGTCGACAGAGGACGATGGACAAAGGGCTTGCTAGAGAAGCAAGTAAGGATATGTATATGTAATCAAGATGACCAGGGCTGTATGGGCAATGTCTTCTCAATACCCTGATGGATATCCGCACTGTCGGGGAAGGTATCTAAGTATCATGTGTATGATCGCCATCAAGGTTGAGCACCAGGACACCGGAGCAGCTGACATTTGTCCAATGGCGAAACTACGAAGTTGCGCTTTTCGTCAGCTAGGTATATCCCTGTACGTTCAAAATATGACAGAAAAATACATACATGCTGATAGAATTGCGGAAGCCAATAGGGCGAGAGTCGTCTATTGATAGGCGAGCTTGTTGACCGAGACCGTGTACAACACGATATATTTGAGGCTTACGGATCGTCCGGTCATGGAACCTGACTGACAACAGAGGGCGACGTCAACGCGACATACGGAAGTGACAAGCAATAGTAACAAAGAAGGGATCCAGAGCAGAAACATGTCGTGGCGCTTGCCAGAATGGAAGCCAAATTGAGGTAGATATGAAGAAAAAAGTAAACAGAGCATCAGCGACTTTAAGGTCCTACCCACTGAGGAAGATAGCAGCTCGAGAGGAGCACCTAAGTTACTGGTTATCAATATTTGGCCGTGAAAAGGCATACGGAAGCCCCCACCCGATTCCAATGTCCTCCCAAGGTCCGAGTCACGGACTTGACAACGATGCGATATGCCAGCATTAACCGGCTTCTTCTGCCCTCAAACAGCCCAAACACCAGATCTCACCATCTGCCCCTCTCTCCAAGCAACAAGCACTACAAATCTGGTCCCTGTGCTGAGGCCTGCTACCATGGCTTGCATGTTCGCCCAACGTTGAACCGTCTTTCATCCTGTCCCTCATTCCTATACCGATGCTTTCATCTCCGTCGCAACATGCATCTTCCACAACCATGTTGTTCTCACGGAGGTTTTGGCTCGCCTTCAGAGGTGCCCTCCACATCATGCCTGGCCTGTCGCACTTCCTCGTACAGATATAGCAAGTTCTTTCCCCACAGCACTCGCAATCATCGAAAGCGTCCAGTTCGCTCTTCACTGTTGGCTTACGGCGGCATATATGGCAAGGACTGAGGTCAGCTTTGCCGGTAGCTCTTGCTGTCTCCTTCTGTGCCATTATGTCGTCGTTCTGCTGCGTGGCTGAGTCCGATCGAGGATCGAAAGCGATACATACATCGCGCCCCCCACAATCCAAGTGGCCAATACGCTGCCTCTTAGTATCATGTGGACGGCGTCTGGGGGAAATAATGCGTCTGTGATATAGCTCGTCTCCAGTGTTCGGATCGCAATGTGGTTGTACGGTTTGATACGGTCGACTGGGGGCCTCCTCTATCAGCATCTCGTGTCCACACGGGCAGGTAAGTGTAGCTAAATGATCCATACCTCGACATCTTCACGTGCAAGTCGAGTCCGCCTGAAGAGTCCTCTCTCCTCTTTCTCTTGTTGCTCATGGGCAGTACAGCGGCTTCCGCTATGGACGGCATCCTTGCTGTTTGAGTGTCCTGGGAAAGATGGTGCGCTTCACGGAGGTTCAGTACGAGGCCAAAGAGATCTAGCTTTATTGTAGACGGTCGTGGGGCGAATAGAAGGCGAGATATATACGAGGCTAGACGCTGTTGGTCGAGGGTCAAGGGTCGAGGGTCGAACGAAGGTGGTTTGTTGTCTTGTCTTGTCTTGGAGTTACCACCTCAAGGCAGGTATGCTAAGGTATGGTACTAGGATGCCTGACCCAACGCCGCCTGTGAATCCTGTGGGTAGCCTGTATCGTAGCGCTCGGCTCAGGCGGCTGCGGCTGCGGCTGCGATCGTGTCAGAGTGTCACGAAGTCATCGATGAAACCCTGATGATTGTCAGGGCCAGGTGTACCTTCGTGCCATTCGCTAAGTACTGTACATTTATAGATATGGAGTGACAGCTGACGGTGCTATTCCCTCTCCCATCTCTCACAGTATCGCTAGGATATCAACAATTTATCAACACCGCTATGTATGTCAAGTCAAAATCCTTAGGGAAGACTTACGAGGATCGAGCTGTCAATCTGCTGATCTGCTTGTTTTTATCCAGCTTTCATTTGTTTTTTCTACTTGTTTAGGCTATTCATTCGACGTTGTCTTGGCGCTCAATAATGCACCTCACGCGCGCTACACATATAAATCCCAGCAAAGCCTTATCTAACTAATAAGCTTAAGCCCGGATGACATTTCGGAAATTGCTCCATTGACAGCTACACCCTCCAGTGCCGCCATCAAAACCACCAAGGGAAGGGTCCGACAAGTTCGCGAAGAAAGAAGGGGCTGAATTGAAGGATGTCCCACCAAAGGCACGATTTTCACCATTGAGCTTGCCACTTCCCGCTATCAACTTCGTTCGACTGTCCATCTCGTAGCAGTATAGCATTTTCAGAGAAGGATCTCCGCCATGGCGGTCAGTCGTGATCGTGATAGGATACGGGAAAGACCCTGGCTGTTTAAGGTCGCTAGCTGGATTTTCTGAAGCCAGATGCTGAGTAGAATTCAGGAGCTGCGCTGTGGTATTCGTGCGTGTCCACATCTGCACCAGAAACCTGGTCTGCGCCCAGGTACATCTGAAAGCTGCTTCGGACTCCTTCGCTCCCCCATCTCTATCCACAGGAACCTCCCCATCGTCGATATCACTTCCATTCAAGCGCTCGAGTGATTTCAGAAAGATAGAACGGTCAAAGTAAGTATAAAAGCCATAGTGTTCGGTTGGGAGTCCTCGATCGTAGAGCCTAATGGGTTGCTGGATGGGGAACGGTAGAAGATTCGCTGGTGCCGCTGTACCGTCCGATTTCATACTTGGGGGCGGTATAATGGAGGTAATATTCGGAAATGGGTTGGTGGCATTCTTAGGGCTCTGACGTGCTGCAAGCTGGCGCTTGTTGATGGTAGAGTCTGACGTGGAGAGGAGCGATATGTAGAAGGGAGTTGGCTCACCAGCCTTATTATCCGACACAATGCTATCCGTCGAGTTGCCCAAGAAAGATAACTCAGCTAAGGACGGTGGAGCTGGGGATGGGACAAAGGTAACAATTTGCCGATAATGCAAGAGGAGCCTCCTGATGAATTGTCCCACAGGTAGAGGATTGGCACCTGACATCGAGCGCCGGGTAACCAGATTGGGGTTACCTGTGACATTGGCAAAGCTCGCGTTTGTTGAACTGCTATTGTCCCACTGGATATGCAAGAAGAAATTGGGTTGGTTAGGTAGGTTTGGTGTGACTGATGATTGAAGCTCCTTTGGTAAATCGCAACTCCACTGCGTTGCGGGAAAAACGCAGCCTGTATTGGTGCGAATATTGGCCGGCGCAGCTACCGTTGACAGTCCAGAGAATATTGGGGGAAAGCCAGTGATATTCAGCCATTGAGATGGTTCCACGATGGTATTCGGTTTCCGATGCAGCGTCGTGGCCAGGGTGACGACTATTATGATCATGGATACGAAGGCAAATATTAATCCTGTATACCATCGACGTCTTTTCCGACCCTCGGTCCCGCTTCGTCCATAACAACCTCTGTCGGGAACGCATCCTCGCCCTCTCCACCACCCTCCGGCTCGCCGCACGATAGCATCTTCCTTCTCATAGCGTTTGCGCTTATTCTCACCTTTGGTAGCCTTCCATGGAGGCGCACCGTAATGCTCTCCGACTGCGTGTATACCAATCTGTCTAGGTGGCAATTCAGAATAACCCGAGTTGAGGTTGATTGGCCGGCGAGCCGGTGGAGTCAACGGTCCAACTGACAGGGGGATTGCACTTCCTGATGACATCGCGTGCTGCAGTCCCGGGGATAGAGGACCAGGCGAAAGGGGTAACTCGATGCCGAGGGCATGTCCTGGAGGGGATACTGCCCTGTATCTCACACGCGCAGGAGTTGGTGAGTACGGTGGGGGTGGTCCGGCGGACGGAAAATGAGCAGATTTGATTCTTGCATCTTCGGCAAGGCGTTCTGTATTGGCGCTGCTTGCTGGCTGGAGAGCAGCTGCCGGTCCATTGAGATTACGGCTGAGCTGAGACTGTGCAAAAGGATTACTACTTTGTAGAGACCTCGAATCAGGTGCATCTCTCCCAAGCTCTGCTGTCCTATCGCGTGTACAATGGTTAATGCTGGGCTGTGAAGTAACAGGAGACTGGGAGGGAATTTGAGATGCAATTTTCGACATGGTGGCAGTGCCAAAGCCTGCTGTTTCTGACAAGACAAGTGGTAGAGAGCCAGTCGATGTTTGCGCCTTGTGTCTTGTTTCCTTGAGTACCGGCGATTGTTCGGCAGGCCTAGCATGCTTCGAGTCCACATCCCACCATCGATCGGAAGAGATAGATACAGTCGTCTCTGGTGTAAGAGGCGAGAACTGCTTTTCCCACTGTTTAACGTCTCGTTCTGCATCTTGAATACTCGCCGCCGCAAGTGATAGACTGGGCACGGCTGGGGGATTCTCATTTCCCACGTCTCGATTTGCAAATGTGTTCGATCTTGTCAAGAATGGCGTCGTAATATAATTCCACCATCCTTTCGAGCGACGTCGGGTGGCAAGAGTACTCATGCTTGCACGTCGGTCGAAATGCGAGTTGTTGGTGATCGAAACGGCGCGGCCAGCTCGCACAAGTATGGGACTCTCATCCTCTTCAAATACAGTACATGATGAAACCACTCGAGAATTCGAAGTATCATCATCCTCCGCCCATGTGTTTGCATCGTCGGAATCCGGGGAAAAATAGCTTCTCTGGGTAGTAGCCCGTTGCCTCTCATCCTCAAGAAAAAGAGCTGGCATATTGGGCACTGGAGGAGCATCAAATGCTGTAAACAGATCTTTTGAATGTTGGGGATCTGAGGATGCTCCTGCTGTGTCCAAAGGAGACCATACGGAGCCCTCTTGAGCAGGCGTTATCATTATTGTGGGAGTATCAGGGGTCCGGCCCATCGAGCTGCGGCACTCATAACCTTGAACTATTCTTGTGGTTTCAGATCCTGCCGTCTGTGGACTAACGGCCCGATCCCCAACGTCGGCTGTGGGTATAGAAATCCCTATGACTATCGGACGATCATTTGGAGACAAGTCTTCATTTGCTTTGGAGGGTGACGGTTGGAGATTAGGTGATGGTCGTCGATTGGGGTCAAGAATTTGTCTGCCCTGACATTTATCTCCAGCTACTTGCATGGTCTTTTTTGAGTGCAAGGGCATAGTGTCTGCGATCCTTGCTGATTCTTTGTTCTTCCTTGTCTTCCAGGATCCACCAGTCTGCTCCTGGGCCCCACCGTCTAAAGCTCGAAGGGCAGCCAGATCAACAAAGAATCCTGTCTGTGGCATATTTCGAGAAGCTTGTACTTGGACTGGTGGTTCAGCTGCTTGGTGCCGTGAAAAATTGGTGACGAGCTTGATTCCAGCCTTGGCGTTCTGCTTTTTCTGGCGGCCTTTTGACTTATCCCTCGTCGGCTTCTGAACAGAGTACCGTTTACCTAGCTTTCGAGTATTGGCCCGGATAACAGGCTTGAAGTTGACCCCCAAGCCCTGAGTGTGCGGAGGTTTGGGCCACTCCGTAACCTTTAAGCCTGCGGATCCTGGGGAAGTGAAGTGATCGCTAACCTCGTCATCCCACCACTCGTCGTCATCTGATATGGGATCGTATGATACACTGGTTCGATTTGTTGAATGGTTGTCTTGGGGAGCAGCTTGCTCTCTCAGGGCAGAGAGTGTAGACATGTCAGAACGCGAACCGATGCGGTGCAAGGACGCGGACAGTCCAGCTATGGTTTCCGTCGCTAGGAAAGGTAGAAAGGTCTGATATGGCGAAATTACGGTGGGTGTAGAGCGGTTGCACTTGTATTCTGGATATCGTGAAGTTGCTTGTTTCCGAGGAAGGAGTGATTCGTGAGCTTGAGGTATTAGACGAAATGTGCCAGGACCATTTTCATCAGCAACAAAGGAAAAGAATAAGAAAAAGACGATGGTCGTTGCGGTGGTCTTATTGTCGGCTACGAGTGTGTCTTGGTTGGACAATAGGAAGAGCTTGCTATTGACAATTCGGATCAAACACAATGAAGCAAAGTAAAAACAAAGGTAATGACCGTGACTGACTGAATGAAAATGAATCAGAGGTACAGGAAATCGATGTGTAACAGCAACGAATGACCCAAGATCACAGTCGTACATGTAGGAGAAAAGGAATGAAACAGAGGATTCAAAGTCGTCGTAGGAAAGCCATGAGACTTCCACCTGGTCATGGATCTGGAAGACAGTGGGGCTAGCTCCTTTGCAACCAGAACAAGTCCGAGTCAATGATTCGATGGCAGTGGCAGCTCGAAACATGAGGAAGAGATTTTACACAAGCTAGCCAGCCTCATGGTTCGTCGGGCGATGTCGCAATACGCGCCCATTTCGAGGAAATGAAGCCATGAGATTCGTCGGCGCTTAGATCTTACAGGCCAATCAATCATCAGTGGTCGTGGACAAGTGCTAGGTAGTGTTACGACAATCACCTCTTGAATACAAGATATCGTTCTGGAATCACAGAGGGATCATGAAATTCTGAAGAGCCCGATCGCTTTATCTTGTAGGCCGTGAAGAAAGAGTTTGCATAGGGTGCCTTTCGAGATTTCGAATGATGTTGAAGTGAAGTCGCTTCGAGACCGGGACCGGGACGGGGTACGGTAGTCGGCGCTTGCAGAGATCTACGAGTGGAAGGTACTTTACCTAGGTAAGGTACGCACGCTGCCACCCGACCCCTGCTTTCAGGATTGGCCGCTGGAAGTCTTGGTCTTGCCAAGGCATTGACTCCATGGCTGGCTGACGGGGCGGGAGACACAGCTCGTACTTGACGAGATGAGATGAGATGAGATGAGATGAGATGTCAACAGATGCCAACAGTCAACAGGGTCTATGTTTGGCAGGGCTGCGTTGTTTGTTAGCATGTCGCTACACAAAACTTTCTAATGTATACTTCGTAGTAATAAACGTATTGACTGATTGGCTGAGATGCCGTTTACTTTCCTCCGTAGTCCTCACTCCGGGTTACAATCTTGACTCTAGCGAACGAAACAACTCCTATTCCTACACTATATGTCCTCTGCATGCTGTGAATAATTCGCTCGTCTCAATCTTGAGGTACTGTACGGTAAGTACACTTCACTTCACTACTCCTACCTCGTTGACGCCCACTACCCATTCAGATGATACAGTACAACACCTGCAGATAAGAGAAGCACCAACAGGCACCATACTTGTGGGCTTAGTCATTAAGCCCCACTATTTAGAGACCTGACCCGACCTGAGCACTTAGCGGCCCTAGCTTGGGTCATCTTTGGAGATTAAGTGCCCGCAGAAATTTAGAATTAGAATTAGGAGACACTACACAGACAAGTCTCATACCTAGGATTTTAAACCCATCCTCTCCTTTCCTCTCCTCTCCTCCTCTCCTGTTTTGTGAAGGCACTCTATCTGACTATTTTATTTGCACTCTCACGGATACCAGAATAGCAGCCGATCCTGAAACTTGTTCCATCAGTGCTAAAAATAAAAATAATTCCTACCCATAGGTACTGTACAGTACCTTGGTAGGAACCGAACAAACAGCCAAGCCCAATCAGAGCGCCCCTACCGTCCAGTCCACCTCGAGCTCTCGTAGGACAAAAAAGCCAGCCCCCTACCAGCAGCCACCAGCACTACCGCTCCATTGTACTGCACTGCACAGTACTGCACTGTACGCACTACACAATCAATCACCACCGCAGATTGGCTCTGACAGTTGCTGTGAGTGTTGCGAAAGAGGTGTCCAGCCTGTCAGCGGAGACCGTCGACAGGACACGATACGAAAGAAAGTAGTGTCAATCAGATAACGAGCACCTTCCTGCTGCAAGCACAGCACGCTGCTGTAACCCCCTTCTTCTTGGTCTTCGTCCTCCGCCTCTTCTTATCCATCAAAACGCCAGACGGCCCTCGGTGCCTTCTGGTCCTCAACCTTCGACCTGGCGTCTCTCAATCCATCCGGTGCGTTCTCTTCTTCTATAGGCAACTCTTTTACCCATCATCGGCGACGGTCTTCAGCTTCTGCATCGAATACACCACAGGGCTTAAATCTCCACGCTGCGGCCAGCGCGCAAACCCTTGAGACAATTCCTGGGACTCCGAACGCTCCCATGTCCCTGTCGCGCAGTCCGTCGCCCAGACCTGGGGGTGGGTGGTCAAGTCCGGGTCTTGCGAACAATAGTGGCCGTTCGAGTCCTGCGAAGTCCTATCGAGGTGCCAATGGAGGAACAAATTCGGTGACCTGGGAATCCGCGAAGGCCAAAAGTGAAGGTGTCAATGGCTACCCATCTTTTTCAACTCAAAACAATGGCTTCTTCAATCGGCATTACAGAAACATTTCAAATAGTTTGCCGAGTTTCAATCTCGGTCCAGAGAAGATTTATGTCGAAAAGGAGAAACTGGGTCGTGGCCGGTGGATGCCGAGAGATGGGAGCAGATTGGCCAGAGTGAGGAGCCTTGTGAAACGGATGAATCGTAAGGTGAAATTACGGCTCCTACTGGTGCTCGGATTGATCGTTATGATCATTTTGTTTTATACAACTCGTAAGCTAGCCTCATGGAAGCTTGAGAGTTGCATACTGACTGAAATGCAGCCCTACACTACTACTGGCGAAGAACGAAGTTCCTAGGTGGAGGTAAAAAGCATGTAATAATATTGGCAGCGAACCAAGGTGGTGGCGTCATGGAGTGGAAAGGCCCGCGGGAATGGGCCATCGAACGCGACAGTGTACGAAACAAAAAGAAATACGCCAATAAGTGGGGATATGATTTGGAGATTGTTGATATGAGCACGAAGAAACGATACGCACACGAGTGGAGAGAGAGCTGGGAAAAGGTTGATACGATTCGAAATTGTCTGAGAAAATATCCAGATGCTGAGTGGTAAGTCCTAAAATTTTACTACCCATCAATGCGAAACTGACCTCCCTTAGGTTCTGGTGGATGGATCTCAACACCTTCATAATGGAGCCATCATATTCTCTCCAATCGCATATCTTCAAAAATCTTCCCGCCAATACGTACAGGGACATCAATGAGTACAATCCTTTGAATATCACACATCCATTTCCTGCAACGCATCTTGATGAGGATGCTCGCAGTCCAATTGGTGATGGTAAAGCCAGCTCCATCAATTTGATAATCCCACAAGACTGCTCGGGCTTTAATCTCGGATCATTCTTCATAAGGAGAAGCGCATGGACAGACCGCTTGCTAGACGTCTGGTGGGATCCTGTAGGATACGAGCAGAAACACATGGAGTGGGAGCACAAAGAGCAAGATGCGCTGGAGTTCTTGTACATCAATCAGCCTTGGATCAGGCCACACACAGCATTCATCCCTCAGCGAAAGATCAACAGCTTTCCTCAAGGCGCCTGTTCAGAGAATGGCAACGACACACGAATTCACTACAACGAAAATGAACGCGATTTTGTCGTTAATATGGCGGGTTGCGAATGGGGCAGAGACTGTTGGGGCGAGATGTATAATTTCCGCGAGCTGAGTAACTACCTGAATCGTACAATTTGGGAGAGATTCAAGGAGGATTTGATCGCGGTCATTTGGTTCAAGATCACAGGGAAGAAGGTCAGATTATGAGCTAGCTTCTGCTAAGGCACTGATGAGTCTTGCTTGCGTTTTCTGCCCGCGTGGCGTTGGGATGCTCGTATACCAAGTCGCGTTCGACTGTTTGGTCAGTTTCTTCATCCTCTGCTTAAGATGGCATTGCATAGATTGCATGGGCTGTTCCTATTCTTTGGGACGAGGCTGGTTTGTTTTTGATATGTAGTCTTGCATGGTACAGGAGTTCAGACGGTATTGTACCAATATGATGTCAACGTCAGAATTACTCTCCGACCCTACATGTTCACTAGTCTGTCGAAGCACTGTTCAATATGTTTCTGGTATTGATCGCCTGCTACCTACGTTATGATCGTACCTTTCACTGCCTTCCGCTGGTTTTGAGAGTCTCAGACACGATCTTTGCAATCTCAATCAGGTCCTCATCCTTCAGATTCCGGCCCACCACTTGAAACCCACCTGGTCCGCCTTCCACAAGGTCTGCATCATCTACACGGGTTGTCAATTTAGATCCCCAATGATAAACGTATTGCAAGACCCACAGGGCGGCATATATAACACGTCTCTCACAAACGGCTTATCAGCCTCCTTGTCCGCCTTGCCGAAAGGAATCGCACAAGCGGGAGCCTACATCAAGTCAGCAAATCACCGCTACTTCGTGACCACGACACTTACATCCAGCAGATTGGCAAGCACAGTATATGGAGGTCCACCGAAAGTATCATGAGTCGGTGCGGAACCTTGAAACACGGGCATGATGAACGCATCCAACTTCTCTTTCACCCACACTTGGCGGACGGTCTTTCTGATATCCTGCATCTGAACATTTAGATCGAAGACATCATCTAGAGTGGGCTTGAAGGTTGCGATGTCCGCTGACATGGTCGTTGGGATGGAAGGGATGATTGGCTCGCCGCTACGCGCTATATAGGTAAAGGGCGTGGCCTTTGGATCCATCGTGAAGAATCTCATAGCAGTGTTAATAGTCTGGGTGAGTATGTTTTCTGGGAGGAGAGGTTCCAGTGCGATGAGAGTGTGGCCTGCGGCTTCGAGGATAGAGATTACCGTTTTCATGATGCGTTGCATCGCGGGGTGGAGGGGAAAGTTCTTGTCCTCGATTATGTATCCCAATCTCAAATTCCTGCTCTTACTTCTTGCGGGATTCAAAGTCCACGGTAGAGGAAGCACACTTTCGTCCACTAGATAACAGGGCTGTCAGTAATTGCTGGAACGGAAATATTGAGAAGAGATGAAGACAATGTTTGAACAAGGACGAAGGGAGACGACGGGATCACCTAGTACTCACGTGTCCAGCAGTCATAATCGAGTATATGCCGCATGAAATACTCGGCATCATCTACATTTCTGCAAATTGGCCCGGCACACGGCGCGATGCCAACACCGCCTGCTCTTGCCGGCGAAGTCTGTCCACCAAAGGGAACACGATGAGTTGAAGGCTTGAAGCCAATTACACCGTTACAAAACGCCGGGATCCTGATGGACCCAGCAATATCAGTTCCAATGCCAAGGACAGAGCCACAAAGGGCAGAGAGAGCACCTTCGCCGCCTGAACTTCCTCCAGCAGAAAGGGACAGCCGAGCAGGGTTGAGAGTCCTGCCGAAGATGTTGTTGTGAGAATCGGCTGTCATCATAGTTTGTGGGATGTTGGTCTTCACGTAAAGAACTGCTCCCTTGGAGAGAAGAATAGAGATTAGCGGAGAGGTAGTGCTAGCTGGGCCGTTGGCAATGAAAGAAGTGTAGCCGATGGTGGTCGAGATGCCTTCGATATTAAAGGAGTCCTAGGAGTTCCTTTAGTCGTTGGTCGAAGGAGAATATTGGAGTGCTCCAAACCTTGACACTTATTGGAAGACCATGAAACGGACCTAGAGTCTTCCCTTCTGTCGCTAGATACTCATCGCAGTACTTTGCTCGAGCGAGAGCTTCTTCGAAGAACACCTCAGTCAGGCAGGATACGAGCTGCTGTGCAATCGCTGCGCGCTTGCAGAACGCCGTAGTTACGCCAAATGAGGTGAGCTTGCCAGAAGCCAATTGCTCAAGCAGCGTCACAGCGTTGTAGTTTTCTGTGATGGTGATTTCCTCGATAGTGAGGAGACCACACGTACTGGGGATATCGAGGACATTATTGTCTGATGTTTGGGAGATGCGGTCTGTGATCTGAGAAGGCAGCATCCATTCATGGGGGATTTTGCTTGCTGCTGCTTCTCTATGCTTGGTAGCAATGGCTTCCCATGAGGTTGTTGCAGCATCCATCTTCGAGGAAGTGAATGGACTGAGTTCTCGAGAAGAATGAAGAGCAAGAAGATTGCAGTCTGTGCTCCAGTCCTGGCAGCTTACAGCCGGCCTTTTATATCATTTCTTCTCACTGAATGTCCATGGTAATCAGATCGAGAAGTACCTCGATACCGGGCGCCAGCACAAGATATATTGGCGGCTTTCCCCCGCCTTCTCCTTAGTTCAGCGCGCATAAGTACAAGATTGGTGGATGGCTTGTCAAAGATGGGGCAGCCAAGGAGAGGTCCGGAAGATGATCAAAGTCGGCTTCAGTTGAAGGTCTCGGTTTGTTAAAAGAATTAGTAGAGAACCTGCTCGCTCATGGTCTTTGACTGGCCAAAAAAAGACTCCCTAAACGACTGTACAGTAGATGGAAACACAGCTCACCGTTGTGGTTCTTGTTACCTTTGCAGTGGTGATCATTGGTCAGTGCACCATGGATCACTAAATCCATGGCGAAATGATCCTCAAGCAGGCAAAGAACCTCCCGTCCTTTGTCGTATGACCTTGAGGCCCGAAGAAACCCGTCAGCCGTGCCTGGAGTATGGCTTTTGTTGATCCGGATTATTCTGGAAGATCGAGAGGTAGGTTTGTTTCAAGGACATCCGGCCCCAGCCACGAGCAAAGACTTTGCTGTGCCTGACGCCAAGCTTTGTTGTCTCCGGACTATTGTACCAGGACCACCAGGACCAACGCCCGTCGCTCGTTTCCTTCGAGCGACACAACCTCAAACACCACCTCACGAGTCACGACCCACCATGTCCTTTCCAAGGTTCCCATCCAGTTCTTTCTGAAGCCCGATCCGCAACGAAGACTACAAAGTACCTACCTACCTGAACTACAGTAGGGTACAGACAGGCCTCACGACCTCCTGTCAGGGCGGTCAGATGTCGATTTTCCAACCCCTTTGGGTCGTGCGCTTAAAGTTTACTGTTCTCGTCTTCGCTGCATCTGCAGCCACTCATTTGGCCTAGGCGATGAAATTCTACACAGATATTCTTTGAAGTGCGGTGAGGGAGCATGCCACCGCCAATCAACAAGCTGTGATTGGGACTCACATGAGAGTGTAGCTTCTTGCCTTCATCATGGAGCCTCCTGCGTGGTTTGAAGGCTTCGAGCCCATTCACCTCGTCCGAGCTTGGTTGGGGACTTTTGGCCTATTCTAAAAGAAGCTCCTAGCAGTGTACTTGACACCCCTCTCCCCTCTTTCTCTACAAGTTGCATTTCGGAATCTATTATCTCGTCCTCTTTATTATTTTCTAGTTCTATTTGTTGTTCTAATTTTGAGAGTTCATTCGTTCTTTTGAGATTCCTTGTCCTGACGCTTCTGCCTTTATATTCCCATTGTCGCCTAGCACCAAATTGGTTATTGTTTGCTGAGCACAACAGCTACGAGGTCATCAGCAGAAGCTTATTGTCCTTGACGCACGCCTTAAGCATCTCTCGTGTTGGCTCTACAAATACATCCCAGTGCCTTCTATTTTCGAGTCCAATCCTTCCACTTGCTACATCTTCACAAAGCGCAAGCATTACAAGAGCTGTATCAAGAAAATCTTCCATCGGGATAACATCTTCACAGGACAAAGATGCACACTTCATACGCTCTCTTTGACCTCGGAGTCACAGTCCTTTGCGCAGCTAGCATCGCAAACGCTGCTTACGTGATCGAAGACACATACGATACCACGAGCTTCTTCTCCGAATTCGACTTCTTCGCCGACAAAGACCCAACAGGGGGCTTTGTAAAGTATTCAAGTGCTGAGACTGCCAATATTAGCAGTTTGGCGGGGTACGCCAGCAATGCAGTCTGTATGTGCTTTCCAACACCTAACAGTCTCCTGAAATCCCAGGACATTGGATCCGAGCCAAGACTCGGGATCGATTTTTCATGAACGGAGACCCTGGTTATAAGAGGGAAGATTTTAACTTTGACAGCGCTAACAGTCTTGAAGTCTTAGGTGTTGATCACACGACTGTCAACCCACCTTCAGGTCGCAGTTCAGTCCGTGTCAGCTCGAAGAAGGCCTATACTCACGGACTAATCGTCGCTGATATCGCTCACAGTGGGTGTTCTCCGAGTTCTTTCTTCTCCTTTCAGGCTGTCTTAGGACTATGCCTACTTCCGAAACAATCTTCCCGTCACTTGGCACTCGTTTTTTAATCCCAAAGAAGTAATACTGACTCCGAGTTCCTCCACAGTGCCAGATTCCACCTGTGGGAACTGGCCCGCATTTTGGACAGTAGGGACTGACTGGCCCACAAACGGAGAGATCGATATTCTCGAGGGTGTCAACGATGATTCGACAAACCATATCACCCTTCATACTTCACCGGGTTGCAATCTTAACAGTACTGGAGCCTTGTCCAGTTCTACGCTTAGTACATCAAACTGCAATGCAGGGGACGCTGGGGAGGGTTGTAGTTTGACGACCATCAACAAAGAGAATTACGGCACCGGCTTCAACGCTGTTGGTGGAGGAGTTTACGCTATGGAATGGACGTCCTCGGCAATCGAAATATTCTTCTTCGCACGTAACGCCATCCCAGCCGACATCGCATCTGGAGACCCGGATCCAACTACCTGGGGAACGCCAGTTGGGTCCTTCAGCGGGCCTGGTTGCTCCATCGACTCGCACTTCAAGAACCATAAGATAGTGATAAACAACACCTTCTGTGGAAAATGGGGTGGCCAAGTGTGGAGTCAAAGCTCTTGCAGTGAACTTGCACCTACCTGCGAGGCTTATGTTGCGGCTAATCCGAAGGCTTTCACGCAAGCATATTGGCTGATAAATTCTGTCAAGGTTTATCAGCTAAATGTGGCGGCTGGGAAGAGAGAGACATAGTTAAGGGTTTTGAAAAGGATGTGAGACTTTGCGCTTTCTATGACTGTGCATGTACACGAGTCGGACGAGAATCATATGTAATGGAAGTTGCATAGAGTTATGGAGACGGAGTTACGGACGTATGTGAATGGAGCATGACCTTTCAGCAAGACGAAAGAGAAAGAGTAGGATCACTCATACCATAGAGGTGTGGGAAATTAATATAAACCTTCCAACTTCACTTGTCACGACATAATGACTGCAGAGGCTGACTTTACCTACCCTGCCTTCTTGAAGGGCGGCTTTGAAGCGGGGTGGAGTGATTTCACGTGATCGGCATCCCTGTCAGATTTGGCGACAAAGCTGGAAACCTCGACCAGCTAACCACATCCAGACGGTCGGATGCGTGCACCTCTTCGGTGGATAAATCGCCTACGTAGCCTCGAATAATTTATAATATTGTTGTCCAGCAAGACCTCACTTCCCAGGCCTTCACAGCAGACCTCAAGAAATTGTATCTCGTCTCACAAAACTGCACCGATTCTCTTGTCGCTTGATTTTACCGCCAGCAGCCATGCACCCCTCACGTATGGCCTATGTAGAGGAGGCAGAGCCAGAGGTAAGCCAACCCCTCCGCTACGTCTCTTTACCACAAGATCTGTAATGGTATTCATATGATCTCAGAGGTCTTCGCTTTCGCACATAGAAACCCTGCAGCTGATGGATCTGGTGTAACTTTCAGGACACCGGAATCGACCTGGCCAATGTTCGTAAGTATCAGTATCCCTTCAATTGTTCTCTTTGTGTGTACTAATAGACCAACAGCTCTCGACAATGACTACGACATGCCATCAGCAGGCCCCGGCCTTGCTCCAGAACGAGCCTCAGCATTTCAATCGCAGATGGACCGTAGGAAAAAGGCAGCTGCTATTGCAGTACCAACAGACGACAAAAGGGTTCGAGAACGCCTGCGGCAGTTAGGTGAACCAGTGACGGAATTTGGTGAAGGACCTGGAGACCGCAGAGACCGGTTGAGGGAGCTTCTTGCAGATCTAGCTAAGGACGACGCGGGACAAGATGAAGAAGGCGACGCGAGGATGCAGGACGCTGGGGAAGGAGATGACGACGCGCCTGATGAAGAGTTCTATACCAAGGGAATACCAGAACTGGTAGAGGCAAGAAAGGCTATTGCGAGATATTCCCTACCAAGGGCAAAGAGTAGGCTGGCTAGTCAGAAATCCGAATCCACAATTCCACTGAGGACGCACGTCAAATTCAGGAAGGAGATCAAGGCGAAGTTGGAAGGGTTCGAGCTTCAGGGCAGTCAGACGGCTGGAGACAGACCTGTGAGCATGACACGATTTGCGCCAAATGGCGAGATAATTGCGGCTGGCAATTGGGGAGGAGGTATCAAACTGCTGGGTGTTCCAGACCTGAAGGAGATACGCACATTGAGGGGACATACGGACCGAATTGGTGGCATCTCTTGGTTTCCCGATGCTACCTTACCAGGAACAACAGTCTCGGAAGATTCTGTCAACCTTGCGTCAGGAGGTGCAGAGGGTAAAGTTCATCTTTGGTCTATGACCCAAGATACCCCAATCTCGACTCTTGAAGGGCACAACCAGCGTGTGTGTCGAGTTGAGTTCCACCCCTCCGGAAGATACCTTGCTTCAGCATCCGAAGATACAACCTGGCGACTTTGGGACGTGGAAACAACAACAGAGCTGCTCCTCCAGGAAGGTCACTCTCGGGGTGTATTTGCTCTAGCCTTCAACACTGATGGCTCTCTTTTGGCCAGTGCTGGTACGGATAGTATAGGGCGCATCTGGGATCTACGAACAGGACGGACGGTCATGATCCTAGAAGGTCACATTAAGCCAATCTATGCATTGGACTGGGGTGTGGATGGCCACCGCGTCCTCTCTGGTTCTGAAGACGGCTGGATCAAGTGTTGGGATGTACGAAAGGTTCAACCATCGGGCGGAATCGGCGCACACAGAATGGTGTCAGATCTGAGGTGGTACAAAGGAATGGATGATCCTGCGCGAGGCTTCATCCCCGAAGTCGACGAACAGGGAGGCCGGAAGCCTAAGAAGTCTGGTACTTTCTTCGTGTCCAGTGGTTTCGACAAGACGGTGAAAATCTTCTCCGCAGATGATTGGTCTCAAGTCCAGAGCTTAACTGGTCACACTGGAAACGTCCATAGTGTGGACGTTACTAGGGATGCAAAATGGATTGTGAGTGGTGGCTACGACAGAACTGTCAAGCTCTGGGGACGGAATGATGGCCAGGGACTCTAAGTTGGCCAGAAGACTCGAACGTGGATACATGAAAAATTGCCTGTATACTAGCAAAATGAATTGATACCCTAGGAATTTGTCAACATTGCTTACTTCTCTGTTACTATATTTGCTTTTAGGTGTATATTACTCTACGTTGGTCATACATAGCATCATCACAAATAGATATCGATATGTAGAACAGGTGGTTGTACAATTTGCTTTCTCGCCTTCTCGCGTACCTATCTGTTGGACGCGATGTTCGCTTCACCTGTTGACAATAACAACAACGGCCTGACTTTGATGCACCTTTGGACCACGACGCTACGCTACTGTCCTCTGCTCAAGTATCCAATGAAACGGTATACCCTAAATATTTCGTTCTGCGGCGCCGCGGTCGGCGACCATCAACATACTCCCTCGAAGGGGACCAGCCAAGCTTTCATCAGCCTCGCGAGCAGGGGAGCAAGTAGCCGTACCAATGATTCAACCCAGACTCCTCGCTTATGCGTTATTCTGTGCATGAGCGGACTAACCTCTCACAATCAAATGTGTTCCATCGTTGTTACCCGCGTCCGTGCGAGATGCGAAATGCATGCTGCTGAAGTAGGGGCGCGATATATTGAAAAGGGTTCAGAAGGGGGGGCAATCATTGTAGAAGGTCTGCTTTGGATGGATAGACCAAAGTCAAAGTTCGAATAGCTCAGAGCTAGATGTAAAAATACAAAGTTGTCTGCTTCTCGACCAAATAATTCATTAATTCAACAGGGCTTGCCACAAGATCCCTACGAACCATCACCTCAAAATAAGGGACTAAGGCGAGCCGTCGATGCCGTTGACTGCAGACCACATGGGAAGACTTATGGTAGAGTGTTACTTTCTCGTCCATGACGGCCATCACCGTACAAATTGCCAAGTGAGAACTCCAGCGGCTAGAAGAGACTCTAGGATGAAAGAAAAGCGAGAGGCACTGTCACTGCAACTATTCATGAGCGATCCAAAGGTATCCATAGTCTGCGGGAGGAAGAATTAATGGACATTGAGTGAGATAGGTTGTATCGGCTGTCATGCAGACTGATTGTTCGTCACTCTATCCGCTTCGCATTCATGTTGTTGTAATGGATTAAAATGATACCCTAGTATATGGCAAGAATTTGGTTATCGTATCGGGTATTGAAGGGAAACTTACGATGGTAGCTCTGAAGATGGCCACCCTGATCTGAGACGTCTGTACGCTGCTGCAAGACATACCCGTTACAGCAATTGAATAACAGTTTAAAGCCCTAGGCGGAGAAGTTTTTCGGAATGAAACAGCATCTCCGAGACTGATCCACGAGGTGTTTTCTAGGCGTCCTCTAGAGAAGAGGCGATGTCACGCTACGGCATCTCTTACCTTATATAAACATCAAATTCGTGAAGAGAGATGGTAGTCAGCGGACAAATCCCAGGACGCACAATCCAGCCGGCAAAACGGGAAGCGAACCGAAGCTTTATCTCATAGTAAAGGAAAGCAAAGAATAGATACACAGAAAGATTGATTTGCAAGCAGCTCGCAGACGGGTCATGAAGCTCGTCGTACGGGAAGTCAGTCTTACCAGAAAACGGACGCTGCATATGGTTATCCGGGGCCAGCTTGGCAATAAGCCATTAGAACGCCCTTTCCAGAAACAGAGCACTGGACAGTAACCAACAAGCCCATTATGCGATCCCTGGCTGATATCCAAGCAAATCTTCACATGTTCTCGTTAGGTTTGAGCGATTGGTGTCGGAATGAAAGCAGCTCCCGCTATGGAAGGACTTCCGCGCACGGCACTTTGAACGTTCGGGCAGGGGAATAAAACCAAGAGATCTCGGTCGAATCGACAGATATTGCAAATTCGTATCGACGTTGATGTTCCCGTCCAGAATTGTGGACCCTTCTTTCCTAGACCAGGGCCTTGCATCCGAAGCAGAATGCTGTGCAGGAATGGGTCTTTTATGCCCCTCAGCGTGAAGAAGCATGTGAAAATGGCAAATACTAACGATATATAAGGATTTGACAGAAGGAGAAGCACGCATATTTCGCGCCGGTCTGTGTCGCCACGGCAGGGTCGTAGAGCCGCTCGGCTCGTGTTTCGGGATAATGATGTTTGAATGCAATCGCCTTCAGACCGAAGAGAACATCTCTGCGTGCGCCTCCTGGATAAAAGCTGGTTTTATAGGCAACCCTACAGGGCTGGAAGAAGTGTCAGCGAATCAGAGCAGTCTGCTGGGGTAGAGAAAGTCTCCCCGAACGACCCCTCCATATGCATGTCGCTACCAGTGTTCCATTCTATGGTCGCTGATAGCCGACAGTTTTCCGCCCCTCCCTCCTGCCAGTCTGTCTGTCTGTCAGAGTAAGCCCATTTTGACCTGTCATTTTCGCCGCAAAGATAACACGGCAGGGGCTGAGAGAAGAGGGTGAGCTCCCTGGTTGCTGGACTCGCTGAGCCGGCTTCGCTTCAGGGATTCAGATCCAATCCCGAGGGGTAGATAGCTCATGCCAGCGAAGAGCTTGGAGGAGGGGAGGGGTAGCAACACAAGAGTGAACAACATCACCTATACGACCATGGCCGTAACTTATGCGCAAGTGATAATGATTTCCTAGAAGTATCGAATTGGCTGATACGATGTGCTCTGCATGTTCTCCCGCGCATTGCATACCGTACTGAAGTGGAGGAACAGTGGAGTCAAGGTAGATAGGCTTCCGGGAGAATCCGGTGCACGGTGCGGTTGATGTCCAGGTACTTCCAGCACAATGGGAACGACACTTGTTTGATATGTTTCATGTAGCATTCCGATAGCGAAGATCCATATCTTACTCGACTACTCTGTGTCTTCCATAGCCCAATAGAGAAAATGATCACCATAAGTACTCGGAAAGTATGTCCTCGTCTCGAGACCAATACCGTTCAGTTCGACAGCACCGGATTTCAACGGGTTCCGGCAGCCAAAATACCAAAGTCCAGACTCAGACCCTGAATGAATTTTTCCGCGAAGATACGCCTGGCTCGTGGATTGGCCAGCGGGAGTTGGACGAGGTAGAATGTCTGCCCTTGGTCCGTTGGCCTTTGCAAGGAATAGAAGAGGGTGTGGTGGTGACATGCTTGCCGGGCGGCCAAGATATCAACATCAACGACCGCCTGAAGGGTGCTGCAATTATTCCATGATAAGAGCGTGGTACGATCCACTCTTCCCTGACCGAGCAGAACAGCGCAGTGAGCTCGGTTCCTCTTATCTAGGATGAGGGTTAAGGATCTGGATCCTTCGAAAGTCCCCCGCTCGGGATCGGCTCAGTCAGGTCACGGTCAGATGAGGCAATCGGTTGGTGATAAGGCCTCACTCTTCCTTGACATTATCTTTCCACTCCCGTGCTCGCTGGATTTCGTGGCGTTTGTGAGGATTGGTGGTACAACAGGATAACGGTTATATGTATGTCTGCACTTTCTTTTTCTCCGCAGTCTTCATGCTCCACCGATTGCGTGCCGTCTGTGAATGGCTTGCCAAGTGTTATCCCCCTGAAAACCTCCAATCTCATCCCAATTGGCCTACCAGCTGCATATTCACCGCTGAGCTCGCTTGGTTCTGACTCCTCTCCATCGAATTATATCTCTGCTTATGCATGGAAGCTGCTGCACCTTCCCTGAACAACACCAGAAATCAAGATTTTTTTCTCGTTGCGCATCCACATCCCGCGCCGCGTAATTGTGGCTGGTGAGTAAAGTGCCTATCAAAGCGAATTCCTAGTCATTTCTTATCGAGAAGTACCAAATGCCATGTGTGACATGGCAGGACCTCCGGGGAATATCCTCAATTTCATTCGTGGATGGCTGCCGTGCTTTGTTCAGATGGCTTCGAGAAGTGGGAGAACGGATCTAGTGCCTTGAAACGGTAGTCTATTTGAAATTTGGATGTGGAAGGATCGATATGATGTTGCAAGGGCTCCCGAAATTAGACAAAGGTGCTATCTAAACGCCACGAGTTGTTGGCAACCAGCAGATTGAACATGCAGCTCGGATCATGAAGTTGCGCTGCCTGAATTTATGAGTCAGCCTCCATAATCCTACGCTCCTCTGAAAATATATGCCACTCCGGGGATGTTCTTGGTCTTCTTTCGTCGACACAGAGGTACGGAGGTATTTTGAGAATATCCAAAGCAGGTAGGCGCTCTGGGAACCCTGGCCATGGCTGGCCCGCAGTCCGACATGTACGACATATTTTGATCCACACTTGAGCCCACACTCAGTGATCCTTTAGGAGAGGTGCAGATCTGCGTCAAGGTTCTAGTCAAAGGTCATAGATAAGCAAGCATCTTGACAAAACATGGAAATTCTCGTTCGGTTTTTGGCGGCTGCGATCATTTACGGCTGGTTGTAGTGTAGTCCCTTTAGCGAGGAACCTAATACCTCCACCGTTCCAGCGAGAGCAATGTTGGCTTCGATTCCAAGGCTTGAAACTTCTATTCACTGGTGCCAACAGTAGCGTTTTGAAAGCACTAAGCCTGGCAGATCGGGAAAGCGCCTCTCGGCTGCAACATATGAGCCAGAGGTGCTCCAGAAGTTGTGACAAGTTGACAACCAGCACCTGCTTTTGGCAGGTTCTTGGAAGATAGAGCCACCACTCCAGCCACAACTAATGACATTGGCTTGACGAGGTAAATTAAATACTTTGAGACCGAAGGTACATGCAGCGCCGTTTATGCCAGCTTCAAGAGTCTCTCTCGCACCTCAACGATTTCTAGCTAAGGCTGAGCTGCAGCCTCGAGGTTTGGAGATGGTCATGGTAGAAAGACGAATCCACGCCGTCCCATGCTAAAGCAACCTAGCCCAGCATCTATCTTTGGATTTTAACCCACGGTCCGATTGCAGAGTATTGGACCCGCTATTTCACCAACACGCATTCAGTAGTGCTCGTAGTGGTAGAGGTAACGGTGCGAAGATAAGACTAGAAATTACTTTTACGCGAGATGCAAATGTGGAAAACCACAAGTAAAAGAGGCCTGCTTGATCAAGGAAGCAACCCTGAAGACGTGCCGATCTCCCGTGCATAAAGTTACAACCCATGAGCACTTCCGATCCATTTTCGGTACTAATGTAGACGTTTCCAGCTAGTAGTAAGCTAAATTCAATATTCAAGTTCCTCCCTCAAGGCTCTGAGAGTTGCTCCTAGTCACCTAGCGGGAAGGTCCCCACGGTTAACAACAGTGTGTAATTCGTCCTCGCTAACTCGTCCCCTGGGCAATGAATATAAACAGCGCTGGAGAATGAGTTTGCAAATTTCATGAGAGACTGATTGAAGCGAGTCTGACATTGAGATGAGGCTGAGGGAAATGAACGACAAATTGTTAGACATACAAGTGAGTTAATGCTAGAGAATGCGAGGATGGCTCCAGCCACCTACCCATCAAGGCCATGATACTCAGCTAGACCTCAGCGGTAGAAACTCCGAGTTTCCAGGTGTTATCAGCGACCAGAACTCATTCCTCATGCCTTGACGCTTAGAGCCTTGCCAAATAGCTCAACTTGCTTGGTTGAGCCATACATGTCAAAGCAAAGTGAAGCTGTTGGCACTATGCCCTTAGCTGCAGTCTAGTCTATCGCTAAGGAACAGGAAAAGACAGGACGACGAAAGCTGTGGCGTCAGCGGAGAGGCGATGTGATGTGTAGATGAGATGTAAAGAAACTTTAGGATTCGCCGCCTCGGAGTTAGAGTACGACTTTGCTACAAAGCTGTTATTCAAGAAACCGTGGGTGAGGGACCTGAGGGTGAGCGCAAAGTTGAACCGAAACCCGTGACTTGGGACCAGGATGAGAATTTTTTTCTTCGTTGAATAGCTCGCAATTTCGCCCCTCAACTTAGCGATCTTACGAGATATAAACCTTCAGGGTTACTGATTCGATCTGTGTGAGAATCTAAGTTAAGCCGCCATGACTTGAGCCTGGTCATCATACTTAAATACATAAAGGTCTAAGGGACGAAGGGACCAGTCGACCAGTCCCAAAGAGTTCAAGATAAGGGAGGATAATTACGAAGTAGGTATTGAGGAAACAAAAGGTAGAGTAAGTACCACAGTGCACCACTTGCACCTTGCCCCCACCCCGCACTTGCTCGCCCCAGCCTTGAGGCGTCGGTTTCACCATCCATTATTGAAGTGGCTGGAGAGTTTGGGTGGGTGTGTGTGTGGGTGACAGGGTGAGAGGGTATGGATACTTGATACTAGTACTAGTACTTGAAGGAGAGTGGGGGGTGGGGGGCTTCTTGGGCTCGGGGTCCCGTTGTTCGATCTCTTCCCTGTGCCCTCCTTGGCCTTCACTTCCTGTAGCTTCCCTGTCGTCTCTTCCAAACATTCCTTCCACGCCTTCCTGATTACGGCTGTCCGGCTCTGATCCTCGCTTGGTCTGCGAGTCCAGACCGCTGAGTGTGGGGCAATGATACATGGCATTGCATGGCCCAGTCCTGGCCTGCATACTGGACTTGCAGACTACATATGTACAAGAGCACTTGCAAAGCATCAGCGACCACGAGAGTTTGCGGAACAGGGAAGAACAGAACAGACAGGCAGATAGGGAGGTACAGTAGGTAGGTAATGAACTTAGTTATGCAGGAGGCAGGGAAGACTATAGAAGTTGTAAATCTTTGACTAATGGACACCAATACCGTGCACGAGACCAAGAGACCAGACATGAACGACGAGAAATAGCCCTCTTGACAAGAGGATTTTCTTCGCTTGGCTACCTACATTACTACTTTGTCGCTCTGTCACGCTGCTACCGAGTGTACACAACGTACTCGTCGCAACAATCAGCAACCATGCCTTTTTGCCTAGATGGCGCTTGTGCTCTTCCTAGGTTTACGGCACTGCGTGTATGCGGGATGATATGGATGATGCTGGATCATAAATTTACCATTCAACAGCTCTGAGAGGCTTTATGCAACGCTGCTGCAGCACGGTTAGGTACCCAGAACCAGCATCGGCAGGAGGGTACAGTGTTGAGTTGAGGGAACTCTGCTCTGCTCTGCTTGATGCAAAGCCAAAGTTAATCTCCAAAGCGAAGCATATAACTCGTCCCGAAAAGCATGGATCTGCTATTGAAGACGTTGCACGCACGTCCACGCCCCAACAACGTTTCCTGTGATATCTCTCCGTTCAAATCAGCTGCCTCCAACTCCAGATTTCTCCGCAATTGCGGTAGCACAATAGGAAGCTTGGGTGTTGGGCGTCGTCCAATAAATAATCCTTATTGCTGTACCAGCAGACCCGCAGTCCACTCGCTGTCATGTAATGATGGAACAAAGTGGAGAGAAATAGAAAAGTATAAAGTATGTTACAAGTGTGATGTTGTACCTGGTACAGCCAGAAATTTGGGATCTGGGAAGGTATGGCAAGGAAGCGGGCCGGCAACCACGGCGCGCTTGTACTATCATCTCCCCGTAAGCCGGTGCTCTTTTCCAGTCTTCCAGGGTCTGTTCGTGGGATTCAGAGTTGCGCAGTAATGATACAAGTAGCCCATTCAACACTATCAACGATCAACGACAGTATTGCTGTTACTGTGCCTTGTTGGATCTTTTGTTGTTGGTATTGGAGTCAGATCTAGCCGGACATGAGCAAATGCCGCAAGCTGGCAATACAACAACACTTGTGGAATACCAATAGTCACATAGCCTTTTCAATTCTTCGTAGCCAAAGACCAAAGCGTCTTGAACAACAATGATACTCCGTAAAGTTATTTATTGCAAATCCGTATAAGTTTCCTCAACGATTGAAGCCTTTGCATCTCTTCCCCTTGTCGATTACAAAATTTGACCATGGCAATTATATTTTTACTTCAGGCACACCCAACTTTATTGTCTTCCTCTTGTCTCCTGATTCTGCTAACGTCCAGTCCAGCCAGTAGCAGTCTGTCCTGTCACTTTCCACTGTCCAGACCAGACCAAACCAGGCCGCGTTGGTTTAGTATTTTGCCTGGCTTCACTACTTCCTTGCAAGCAAAGCAAAGCATCGGCTCAATCTCAATCGCACGAGAACCAAGAAGTCGAGGTCGAGCTAGTACTTTAGGGGCTGGTCACTAGTCTTTGCTCTGCTTTGCTTTGCTTTGCTTTGCTTTGCTATTTGCTTTGCTCTGCTCTAGGGGGCTTCGGCTCGAAGATATTTGCATAAGCTAGGTAGGTTTGCAGCCAAAGTCCAGCCCGTCCAGCCCGTCCCCCCGAGCCCCCGAGCCCCCCTCGCCTCACCTCGCCTCGCTAACTAACTACTACTGGCTCTACTGTAACACACACTTCCCCACCCCCCAACCAAGCCCAGCCCAGCCCAGCACTCACTCACTCACTACTCACCCACCTCCACTTTCTCCTCTCCACACCTGCACCAGAACTGCACCGCACCGCACCCAACCCAAACGCCGCCGCCTTCTCCTCCCTCCTCCTGCTCCTCCTCCTCGTCAGTCCAGACAATCTCCTCCTCTCTACTGTTCGATCCCCCCCCCCCCCCCCCCCCCCCCCCCCCCCCCCC
>JGI24512J20087_1000302_pt1 | contig 36545 bp, 40 predicted proteins | sample LinPmetageLP35_FD_20087 | JGI IMG/M metagenome (IMG submission 20087) | reverse complement strand
ATGGGGGGGGGGGGGCTAGGGGGTGGTAGTGGCAGGTTAGGCGGTACTGTTGGGTGTTAGCCATTCGTAAATTATGGATATGGACGGGGAAATATTTTGCTGGTAATAATGGGAGCTGGGATATGCTCAGGTAGCGATAGAGCAAACTTACAGCACCGGTATCCTCTAATTCCTCCTCATCGAGATTGACCAATGCGCCCCTCCTCGATCTTGCCCTCAGCTCCAGACTTGGGAAGTATATTGAAAGAAATTGCATGATGATCAGGAGACCCAGAGTCGCGAAGAATGAGTAGAAGAAGCCTCCAAATCCGCCTGCTAGTTGGATTCTATGCCAAGAAGTCAGAATTCAAGATCGTAGTATGAGATCTTTGCAAGCCTTCTGTTTGTTGCAGAAGTTGCTTGAGGATTCGACAGATTGGAATATGCACGTACCGGATCTGCTTCCCACGCCCGTTGATCGCACCGCCAGGGAAGGCGGAGTCGTCAAGGTCGCCTAGGTGTTTACTGTTTCTCGTCAGACTTGCACAACTAAGAGCTCAAGAAATCGCCGGACAATGAGGGAAACGTACTCGGCAAAGATGCCTGTGAGGAACATACCCCACAAGCCACCCACTCCATGAATGATAGTAATGTGTAGAGGCTCCTCCAAGAAATCCTCCAGCCACTTGATAGCCTCGAAGCCGAATACGACTGCAGCGGCTGTAGAGCCGAAAATGAGTGCTGCCCAAGGTTGGACCTGTCAAGGTTGTCTCGTTAGCCGAATTCAACGTAAACATACTGAAGAGTCAGAGGAGAGTGTAACGCACGTATCCCGCCCCAGGAGTAATAGCCACCAGCCCAGCAAAAGCTCCTGTGCAAAAGCCCAAACCAGACCACTTCTGTCCTGCCATACGCTCCAGCAGAGTGTACGCAACACCCCCACTGCAAGCCGCAATATGCGTTGCGATGAACGTCGACACCGCACGCATATTGGCCTTCAGTTCCGATCCAGCATTGAATCCGAACCATCCGAACCACACCAGCAACATCCCTAACATGGCATTCGTCATATTGTGGCTCTCGAGTCCAGCCTCTAGTGCAGTCGGTCCTGAGGGTAACCGTTCCCTGCGCTGCGCCCGCGAGAATAGGTATTTCTTCCAACTGCCTGCATCGTGCGATATGCTAGTGATGCTATGCGTGTCGTCGGTGGTGACGCGGATGTATTTCAGCATAACGGTATATGCCAGAGTTGCTGCGCCAGAGCATATATGCACTGGAGTTCCCCCTGCCCAGTCGAGCCCTCCCATGGAATTTCCCCAACCTTGTACGTTCCAGAGCCAGTATGCGATCGGGTCATAGACGAGGGACGTCCAGAAGAAGGAGAAGATGAGGAAGGGGAATAGTCGGCCTTTCTCTGCAACAACGCCTGTGACGAGGGCGATGCTGAGTTTGTTAGTATATGTCTCAGGGAGGAGGGGTAGCTTGATAGAGGGGCTGTACGAACGTGAAAGCTGCGAACATCCCTTGAAACAATCCGAATACCATTGCCGGTGTACTGTGGCCGCGTGTCCCAGCAAAAGCATCGTCCTTGTCCACATTCAAGAACATAGCATATTCGAAGTTGCCGATAAATGCGCTTGTCGATGTCTGGCTAAACACCAGCGAATATCCAAACAGAAACCACTGTAACCCAATTAGTTCCCCTCCAATTGTATTCCATGGCTCCAATGGGGTTACTGACTTGTATGCTCACGACCGAGACAGCCATCATGCTTAGCCAGATCAGGGACAGGGCTGTGGTTTGACTTCGAAGACCGGAGTAGAAGAGCGCAATTCCCGGCACCATCATGAACACCAAGGCGGTGGATGCCATTATCCAGGCATAGTCACCGGTAGTCTAATACAGACATTTATCAGTACACACGCAGATATGCTAATGGATACGATGTTGTCCTTATCGCCGGGTGGTACATACATCCATTCCTCAATCACGATTTCGGGCCGCCGCCTCGTGAATTTTGGTTTGTGGTCAGATCATACGACAAGCGTTGAAGTTTACTATCGAATTTCAGAATGTTGATTGCTTGCCTGAAATGGAACTTCGACTGAAGTCTGCTGAAGGTTTTCGGACGTCGTCATACACACTACGCAGGGACAGAGGACGGACATGGAAAGCTTGAACAGGTGGTAGACGCGCTGGAGGTACGGAAAATGGGGATGGGATGAACAAGGAGCTTTCGCTGACTGGTGCCCGACAAAAGGCCTTGGATCAGGCCTGCATGAGGCTCCTGCTGGCCCGATCCCGACTCACCGATACGCTTGCCTATTCTGATGCTGTTGACGGTGGGCCATGGCCTGCATCCGGCGCGTGCACGAAAAAGGGCGTTGTGCGTTGATTTGGGAGTCGGGATGGCATGGGGGGCAGATGGAAGGAAGGGATGGGATGATTTGGTTGGGGTTCGAGCTGTCGAGATAGACGTCTGTGGTTGCACGGGGAGGTGGGATGAGAGAAGTTTGAAACTCATCCAATAGAAGGATGCGATAAGGCACAGCCAAGGGCCAGCCACCTGCAGGCCGGTGCAGCTACGGAATACCTAAGGGACCTAGGGTACGGGTAGGGATAACACCGGGTCGCGGCAACCAAAAAGGCGAGACCAGACCAGCCTTGACTCTGTACAGTACAGCGCAGTTCAGGGGTTTGGCGGTTGGAATTGCAGTGAATAGGTGCAGAGTTGGTGGAAAGTCCGAGGCGGAAGAGACCGCTGAACACATGCCCGTCCACTGCACAATTGGGTCAAGTCCCCTGTAAAGAACTGTATGCGGTCGTCCCAGAAAGCCGTGCATCAGTGCAACCCCAGAGCCCAGACCTCAAGCTCTCAAGCTGACAAGCCCAGCAATTGGAATCGCATCAAGTTGCCAATGAGACCCGGTAACTTGGCGTATACTGACCAGTCAGCGATTCAATACTCGTCTCTGGACCTTCCAATGCTGGTAACCACACCACAAATTGGGTGACCACAGTTCGTAGGTGGACGCACATGCCAGGCCCAGGTTCCTCATCCGTACCGACAGGCTCGCGGAGATTGGTGGGGGTGCGAGTACCCTGTCTCCTGTCATGGATGATGGAGGGGTAGCTGGTTCAAAAGGACCGCCTCGCCAATCCGAGTTCTTGTCCAGCGAAATTGTACCAGGTTATGAATGGCTGCACGAAACAACTCTGTTGGTCTGCTCCTCGGTACCAGTCTTCAATATAGACAGGGTAGTTTCCAGTGGACTTCGTCTATCAGTACGCGAGATCAAAATGGCTTTGCATTATAATTCTTGACCAGGAATCTTCTCGTGTTGTCTATTTGTGGCATTAGTCAGTCGATTCGAAACAGATAGCTTGCAGCTGGTTCGGAAACGAAAAGGGGAAATATGATATAAATGAATTACCTCTGGCGAGCTTGCTGGAAAATCCCAGACGCAGGGCACTGCATAAGATCATCTCCCCATCTTGCGGCGACTCGAATGGCGGTTTTTGGAAGACCGGGATTCCGGGGAAGATAGTCTCGTCATCCAGCTTTTGCGCCTGGTAAACTCGACCTATTAATGTTGAGGCTCGCGCGTCATCTCGACTGGTAATGGAGAGACCCATGGAGTCTACGTCTCGGACTCGAAGGAGTGAACGAACTGCAAGCGATTAGTGGTGAGACAATACAGTCAGAGTACAAGAAAAACCGACCTCCGATGACCAGGAGCATCTTATCAGATGTGACAGCAATTTCAAATCTTAGTGGATGCTCTTTGACCCCTCTCTTCTGTTGTTGGTCCAATTTGTGGACGGAGTCCTATTGAGTTGATCAGTATGAGTAAAAATATTCAATAGAACGCCACCAACCAATTTTTCCTTGTCCAACACTCTCCAAACCTGCATCGTTCCAAATTCGGTTGCCTGTATTTCCTGCCTCTTACTATCCCAGAAACCAATCTCAATTCCTCCGAGCCCAAAGCCGTGATGTTTCTTGACAACGAGAGAGAAGCTACCAAGAATTGCGCTGCAGGAATCAGCTTCAGTATACCACGGGGGAGATCTGACATGGTGACATACTGGCTCTCAATCGTACGACCAGTTAAGCATTCTTGGAGTAATTGAACATCTGCAGCTATTAGCAACTTTGAGAATCTTGAAGAAATAACACAGCATACCTTCCCGGGTCTGAAATGTAAAAATGTATGGGATATTGATATCCCTTGTTGAACCAGATTTCGGCTGCAACTTCGCACTGAACTCCGTCGGCCGTTCGTCGTAAGAAAATAAGGGGACAAAACATAAACCCTCAGTCAATGCTATGAGTGTGTCAATATCGTGCTCCAATCATAGTGGCTAGGCATATGTATACCTTGAAACGAAGTATGCTTGTTTGGATCTTTTCCAAAGTCACACACTACAAAGCGCAATCGCTGCCCGTTTGGCGACTTGTAAATACGTATCCGACATCCAGAATCGACTTTCCCCTCTCCCTCTTTCCTGTACCTCAGAATACTAGCATCCAAATTAGCAGTCATCCATAGTTGTATGGAGGTGACTTGCAGCCATTTAAACACACTTCCCTCCATCTCAACATAATTAGCGTCCGCCTCCGTACTTGCTTTCGTTGAAACACTCCAAACATCCAGACTCCTGTTCGATCTATGCCCACCAACCCTAAATGGATCATCCAGAAATGACACCGGCCATAGCTTCCGCAGATGCATATCCGCATACGCGTAATTCTCTTCCGGCGTGCCATCCAGACCAAATCGACCAGTGGGTTGGATGAGGATGTAAGCGACCTCGAAGGCCTGAGCAAGTTCGGGCTCTGCTTCGAGTTTGACGAAGGCTTCTTTCGAGATGGCTTTTATCCAGTCGAAGGGTCCTGCGGGTCGAGATGTAGGTTTTGATCGGAGAGCATCCATGTAAATCACCATTGAGCTTCCTCCCACCAGGAACCAGATCATATCCATGATCAGAAACCCAACTGATTGAATCGACACATCATCGTCCCAGAGTTCCGGGAAGAAGTCATTCAGGCGATCCGTATCCATTCTCTTCGTCGTGGTAAACGTAAGCTGTGAAATCATCATCGTCTGCAGATCCAATTCCGAGGCATCGTTTGGCGACGATAGCTTCCTTGTTAATTCCAAGATCTCATTCAGCAGCCATGTCCTCTCGCCATCCTGTGGCTTATCGTCTTTCTTGGGCGATCTCAAATATCGCATCATACTGACACCGAAAAATAAGCCCTTCAGTCTTAGTAGCGTCCTCGCATCTTCGAGGGCTATGCCTGTTGCATCAACAAGCTGTGTTTCCGATTTACAATCTTCGAAGACTTCGTCGTCAATATCTCTGGAGAGCAATAAGCTGATCAAGAAGGGCTTCTCTGCCAGTATACACATAGACAGTAGTCGGAGAGCGTCTGGGACTCCATCCAGCTGTAGACCTTCTCCATTCAATCCCGATGAAGCAATGGCCAGTCGGCGAGATAAGCGGCACCTCGTACATGCACAGGTGAAAAGTGCTTTCAAAGAGTCTTCGTCGAGGATGGCCTGTATCCTGTCATCGACAGTATACATCCAGTCGTCGTCGTGAAAGTGAGTCTCGACAAGCAAGTCCAATCTTGCCTTCAAGCGATCTGTTGGGCATGCGAGTGACAGCTGTCCAGCTTCCGGCGGCGACCTACTTTGCTGTGACCTAGCAGCTGGTCTAGGTTTCCCTGTCGCCCTGCCACTCAAGGTTTGATATGAAGAGCTGTCCTGGATGATAGTGATACTTCTCGTAGTAACCTCTGGGCCCTTCCCCTTGTCGGAGCCTTCTAAAAAGAAATCAGGTCGTGTGTTTCGATCCGGGTATCCCGCAGAACTCGGACTCTCATCAGACGCTCTTGATGGGCTCGGTGACGGTAGACCAGACGGACCAGTCGACCTCCCAGCATTCTTAACTTGCAAGATCTTCTGGCGATGCTCCCAGTACGATCCCTCCTGACGGAAAGCTGCTTGAGCCGCGCGGACCGGACGGACAAGTGTCCCTAGATTCTGCAGTACAGGATCGATCTCACTAATGGTGAGAGAAACGTGATCGCAAGAGTCCTGTAATCGCTGGGAAGCCGTACTCCTATCCAAATCAAATCAGCGATCTGCACGTAGCTGAACTAAGAGAAGGGTCCTTACTTGTCAGAAGTGTTATCGATAGAACCAAGGACCGTGAATACTGTGCTCAAGTCATCTGACACAATCCCAGCAAGCTCCAGAACCTTCAAAAGCCTATCTTTGACAAGTCCAAAGAGGTTGTTCATCTCCTCAGAGAAAGCTCCCGTCACAGGTTCTTCCCCGAGAGTTCCAGTTTTGGCATCGACATCTGAAGACCATATCTCGAACCGTACCATCTGATCATCCAACCTCCGGGCAATCGGATACAGCAGCGATTTGACACCAGCACTTCCTTCTTTAGCACATTCAAGTACAACGGCCAGTTGACGCTCTAGTAATTCAAGACAGGCTTTGTGAGCATCGGCGACTGTGCACGTCTTGGGTAAATTTGGCCGCCAAAGTAAATCGCCCTGAAGCTCCCCGACGCTGCGGCGCCGAGACTCGTCTCGTGCGACATCTCGAGTGTACTGCGACAACTGATCCATTGTGGACGGGTAGGCTGAGTAGTAGAAACGCTCATGCGCGTATTTGTGCACACGAATCGGTCCTGGGAAGCTTTATCGGAAGTAAAGTCACTCAGGCAGCGAAGCTCGTGGTCCTGGTATGATGTCTGTTATGACTTGACTCTCGCCCGGTGAGGATGTATGCTAGGTAAGTTGAGGTGCCGTGCCTTAAATTGTTCGCTAAGCTACAGCGTGCCGTAGGTGCACGTCGGTGCCAGAATGTGTGCTGCATCTGCCCCACGCCCAGCCCCCCAGCGCAAGGCAAGTGGGCAACGGCACGACCTCCAGGGGATACACATGTCCAATGAACGCCACCCGACCCGATAGGCGCCGGAGAACACTCCCCATTCGTCCTGAGCAGAATGCTTGTCTTGTGGGAAGAGAAGTCTTAAGCGTCTTGATGGACCCTCTCTTGGTATCTGATCTTCTGTTGATAGTGGTTGAGCAATGGAGGATTGAGGGCTTGTATATTGTCCCCGATGGATATATTTTGGAAAGCTTTCTGCTTTCTAAAGCTTCCAGAAGGAGGGCGATTGAAAAACATAGTCACAGTTTGGGAAATGAGCTATGAAGCTGAGTGATCCTAGCTGGAGGAATTTGAGCTAGACATGAAGTCAAATACTTTGTTTCATATTGGGGACCACTTGCAAAGCAACTGACTTTGGTAGATGGCATTGTTCTAGATCTTTCTTATGCAGCCCATTCTCGCAGTTAGATTATTCCGAGTCTGGATGACGTACTGTTGGAATGGATGACCAATTCCTAGAATGAGCAAGAGGCTAATCTTACCAGTGTAATCGAGCAAATGCATGACCTGTCAGAGTATATGAGCTCCGTCAAGAGAAACTTTCTTCCCAGTCTATTCTCGTCTGATAGAATATTCAGGTGGAACTAAGCATGACCTTGCCGAGACCGGCATTCCGTGCAGTCAGGCAGGCCATCTACCATATCAGAAAACCAGCCAGCAAGATATGTTAGCCGAGAGGAAGATGATCTTGAATTGCTGAAGATTGAACTGACCAGGCGAAGTCTCTTCCACATCTTACATCCTGACAAGAAGCTGACTCGAAGTCTGTATTCCTACAATCCGTGACATGTTGGACTGTATTGCGGAAATCAGATCATCCTCAGTTGGCGTCGGAAGCAGACAACACTCCCCTTCATCGACCACGAGAAGTGCATCTATGCTCCTTGTTGTTTGCTCTTGAGCTCTAGAGCAAATGTATCGCTTGGCGTTCACCGCCAGTTGAAATAATCATTGCTGGGTTCCTGCAGGAGCGTATCTCCGCGTGGGGTACATGCCCTGGATTCGTACTCGGCTTCATGAGTTGTATTGCCAGCAGGACTGCGAAGTTTTGCGCCATACACAAAGTCCGGTTCAGCGTCTCACCTGCTTTCAAATCCAAACTCAAATGAGATACCCCATTTTGGCAACTGTCATAATTATTCTATCGGATGTTCGGTTCCGCAAAATAAGCGACTCTCATTCAAGGCGTTAAGGCACAGGTTGCTGTCCACCCTCGATGGCCTGTTTATCCGAAGACAACCACAACCTGGATTATGGCCACATGTTTATTCGTTCTCGGCGTCAAGAACCATCTGTACCATCTTGTCAGGCTGATCTGACTTTGTATCCCAAAGAGGACATCGTCAAGAACATTTCGTGTTGCTGGACCAATTCGCTCCCTTGCTGAAGGTGACACTCTTTCGTCCCCTGAAGCACCTCCCCGATTCGTCTGGTGCTTCCTCGTTCAACATCGATTCGATCGAGAAATCTTCGATCAAGCACGAAAACAACCAGAGGTTGTGCGAGAGTGCGAGGTGCTTGCTGCTTGTAAGACCTGCGTCTGGACCGTCAGCCAATGGGGTATCTCTGCTTCTTATCTTGCGGCAGGGGTCATGCCGCATTGTTGCTTTGAGATATCCAATCAGTTGTGGTCTTGAGAACGCCCAACAAGTGACTCTGGCGGTCTGCCATTAATTTTTCTAGGCTGCATGAATGTCGAATGACTTTAATGCAGGCCGCTGGTGTGGGGTAGGATAATGCCGGGAAGGGCTGCCGCCACTGGACATATCCGTCTTTTGCTTCAAAAGAAATGCGGTCGCTCATCTTAGAAAGCAGTCTGGCTTAGCTCCTTGACGTGGTCCGATTTGCTTCCAGCCGAGGTGTCGGTCAGAAATGGTTGCAGTGAGGTTGGCCCTGTAAGGGAGCGCGCTGGGGCTCTGTCCAGTGATTGAACTCAGAGTCCACTACAACAAGCTCGCAGCTCTGTGCAATCGACAGCATTGCGTTTGTGTGTGACTTGCTCCATCTTCAAGGGGTCGCCTGATCCTCGTGGTTTGTCTCCGGCAATGATCATGGACGGCTTTCGAAAGGGCGACGTTGATTGATGGGTGAGTCGAGTGGTTATTCACCAGTTCAAATCATAGGCGAACATGGCCAAGAGCAGCGTCTCGGATTACATCGTCTCTCCGAGTCCCTTGGTTTCGACATCCAATTCTTGTAACGTTCATTCGCGCGACCGTGTGTTGTTGTTGCAAAGCCGTCTGGCGAACCGGTATATAAATACCAGTCCAGCCGTTGGGGCTGAAGATCCTCGATCTCGCCAAGGAAAATCGACATCAGATCACCGTTTCCATCAAACGGCTAAAACTCGGACAGAGTCCACGGGATATGAAGCCTTTCCTGCAGAAATCGTGAAAGCAGCACAGTAAGATCAACTCGAGGTCAAATTAATAGAAATAGACTGTCATGAAGAAGGGGATGAGGTACTACTTATCCCAATCAACAGCCTTAGCGACGCTTTCCTGTCTCAAGCCACGCTGCAACGACGATGCATAGACGAGTCAAGACACATGCTCTATTTGTCCATCAGCCAGCCTCAAAAGTGCCGTTTCGACGGCAGGAATCTTGTATGCAGCGTATCAAACCTCAGCAATGTCCAAGAACGAGTACTTCACTTTGATGCGAGCCTGGTCCAACGACGTCAGCATTGCTTGGCTGGGCCATAAGCTGGTCTGTAGAAGGAAGGTGCGGCCCTTAGTTCTGACAATGAAGTTCAGCCGCACCTTCACGATGTTTCCTGGAGCGTAGCAAGCAAAACCATTGATTCGATGGAGGCACGATGGAGAAGACCGTAAGACGTGAGGCTTGACACGCTGAACTTTTCATGTGCCGTTCACTCAAATAGAAAAATACAGAACAGACAAGCAGAACAAATGAGGGAAGCGAGTTTGAATGGAAGTCAAGCAAATATCAAATGCAACAGCAAAAGCAGGAAATGACATAAATCGAGCAAGGGAAGCACTTGAGAGAAACGAAAGTAGAGTCGAAGAGACAATTCGAACGAAGGACAGTCGCCTCAGTCTATATATACATAGATGCGAGCCTTGCAGATGTATTTCGTTTGTATCCAGTCCCTCGGATTCGGTGGTTGGCAGTGAAGTGAAAGAGAGAAGAAACGCCAAAGTGCACGTTTTAATTTGGGTTTCCAGGTTGGGTTCACACTAACAATAAGAGGGCTCGCTTGGAAAGGGACCAGGCCAGACATGCATGCAATGATGCGAGAGCAGGCATCTATCCAGGTATCAATTAGGTAATTTGGGTGATGGTGCAATGTCCTAGAAAAATGGTGACTTGTGATTGTAGAGGAGAAAAACAAAACGTTTTGAAGAGACAGAAGCTTTATGAAAGGAAGCAAATATACCTAACGACCTACTTACACCATAGCCAAAACGGGGATGGTCATGTGACCGATGTCAATGAATCGAGGCGGAGCCAAGTTGGCATTATTGAACTTGTCCAAGTGAAAGATAAGCATTTACCGGACTTGGAGTCGATAACAGGATACGAGGTACTTGCACTTACTGGTGCTATCTTGCGCCCCACGAACTTCCTTCCGTAAGGAGGTGTATGTCTGAAGTGCGGGAACCATGAGCGTATCTGAACTCGGTGTCGTCAAAATTATACCAATATGGATCTGTACAGACTTATCGGATACCCACATAGTGGTTCGTTCACTTATGGGTGCAGAAGACCACATAGACGGACCTGGATTCTATGTTGTCAGAAATGGTGTTACCGAACTTCCTCTGCACAGTTTTTTGTATCCCGCTACCTCTGTTGCATCTTCAAATGTATCTTACGGAAGCATTCACTTATCAAGTTGTAGATATTCAAGTTCAAGATATACCTAGGACGCTTTGCTGTCCGCTAATATTCAAGTCTATCAAAGTTAATCTGCTAACGCCAGACTTCGGTTCGAGCCGCGACTACTGACTTATGGCTGTTCAAGGTAGACTCACACAATGAGGCACCGTCAGTGCAGTTTCCAAAGTGTGGCTTAATTAAGCAGTACTTCGTCTTTGCTGGTTTCTGGTCTGGATCTCAATGTTGTTCATCACATAGAGACCCCACCCTCCTTTCATTTACTTCATCTCTGCGCATCTTACCCACGACATAACATGACACATATCTGCAAAGCTGCACACTTTCGCTATTCCAAGAGCCGCATACCTCAAGGTACTATCCTTGTTTAGTCAGTACGACTGGGTACTGATCCAGCACCTCTTCACCTTCACCTTCAGTCTCTTTTATGCTGATCTTCAGATGCGGCGTGTCAAAGTCCTTGAAAATCCTCGTGGGACACTACAAGATATGTTGTCGGAGAACACAGAGCTCAAGATGTCGTTCTGAGCCTGAGATCCTTTCCAGGGCTTGAAAGGAAAATATAGGCTGCTCATTCACAACATGAGTCTGAAAACTAAATACCCAGGACTGAGGCTTCTATTGCGTCTATGGTCGCAAGTCCAGTTTACACCCATTTAGCAAACGAACATACAGAAGTACGTGTTCTGCTTTATTAGCTTGGTGGAGGGTCACGGGCTGCGAAAAACACACAATCACTGCAAAGAATTTCGTGCTTGAAAAATCTTACGTATTTTGTGTGCGAGCGCAAACTTCTGTTGCGTTTCGCAATTTGTACCCCCACGATTATCAGAGAATGCGAAGGCGGGCATGGTGGATGGGGTTGGGGAAGGAGGTTTTTGTTGCATTTCGTAGATTGGGAACGCACTTTTGCTTGTTGCTCCAAGATGGGAAAGGCAAAAGGGAGATCAGGCTGAACAGTAGATTTTCTCGGCCGATCGATAGGAGATGGGAAAATGAGTTCCAGATTTCTGCAATACAGAGGTTAACAGATCTATTTGTTGCAGGTCGCATGCTGAGAGGTCGAGAGTTGCGTTGCTTGGATGTGGTACCAGAGTTTGGAACATCATCCCACCGGCAGATTAAATACAGTTAGGGACTTTGCGAAATTTGCTGTCAACCTCTACAGAAACATCGGGTGATTGAAGTACCATAGTCGTTTTAACCAAAGCTTGAGGCAGATACGTCGGTGCTGTGGGAGGCTTTGTCACCCTCCAAACACTGAACAGGGCTTTAAGTATCTCAGTCACTAGACTGATCCTCTCCCGATGATCTGAAAGAGGGCTTTGAGAAAAATTCGATAGCAGAATAAACAGCAGCTAGGGTCGTGAATTAATCCGGAGTTGAATCTAGACATCCCAAGAAAACAGTTCCTTCCATAAATTAGTTTAGTATGACAAGGCTGTGTGGTCTCTTCAGGAGCCCAGACTTGCAAACTAGAGTGTCCTACGAACCCCTTGATTCGGAATACAGGATGAAGGTTGAGGTGTCCAAAATGATGGCGAAATTATCCCACTCTGGAAAGACGATACTTCTTGTCTACCAACGCCCATGTCTGTGTCCACACTGTCTCTCTCTTCGATCATTACACGGTGGGCATAAACGTCCTGGCCCCGTGTTTTTGGGAACAGGTCGGATTCCGAGTCTGCACCATCCTTGCAACTGGTAATCATAGCAATACAACACTCGCGATTGGCGATAGGGCCCAGATTCTCTTCTGCCACATGAAGGACAGGTGCGATAACAATGATCTTGAAAACACCTGTTGACGAGAATAATATCAGGACTGCTGTACAATTCAAGACTTTGTACGTGCTCGCCTTGAACACTTACATATTGATGGCGAGTAGCGTAGCGGAATAATTTCTGTTGGTAAGATCATAAATGCTTCTCTACGAGATAGTCAGTATACGATTTTCAAACCATGGCACATGTCATGTTACTCACCTGGAGTCACAGACAAAGGATATTTGGGGAGAGAAATGGAAGTGGGGAGGGGGCAATAGAACCTCATTTTGATCGATTGCCAAGTTTTGCCCGACCGCTGCGCTATCTGTGAGGCTGTTGGGAGAAAGATGAACGCCCGGGAAAGGAGAAACACATGATGGAAAGTCTCAGTGTTGACATAATCCTAAGTCAAGACGACAAGATCTCTTCACTCATTTGTTCAATAGATGCGAGCCAATCCATGAGATCTATTCTAAACCCATCAAACAAGAAGCCGAGGAGATTCAAAAGCGACCGCACGTCAATGTGACATTGACAACGTTCGAAAGTGATAGTCTTGAGGCAAGGAGTGAAGAGACAAGGCTATTGCGGGCAAAAGAGCATGCAGGGCCTCATCCCTGATTTGTCGACAAGACAATCATCCCCCGCAATTTTCGAGAGCCTGATGACATATTCCCCCAGGTTCGTAAAGTGATGTCATGGTACCGTTGTTGCGCTCCTCCCTTATCTGATCAAAGTGGTCAGGCTACTCGGTAGCAGAGTGCTTGGGTGAGTAGTTGAGACGATCCAGCTCGACGTTTTCGACAACACAGGCTTGGTGGCGCTCACCATCCTCGACGAAACAGTAGTGCCCCTCGCCTCGATCCCTCTTTCATTCAGACACGATAATCCGCCATCTCCTTGATACCAGTTCAATATATTCTTGACGATATTGTAATAGACACCGTGAGGATTGTTTTCCGCAGAAGTGGCTTCCCAGATCATCACACCTCCAAAATTCGCCTTACAGAAATGCGCTTTGATGAGCCAAGATATCTCGTCAGGTGAGAGGTAGAAACCGCCAGCATCTGGAGCGCCAGGAACGCCGATATAAAGTTTGGCGTTCGCGCTCGCTGTGCCGGATAGGAAATTGGACCAAATATCGTACGTAAAGCCGTTTGCTCGCTCGACACCATCCATGGCGAAGTTAGTGTTGGCATTTACCCAATTTCGAGCTGAACATTGCGGGGTGTTGTAATACTGCACGAAAATTACATCGAATTGGACTTGCGAGATCAGAGAGCCCATATTAGCATCTACGACAACGCATTGTGGTGCACCTGTAAGGATGTATTGTTTTGTCGCTGTTTGGAAGTGTTGACGTAGTCTTGTGGCCATGGCAATGTATCCAGCTTGGTTGTCTACAAACTGCATCAGGGAAGAGCTTTGTCTGCAACAAGAATGCATTACCTGGCGATGGTGTCTCGATATCGAAATCAAACCCGTCTACTTCGCTACTCTCAAAAGGTCGAGGAAGGCCTCTTGAAATCCATGCGGAGGTCTTCGGACCAAAAGCTCCCCACAGGAAATCGGCAAATGTTTCCCCGTTGGCAGCACCACTGAGCTGATAAGTATTGGTGCCTCCTCCTAAAGAAAGAATGATCTTCTTTCCGTATACGCTTTGGCATATCGGAATATCAGCAACAAGCTGGGGACACGACGACTGGAGCTGGTCGAGCGACGGGTTTGGCCCAGGTCCAGGATACACGTACGTCCCTCCCCAGCATTGATTGGCGAAATTGCTTCCTGGAAAGCCATTACCTTGCTGAGGGAAGATATGGATGAACCCGATTGGGATTATATCAATTGTTGATTGCTCGCAAAAGTGTAGGAGTCGTTGCTGACCGCCACCTTGACCCTGGAAATCTTCAGAAAGTGTGGGAGGACTCTGGTCAGTGAACGTACCCAATATAAAGCGAGATTTATTTTGGAGTTTCGATCATAGTTGGCATGGCTGAAAGTCGCAGCAGTGAGTATAAGAAAGACAAAGATAAAGAGTCGTAGAGATGGCATCTTGGGAAGAAGAACGATATCAGAGTTTCTGGTCTTAGTAACTCGTCCTAGGATCAGTGCGTCAAGGGACTGAATGGACAGCCGTTCAAAAATAGATTTTCGTAATCGAAGACTGTTTCCAGTGAGTGCGCGAGCTGAGAGAAGTGGAATTCAAGTCCAAAAGAGTGTCTGAAAGTCCAAGTGCTTCGAAGAACAGAAAATGCGACTGCACCAGCAGCGCCACAAGAAACAAATCGAAATTTGTTTTGGGCCGTAGAAGCAGAAATGCTATCTCTATGCAGCCATATACACACTCGATAAAAAGGATCAACGGACGAACAAGCTGACCAACATGGATGGACAAGAGCCTAAACAGGCAAGACTGTGCCGGTAATCTACCACTTGGCAGATTATCCGGTTCGTCTGATCAATTCTTTCCGCTTGCGAACCCAAAGGATAATCGGTAATATTTGTAGCATGAACTTTGTGATGAAGATCTTGAGTGTTGACCGCATGTTAAGTATTTTTTGAGGATAGGGAGAAGGGATGGCGGAGGAGAAAGCTCCGGAGCGTCGAAACATTCATCTCGAGGGTCAAGATGCAAACGTGGTCTCTCCGAACCATTTTTCTTCAGAGAAGCGTTGAAGAAGACGTCCTTTAGAACGTCTGGTGGCTCGCTGACATTGATACTCCTCGCTCGCCTGCTTCAATCAGAAAGGGGACAATGAGTCGAAGCAGCGGCATGCGATCAGGTAACCTTCGACAGGCTCCAGAGAAAGCCAGATAATGGTTGATCTTCTGAGTTGAGATGCGACGAAATCTCTGAAGCTTCACAAACAGTGATGTTTCAAACATGGTACATGCAACTGCACGTAGATGTGAAGGTTGCTTGTGTTCAGGAGCTGCTCGGACGACTTCGGATGCTGAATGGCATGACTACCGGGTTTCCAGGTGGCTGGTTATCCACAACACCACGCCATCACACCACATATTTTCCAAAACTTCGATCTTCTGGTCCCAAGATGACAAAGGAAAAATCATCCTTGTGCTTTAGATACGAAAAATAAATATCGCCGGCGCCAATTATTAGACAATATTGCAGAGCACAATCACGTGAATAAACCCAGCGCCAAGCCAGCAGGGATGCTTATCAGTTGAAGGTACGGCACTCGAACGCCGCATCGTCATTATCAAATTCAAAATATCTTTGATGCCCCTTGATGATCAACCCAAGTGTCGAGTCTTTGTACAGCATTACGAAAGAGCTCCGTTCTCATTTCGCGAGGAACTGGGCTTCGACTAGACCGATCAATGTATGCATCAAGCAGAGCATCTTTGATCAACAGCGCGCAGGGCGATTTGGCAATCCTGTCTGCTTTCCAGAGCCTCCGAGTCAGTCCTGTAGCATCAATGTCCCTGGTCACCATCTTCCTATCCAGGCGTAGTTGAGCCGAGCCGATAAGAGCCTCACCGAGAGTCCGCCGCATTAGTATGACTTGCATTGCTGTCATACGTGTGGTGGATCAATAGAATCAAAGTCTCCTGTTCTCGGATATTAGGACCGACTGTCTTCCCTGCTTGAAAGTCCTAAGTCGGCGGGAGGATATTTTTATATATTTGAGATTTCTCTGCTCCTCTGTCTTTTTACTCCAAACTCGTGCCTTTATTTTTGTTCAATTATTGCTTGAATCCGAATGAACGACAAAATGGTGGACCCCACTACAATTGGCACGTTGCCAAATGAAGTGAGTACTTACTTGCCATATTGCGGAATATCATACTAACGAGAAGTCAAGATCCTCATGAATATCCTCTGCCTCTTTCCAACCACTTCCCTCCTACCTCTGACTCTCACCTCCCGCCGCATACATGATGTGATTCTTCGAATAATCCACAATCGATTGCTTGCAGCTGCAAATATTCCAGGCCACCAGGTCGTTCTCGAATGCTACCATCCTTCTACAAAGCACAGCACACCTTACTACATCTGCGAATATCTCGGCACTGACGATCTCTGTACCGTCGCCGGCGAGCAACAAACCTGTACACTAGGACAACTACGTGGTCTATACTCTCACTTCCGACCCACACAACCTGAGGGAGATCGGAAAGTCTGGGCTGTGCATCCCATAACTGGCTGGAGAACTACCACTCTTGACGCATTCATAGAGAATACCGATGGCCTCGTTTCGCAAGACGTTGATCTGGAGTCCTATGAGCAGTTCTCGCAATTACAGTCACAAGTCAGTGTGGTGAAGATCGGACCACAGAGGGGTATCTTCCAAGGCTGTATTACGGTCGGCGAAGGCTTGACAAGAGTTTGGAGAAATTGGCTCGGGGAGCAGGCGAAGAAACATGGGGTTTCGAATGTTATCCAGCCGGAACCGCAAAATGGAAGTCTGCTGTGGTCTTCAATGACTGAGCACACTGGACTACGTCTCCATGTCACCGAGAGACAAGGCTCCGCTGCTGGTCCAATAAGACGGAATGCAGACGATGAGAACGTTTCGTACACTCTGCAGTATGAAGGTACGTCCTCCATGTCTTTCACAATCACCGTAGCTAATTTCCCCTCAGAATTGGTCGTGCGAACGAGCCAGCTTCTTTTGCAGGTGGAGAAAACTCTCTCAGAGGAAGTAAACCACGAAGGTAAAACTATGATTATGTCCTAATCCTCTGAATAATTCATCTCAATCAAACGCATCTGGATACGCCCAACGGAGCCTGGCCTTCAAGCGAGGCCGACGACGCGACGATTCAAAACAAATCCCGAACATAGACCCACCCCCTAGCCGAGAGTTAATCCAGACAAGATGAACAGATCCGATTTGAATTGATACGAATACTCACATGCGTACTTTTGATAGGAATGGTATGCGGTTTGGATGGTGTCTATCTGTCCGGCGTGTACAAAGGAGCTGTGGTTGGAGAGTCTAATGTGGTGTGGCAGCCACAGATCGAGGCGTGAGTTTAGATTCTGGTGTTTTTGTTTCAATCCGCTGAATGGCTTATAGTTTCTGATCCTTGCGATCAATGTTTCTGCCCCGATTTGCACATGTTGTATCGTAGGGAAATTCGTTGTTAAGACTTGATTAGAGTACATATCAGCAAGATGTGTCTGTTTGTCGGACTTAGAAATAGAAGAGCAATCCACTACATCTTCAAAATTTCCTGATCGAGACACCAAAGGAAACTTCTCACTACTCGTTTGACGTCGACCATGGAATTGAATGCGACGACGCAATTTTCATCCTGTCCCCTCACCACCTAGCTGCTCTTCGAGTTTATCCACGAATGCACTGCACATCATGTACATTCACCCAGCCTTAATTCCATTCACTGTGTGCCATTAGAAGCAAAGAAAATGTTTACATCGCACTAGTCCGCAGTCGCGATATTCTCTCTTCGTGAGGACGAACGAGTCATTTGGTTTCCAACTGAAAAAGCAACAGCTTGCGCCACAAAACCCCAGCCTCAGAGCAGGCTGCACACCGATCCTTCAAATTTGAACAGAAGACCAGTCATTTTCACCTCCTCATGGCAGCTTTCCCTTCTCAGCGATATACAAAGTGCCTCTTCAATATCGAGGATCACGATGGACAGCAAACAGTTTTTCTGACGTAAAGCCCGAAATCGCGATGTGATTTCGTGACTTGAAGCCTCTCCCACCAGCGCCAACGCCCAGCTCAAGCAAGCTCTCCTTCATGTCTGGAAGACACGCTATCCTGAACTGACTTCTGACAGATGGCGACGTTCGCCCTAATCCAATGTTTCCCATCCTCCCGCCAGCAATCGGACTCCTGGGCATGACACCCGAGCTCAAACGGCAGCAAACATTCCCCTATTCGATGTCCACCACAGATGGCATCCTGGTTTCTATCGGCACCCTTATACTCTCATGTCTCTTCTTCCATGTCCAATCTCAGCTTCTAGAATCTAGCATCCCGTACACGCAACGCGACTCACTGACCGCATTCTTCGTGTGGTGGGTCTACTTCCTACAATACCGAATCGGAATCTACTCTTGTGTCTACCCCTTCCTGTACGCATGTCTTTTGAGAGCTAGGAATGGTAAATGGCCGAGCAGGATTCAGGTACTGGGGAGTTGGAGAGCGAAAGAGATGGAGTTGGAACGGGGTGAGGAGGTAAGAAGGGAAGGTGCCTGGATTGTTGCGGCTTTGGATCAGTTTACTTGCGCTGGGTGGGTGTTGATGGAGGCGTGGTCGGCTTGGAAAGAGGGACTTGGGCAGGAGGAGTTTGTTAGGAAGAAGAGAATGAGGGAAATGGAGGAGGCGAAGGCGAGGGTTGTGGAGGAGGAGAAGAAGATTGGTGAGGAAGCGGATGAGCGGGAAGAAACAGCAAAGACTGGTGAGAGTGACGGCAAGGTTGAGAATGCTTGAATTCTCCTTGCGAATTGGAAAAAGGATGTCTCCAGCGCGAAATTCTGGCTCACTCGTCGTGCCTCGCATGCCTCGACGCATATTCAACTGCCCTTTTGCACAAATCAGGAAGGAGCTTTGGCGTCGAACCCTTTTGATCACCAACTCGTATGCACGACCTTCTGCACAGATCACATCGAGCCTTCGAGCTTACTTGCATCGTACCTATAATCACGCGCATATTATGTGGTATTTTGCGAAAGTCCCTGCAGTGCCTACCATGCACAAATCCCGATGAAGATTGGGCGGGGTAATGCGGTACATGTTGGGGTGACATTTGCAAGGGGAAAGAAAAACGAAAGCGAGCTCCAGCAAAATCTTCTCTCAGCGCCGTCAGAATCGAATAGGTCCTATGACAGGCCAACGAATCCTTCTCAAATATTTGAATTGTTTTGTTTGCCTGCTTTTGGCTACTTTGATTGCGCGGACATCGGTTGTTGATCACGTCTCTCAGATCGCATCGTACGACTACCGAACAAAAATGCTTGTATTTATGAGCTTCTTCCTCCTTCAGAATACCACTCAAGCTGCTTACTAGCATGTATATCACTTTGGGATTCCTCCCCGTCGTACAACTCTCATGCATGGGTCACCAAGTTTCTAAGTTCATGGGATACATGTTGGTGCTGTCGCATCCCGGCCATTCTTGCCGGCAAAAGTGCTGCCCGTATCAGCCTGTACAAACATGAGGCTCATATAAGCATATGAGCTTGCTCGTTAGTACCCCCCGATTCTGGTTCATTTCAGTCGATCCTCACGCATGTCGAAATGAAATTCATTCAGGTGATTTTCGCGGTTTCTATGCTTGCTTCATCAGCTCAATTTATTTCGGCTGCGGACTTGCCACTCATCGACGCGGTACGTCCAAAACCCACCAATCTAGTACCCTAAGCTGAGTAATATTTCAGGCGAAGATAAGGAGGGAGATCCTCCGATCCGAATTGATTAATAAAGCAATCGCTCTAGAATACTTTGCGGACAATTTCCCAGAGAGGAATCGTCAAATCGGAACTCCTGCTCACAATCTGACCATCAATTGGTTGAAGAATACGCTTGAACAATATGGAGACTATTACAAGACCTACTTTCAACCATACACCATGTTGCTCCATGCTGCAGCAAATTTGACAGTAAATAAGAAACCAGTAGAGGTCTATGCTTTGGGAATGAGTCCCAGCGGAAAGGCCAAGGGCCCTTTGGTACACATCCCTAATCTGGGTTGCGAGAAGGTACGTCCCAAAGTCGCGCTTCATGAAATACATGAATTGACGTAATTGTTCTCAGAGCGATTTTCCAGCAGATCTCACTGGAAAGATTGTCCTCGTATCGCGTGGTACCTGCCAGTCGGCGATCAAGATTGCATATGCCGGAGCTGCAAATGCATCGGGAGCCATCATCTACAATGTGAACAATCCTTTGTACAGCAGCATGAATGGGTATTCGCTTCAGAAGACCTCCACTCCAGAAGGACCATACGTACCGACTGGTGGGATTACCAAAGCAGATGGACTAGATTTGGTGTCAAAGCTTGATGCAGGTGTCGAAATTATCGTAGACTTGTCTACTGAGACTGTCAACAAGACCACGTGAGTTCCACTGGTGGGTAGGTCATGATGGATTAACTGATGCGATAGAAGGTATAATGTCATTGCACAGACAACCGGTGGAGATCAAGACAATGTCTTGCTCCTCGGAGCACATACAGATTCTATAGCTGCAGGTTGGTTGTTCGAAGTCCTCTTCGTGGGTACCATCTGTAAACTAACAATTGCTGATGGCTCCAGGTCCTGGAATAAACGACAACGGGTCCGGTACAGCTTCACTTCTAGAGATCGCAATGCAATTACCCAAGTTTTCATTGAAGAATGCCGTGAGATTTGGCTGGTACATACTAAGTTAAATAATTCACACACAAGTATGTTATTGACAAAGTTCAGGTGGACCGCAGAAGAGCCCGGGCTTCTCGGCTCGATATTCTATGTAGCCAACCTGAACCAGTCAGAAATTGACAAGATCCGCCTTGTCCTAAGTAGCGAAATCTTCCCTAAAGGTATGCTCCTCTGACAAATATAGACTTCGACATGCTTGCAAGCCCAAACTACATAATTTCAATCTACGATGGCGATGGTTCAGCATTCAACCAAAGCGGTCCTCCCGGTTCCGCTGAAGCCGAAGCCGCTTTCCAGGACTACTTCACCAACATCGCTCATTTCAACTACACGGAGGTCCAATTTGACGGCCGCTCCGACTATGGTCCCTTCCTTGACGTGGGAATACCATGCGGAGGGATCACTACCGGAGCCGAGGGGATCAAGACTGTCGAGGAGCAGGCTATGTTTGGTGGTAAGGCTGGCATCGCCTATGATGTTTATTATCATGGAAAAGGTGACAACTTGAGTAATTTACATCTCGGGGCCTGGACTGAGATGACGAAGGCGCTGGCGCATGTCACTGCGATTTATGCAAGGAGTTGGGAGAGTTTGCCATCGAGAAGTGTGTCGTTGAAGACGAGGAGAGTAGCGCTGGAGAGGAGGAGCTCCGGCGGTGGGCTTGAGAGGCGACAGAACAATAGGCATGTTTAATACCTTAGGTAAAGCTTTGTATGGCGTCAAATGGAACACCTTGGAGGAACTCGCTTCACTTAGGAGAGAAGGTCATGTGATGTAAACAATCACGACTTCCATTGAAAGTTGCCCATGAGAGGCACATCTTGTGTGAAACATATCGATGGCTCAAAAATTGGAAAGTGCTCTTCATCTCCCCTCTAGAGCTCTACTTCCGTACATGCATCAGCCTGTCACTGCAGGACGTGCCTGTCTCAATGCCTATTCAAGTAGCCGAAGATTTGGATGTAATCTCTCAAACTGACAGAGCTCGAGCAATTGACTCAGTGGTTCCATACCTCATTGAGTGAGACTTCGCGAGCTTTCACACCCAACAAACAACTACAAGGATTCACTCTCGCCGAAGTATTGGTCTGTCAGAAGCATATCTCCAGCCGCTCTAAAACCCAGAAAGCCACCTCTCAACGACTCCACACTCGCCAATAATCTCATCACAATTTCCAAAACTACCAAAACGCTTATCATCTCAATATCAGCATCTCAGATAGACGATCACACTACTCTACACGTCCACGTGGATACTTTGTCTTGTATACATATCTCATGCGGGGTAATGCAATGTGGGGTTTGCCGCCTCTCCAGAAGCAGCCCCACGTTGCTTGCTTCAGGGGACTTCGGGCACCTCGAGGCGTTGGACCCGATAGGCCAGTGCACCACAGCACTTCACTGCAAGTATCGGAATTATAGGCACCGAGTGGGATGCGATCAGGCTGGGGATGAGATAGCGTGGGCTGCTAGCTAGGAGTTTTGGGGTAATGTTTTATGACCTTCTGGGAGTTTGGTTTCTGGTTATTCATTGTTCCTGTTAAGATCTTGGGTCCTGGGAACCTGGCAATTAAGTGGTAACTTTAGAAACCGAATTGTTGGATCGGAACAGAGATCTGAATCGCATAAGAAAAGAGTCACAAACAATGGCTGTAACACTCACAAATGAAGACCAGCCAGCGCCGGCAACAGGAATCAATGTCGTGGTAGTTGGAGCTGGTAAGAATATTCATTCTCAATTTTATCTACCATCTCAGCTCTCTAACACAATCTTACAGGTTTCGGCGGTCTCGTCGCCGCAATCGAATGCCACCGACAAGGCCACAGCGTCTCAATCTACGAGTCCTTCCCCGCGCTCAAAGTCCTCGGCGACATCATCTCCTTCGGTCCCAACGCCGGCCGAATCTTCCACCGTTGGGAAAATGGAAAGATCGCAGCTAAGATGAGAACTCTCTCAATCGACTTGAGAGCATACGGATTCAAGATTCATAAGTATGATACTGGGGAAGTCGTTTCGCACCAGAAGACTCCAGAGGGAGATCCTGCTGCGCCGAATTTCAATGGGCATAGAGGAGAATTGCATCAGGTTGTCTTTGAGTATGCGGAAAGCTTGGGGATTCCAATTCATCTTGGGAGTAGGGTGGTGCAGTATTTTGAGGATGAAGAGAAGGCGGGGATTGAGTTGGAGAGTGGAGAGAAGGTATGCTCGTTTAGCTTGTTTACTGTTTGAAGTTTTGACGCTGACTGGCCAAAGGTTACTGGAGATGTGGTTATTGGCTCAGATGGTGTGAGATCGAAAGCGAGAACACTCGTTCTGGGATATGAAGATAAGCCTAAGAGTAGTGGCTACGCAGTATTCAGAGCTTGGTAAGGACGGTACTTCCTTATCTACCATCAAAGCTGATTTGAGGACAGGTTTTCGAACAAAGACATGATCGCGGATCCACGCACCAAACAATTCTGCGAAAACGGCGACACTTTCAATGGTTGGATTGGTCCAGACGTACATTTCCTATTCAGCACAATCAAGAACGGATCAGACTGCTGCTGGGTGCTCACCCATCGCGACGAAGCCGACATCGACGAGTCTTGGTCTCTACCTGGAAAGCTCGAGGATGTATACAAGGTGCTCGAGGGCTGGGATCCAATATGCAAAGCGATCGTCGAGAAGACACCAAGTCTCGTAGACTGGAAGCTCGTTTACAGAGATCCACTACCCACTTGGGTCTCGAAAGGCGGACGTATCGCATTGCTTGGAGACTCGGCTCATCCTTTCCTACCTACCAGCGCGCAAGGTGCGACACAAGCGCTTGAGGATGGCGTTACACTAGCGATCACATTGAGAAGAGCAGGGAAGGGAGATGTCGCTACGGCGGTACGAGCATACCAGGCGATTCGGTACGATAGAGTAAAGGCTGTGCAGAAGACCGGCGAGACGACGCGTGACATGTGGCATAAAGCGGACTGGGAGAAGGTGAAGAAAGATCCGAAGCTAGTGGAGTTCCCGAGGGAGGACTGGATTTTCCTGCATGATGCGCAGAAACATGCAGAGGAGGTTTATGATGAGGTAGTTAAGGATTTGTAGATCTATTTTAGACAGTCTGGAATGCAGTTGATAGAACGTGTCATTTATCTTTAGCATTCGTTCTGGCGAGACGCTCTCGGTACGTCTTGCTGCCTGCTACGATAGATCTTTGAGGCTTGGAAATGTATCTAGTCATGGAGCGAAATCTAGACCTTGAGATGCGAACCGTGTGGACACTGCAGATTTTAGTGCTGCTTCGTGTACGGAGATAATCCGATGGTCGAAGTATTGTGAGAATCAAGTACAGCTGCAGATCAAGCGAAGCCGGTCGACGGTCATCAGATCAAGCACGAAAGCAGCGCTATCATCGCTGACGTGGAAAGGCAAGAGAACAACACAAATGAGTTTGGGAGGTAAGTTAGGCATCTCCTGCACAAAGTGGAACAATTAATGCAATTGTGAGATGCAAAACAAAGAGATTAGATTGTAGTAGACTAGTCCGCATCCTGGTATTATTCGCCCCTAGCTCATTTTGCACTGCAAGTACTCAAGTGTCCGCATTAACCCTCAATGAACCAGATCTTGTCACTCATTCCACGTGCATGGCAGCTTCAGTGGCAGCCTTTGGGTTAGACCAGACGACCTCCTCAACACTGACGCGGGGGACCTTCTCATCGACAGCAAGAGCTGCCGCACCGATGCATTTATAGCCGCGGAACTTTCGAGCTGGAAGACGTGCCAGGAACTGCGAAGAGATTAGCTTATGTGAAATCTGATTCTGAATTGGCACCCTCACCATTTCGTCAATCTCCTCGAAAGTGCGGTTCTTAACCTCTGGTAGGTAAAACCACACCCAAGCAGCGGCAATGAAGCAGCTGGGAGTCCAGATATATCCGTACTTAGGTCCCCAGTTGAGAGCAGATGGATTAATAAAGTAAGGAGCGGTGAACGTGGTGAGCCATGCGCCCAGGAAGCCGATTGCCGAAGCAAGACCAAAGGTGTACGAGCGAAGTCGTTGAGAAGGAAACTCTCCACCGCAAAGCCAAGCATATGTCGCGACCATTCCATTGTAGCCCATGATGTAAAGAACGGATATACCAACAATGACCTATCATGCATTAGATTCCTTGCTTTACACCTAACTAGGGGCATTCCTACCTTTCCTGTAGACTGGCTTTTAGGATTGACTGTGTATACTGCAGCGATGATGAGTTGACAAATGCCACAGATGATCAATCCAGTCGTCAGGAACACTCTGCGACGTCCGTATCTGGTGATGATAGCAGAATTGACCAAAATGATGAAGACGCCAACAGCAGTCAAGATGCAGGAGTTCTCGAAGGCATTCCCAACACCAGCCATCTCGAAGAAATAAGTTCCGTATGCTTCTACCCGTTAGTCTCATATACAGCATCGGAACTTCGGGGAACTCACAGATCATGTACATGGCACCAGATGCTGCTTGGAGACTGACAGCTCCGACGGCAAGCAGAGTCCTGCGGCGGTCGACAGGATTGCGGAAGAGGTCGACGATTTCTGAGTTCTGTGCAAGGCTCTTCTCGGCATCAATTGCGGTCTTCATTTCGAAGAGCTCTGCTTCCACTGTCTCGGGAAAGGGTCGCAGCCAGAGCAAGGACTTCCGCGCTGCCTCTTGATTGTCCATTTGTAGAAGCCACCGTGGAGACTCTGGGATGAAGAAGAGTGCGAGAGATAGCAATCCAGGAACGACATAAACAATGCCAAGCGGCACAATATAGGATTGCCTTCCACCGAGCTTCACCGTAAAGTTGTCAATAATAGTACCAATGAGAACACCTAAAGAGAAGGTTAGCTCATGATCTTTCATTGATGTTGATCCTTACCAATGGAAGTCCAACTCTGGAAAGCTCCAACAGTGAGACCTCGATACCGTGCTGGAGCACATTCCTGTGGAAATAAGCAACGTCCCTACTACAAGACAAGAAACTGCTCACCTGAAGATAGAGTTGGGAAAATGTCATGTACAGGCCATTGGCGAGGCCAATTACCAATCTTCCAGCATACAAACCACCGATCGATGTAGTTGTCATCATCACCACGTTCGAAACGATACAAAGAATACATGCGACCCAGATACTGGCCTTTCGGCCAATGAAGTTTGCGATTGGGCCTGCTCGCAAATCAATAAACACAATCGACAAGAGCATTCAATCTGTCATACCCGCTGCAGAGGAAGCAATAAAGGCACCCAATATCATCAAGGACGAGATTAGTTGCTGGCGTGTAGGCGAAATGTTGTATCCAAGGGGCGTCGTAGGATCTTCATTGCCGAATACCTGGGTCAAGTCAGAATCTCGATGCTCTCAATTGCGACGTATACTAACCTGAAGGAAGCCAGGCATTGCCTGTAGACCTCTATGTTTGTCGTCAGCCTGATGGACAGCAATGTACACTTCCCCCAGCACAGCACTTACCCAATGATACCAAAATCGATGCCATATTGGAACGGGCACATCGACATCAGGGTACAAGCGAGAAGACACTTCCAGTGAGACTTCACTGACTCCTTCGGTTGGTCCGCCATGGTGGAATAGGATGCTGGTGTATAAAGATGTGCAGCAAAAAGGCGATTGTTGCTTCGATCGTACGAGGAATCTGATGACTCTGGAGATAACAATCCTATAAGCTCAAGCAGTTGCAACCTCCTGGAGATATAGTCAAATGCATTTCAGCCAATTCGCCAATGTTCGCCTGAAATCATCTGCCGATCTCAATGTGCATGCTGGCAGCGGGGTAAGTTGGAGATTAGTGGGTCCGTCCCCAGACTTTGTCCTTGTCAGGTGGCTAGATGTAACACTAGACCTTATCTAAGGTCTTTTTGGCCTTGTCTAGATGCTCTGCGACTGTAATTTTGGGAGTGCCATGTGGTCGGAAGTATGGAAGCGAGGTGACTTCGAGGCGCACGCCACCAAAGTGAAACAATCCTTAAGCCAAGCGCACACCGCGAAAAGGCGTCGTTTTGAGGAAAACGGGGGCAGTCATGCTATCGCCATGAGAAAGTTTGAGCCTTCTCTAGCATATGTCGTCCTGGTTGACTGAGTCAATTGGTGGCGTCTCGTCTGTCGGGCTTGCATTAGCATATTGTTCTCGGCCTGCACATGCAATGTAGAAGTTGTGCTCGCGGGACAAGGCTAAACCAGCTCAGTAGGGATTCCCCCAAGCTCGTCAGCCCCACATACCTCTATTTACCCTTGGCGTGTGTGAATTTCTGGGGAAAGTCTGGGGAAGTGGGTCAATATTCTCCGCATGGATCGATACCTTCGAACCAAAATTCTGTCTCAAGAACCCACAAATGTCGATTGTAGATTTGGTTCAATTCGAATCGACTTGTAACTTCGATTTGGCGGTACTTGAATTAGTCTCAGGGTCAATGAGAACCTGTTGACGTTGTACTTACAACGACCTGGCTTTGATGCGGCCGTAGAAGCACCAAGTGCAGGATGCTGAATGCAGAAACATCCACAATATCACGTCGCTGGACTCAGGAGACTAAAAGTCTAAGCCAGACAATTTTCCTCGGCATTAAACTCAAGCCATGCTATTTGGCCCTGTATCTAATAATATCTACTTCACTGATCTGGCATGGTCCTCTAGCCTACGGCTCTCTCGGAGGTTCATAACGCCTTTAAAGGACAACAGACATAAATTGAAGGCTTGCGAGATGTAGAATAAAGGCCAAAACAGAATACAGAAGAGATTTCTCGAGCCTACAACGGATGGTCCACTACATGATGCCGACAACGCAAAGTAGAGAGACATAGATATGTACTCGAGTACACCAGTTTATTGGGTTGATCAGGTCCCTAAGATACTGCACGGAGCAGGCATCAAAAAATAAGGAGTAGGCATAAAAGGTGCGATCGCAATGAGCCAGACACTTGAATGTAGGAACGCATAGGCTGCGATGCTCATGGGTTGGATGGGTGTCTTTCTGCCCGCCAGCACTTGCTCAAGCAACATAACTACATTGTTGGCATCCATTTCCTTTCACCAGATTTGTAGTGGCTTGCCTGCTTGGTGGCAGCAGTGGCGACCATTGCTAATCAAAGCCACTCGCCCAATATCTATATAGCCTACTGCACAGTGTATTTCGGGATTCTATCGATACCTCCGGTACGGGTGCTCAATAAGCGGTCGGGTTCGTACGGCTTGAAGCACCGGTTGCTTTTGGGAGAGACATATTGGATCTTTGGACAGGTTCACGGGGATATTCGAATCTGTCTTATAGGTCGCGTCAGCTGTTAAATGATTATGAGAGGCTGGAACCCATATGAGTAGTAATAGGTACTGTAATTCTTCTGCCAGCGCCTCTGCGGGGTTGAAGAGTTGCCAGGTATCAAGGCAAATCTATCCGTATCGCAGATATCGTCAATTGTTTTGGACTGGGGATCCAACCTGCATCGTTGTTTTCGGTGGATTTCTTATTTGATTAACATTCTTGCGCCTGCACCGCAGACGATTTCGCGCTGCTGGTCCTTGTAGAGCCTGTCGAGTGTTGGTGAAGGGAGCACCTCGGCACACGCGACACTTGAGCTTAGGGGACTTCCATTACCTAAGCTCGCCAATTTAGGCTTCCGAGCGCTAGGATACTAGCGAATACTTTGCTTTAACCACAACTAACTGGGCATCATTTTTGTACTACACTCATTGTCCTTTGTGCTTTCCCACCTCATATTGTAAGCGGCATAACTCGTTGTCTTCTTCAATCACTAACATTTACTTCTTCGAGTTGCTCGCTGTCTTATTGAAACTGTTCCGAGTCATCTGTGCCATTCGATACGCCGATCCTTGTATCAGTGCAGAAGTGCCTTCTCTCAGCTTCTTAAATTGCTTTATACTCACAACAATCTAAGAACAGTGTCGTTACTTCGCCAACATTCTTCGAAGCCCAGATACTGCCTTGCCAATATGTGGCGTCAAATTATCAGCTGCCAGCGTGCGTGGCCGGGCACCACTCCGGAATAAGCGTGAGCCGCAGCAGATCACAGGTTTTCGGCTCATGCTGCCTTATAATCATAATCACGCATTCTGCTCATTGCCATCTTACGCATCACCTACGAGTCTAATCTGCGACGGTCAGATCACCAAAAGCAGTGTTGTGATATACTATGGGCCTTTAGGGGAAAGAAGTTGTCCTTGATCTCTCGCGATACATATAATCGTCGCAGATATACCAGGTCTCCACCTCCACCAAGGGCAGCTCATCCCGTCAAAAGCATATAAAAACATATTCCATCGCTTCATGACCCCAATCACAGGATACTAAGCTCCCGCCATTACAATCCACTCTGCAAAGGCATCGTAAACTCCTCATACTCCCTCATCATCTTTTTGTACACAAACAAGTACTTTGGTGGACCTCTCAACCCGGTACTCTTCGAACGACCATCAACATACCCATTCATATGCAACTTCCGCAAAGCGTTCAGCGCCAGACCATCCCACTCCTCACCCATTCCGAAAGGGCTTAGCAACGACCTAACGAGTTCACAGAGTTTGGCTGTTGCTCGTCAGGAAGCCCACCCCAATCAGAGTATCGATTGCTTAGCTCAATCTCCTTCATGTTATACATTGCTCCGTAGACTTCGCGCGAGAGGAAAGCCGGCCATTTCTTGAAGGGGAAGATGAACCGTGGGTCGAAGCGGTGGCTGCGGTAGCCTGGACCAAGGAAGACTCCGATGTAATGCTGAAGTGCGTACTCCCAACTACGGCCTTTTGCATCGATCAGTGGAGGGCCGATGTCCCACGCGATAGGGTCGGGGTGGATGAGCTTGTAGGCTTGGTAAGTTACATCTTCGAACAGGTGAGAGCGAAGCAGGCTTTGGTGTAAAGACCGTCTGAGTCATCGTCGACGAAGCCGATGATATCTAGCTTGAATTCGAGGGGCATGCTGAAGAGACTGGATTGGGTGCGAGTGATAGGGTCGTGAGCGACTGTACATGGTTAGCTTGCATCGTGACGGTGTCATAAATCGCATACCTGTCTGACCTAGCAGAACAACACCGGTCTCGAATCCGCCACTGATGCCTTCATTCAAGCTCTTGGAGTCACCCAAACCCTCCGATTCTGCTGTACTTGCTACCGTTGAGTGGCCACAAACCTCTACAGGCGACGTGCGACACTCGATCTGCTTGCTCGAGTGGGACATCACCAAGGTTACGGAGAAGGAGGACTCGATGAAGGTTGCCGTAGTTGGTTGACATTGTGCATATGCAACTGGCTTGGATATCCTGGTTGGACATTATTGAGAGTGCCGTCATGCACTGTGTCGCGAGGCTGGCGTCGGGAAGCCTTTTCGAGATGGTGTTGATATTAACTTCAGTCGAAGTGGGGCAACCAAACAAAGATTAAGCGAGGCCGAGCTGACCTTAACATGCGCTACGATAGAAAGACAAAACGTATGGGCGAGGGCGAATGAAATAACGGGAGAACAGAAAGATGATTGGGTTCTGTTGGAATTGGATGTTGCGGCCTGAAAGAAGGGCTGTATTTACGGATATCTGCGATTCTGATTACCATTCACTGGTGCCCGAACATGCTATTTTTCGCATGAGGGCTCCTATGTAGCGGATGGCTGCGACCCCCAGTCTTCACATCATCTCACACGATTCATTGCAATCAGTGAGCCGTACAAACAAATCAAAAGGGAGAATCCATAAAGAGCCTACAGAAAAATACAGCAAAAACTCTGGAACAGCTCCGAGGACGTGTTCCATAGAAAACCCGATTCGATATGGGTTATTTCAAGCTTGATTCGTTTCCCTTTTCCCCATCACCCTGGCTACTTCTCCGGAGATGGGGCGCCGAACAACATTCGATCGAAGACAGGACGGTGCTTAACACTTCTCACCATGTCTGAGGTCACAACCACACTGGCTCGCGCACAATTTCATCTCACGTTCTCACTCGCTAGCAGAGCCAGGAGGATTAAGAAGATCAAAATGCTTCTATTCAGTGCTTTAGGCTCTCTCTATTCATCTAGTTCTGCACGGAAAGTCTAGCTAAGCATTCCCTCGCGATGATATTCAAGAAAATCCACCGCAAGTCTCGCCCGCTCACAAACTCATCATTAACGCTCCCTCTCTGAAGAAGTCATGCATAGCTTCAATTTGAACAGTTCATCTTGCCGTATATGTGAGAACGCCAAAGGTAACGGGTGACCAAGCTGCAATTGTCCCAGCCAATCTCTCCCCAGTTAGTGTACTGATCGGATCTTCTCCGGTGAGAGAGCTCTGCAAATTGACTCAAAGTCTTAAATGTATGCTCATACCAGGTCATACCCATGCCAAACGGATGGGAAGTTTTGACATCCCATCGATCACGGAAATTCTCGTAGTCATTGTATCGGTCGTTGAGATCCTTTTCCGCCTCGCCAAAGCTATCCCGTATACAGCTCGGAGTAAGAATGGTGTGTCGTTTCCACCCCAATGAGGATGGCGGTAACGAGGTTCAAGGACGCTGGGTCGATACGTAGGTCCTAGAAAATCGCCGATATGGCCCCGCAATTCATCGTCCCTTTGCTCCCCAGTCCAGTCGATGTCGAGGAACTGGACGTTGTTGTAGCAATGCCATCGATGAGAGAGGTATTCTTGTCCGACATCTTGCTTGCGATGTGGCGGCGTGTAGACCAAAGAGAAAATAATGGAAGGCTTTCAAGTACTAAGTGCCTCGAGGCGGTCGATGACCAGAAGAAGTAGTTTTGACGCTGGTAAGGGGAATTTCTGTTCGAAGCTTCTGCAATCGGGGTGTACAGCCCCTCCAAGAACCCAGGGCGGATTCTTCTAAGCGCGCTCGCGATGCTCTGGGCTAACTAAAAGCAAACATACGAAATTTAATAACTTCGAAGAGCACTATCACTAGGTCAGACTGCTAGACCAGCATATGGGTCGTGCATACGTCGCATGAGCGAGCAATCTATCAAATCGAGGCCGTAAAGGGAAGCAAGACAGTCGATCGAATGTTTGCATTCACTATGTTCAGAGCTGAATCATAATCAGTCATCAAGTCAGTGTCTCTACCTATGCTTATAGTGAATTCATTGGGGAGGGTTCTGGGGTGGAGGCGGGCAGTCTGGTTCGATGAATTAAGCGAAAAGGTCAACAAAAGTCGTGGCGCGACATTAAAGCCGTCCACTTTTCATGAAACCTTTGCATGAAGTAATGTAAATGATATTGCGATACTATACTATGTGACAGAGAGGTTTTATACGAGTACTGATGTCATTTATATGAAGGCATTCAGCCGGTGAATGGAAAATGGTGACCTTCGCGCGAACCTCGCTCACGTTTCGTCCATTTCTAGCACTCAACACACGATTCATTCTGGTCAGCGGGAGGGGCACATCCATCAGTTTATCACTGAGCCGATGGGTCTTGTGGAGCCACACAGGCTGAGTATAGCAAATGCTTACGTTGGAAGCACTGTCGTTGTAACTTCTTGATATCTGCTAGGCCGACAGGCAATTGGCCAGAGGTCATTCACTTTTCTTACCCGAATAAAATCCGACAGAGGCTCACGATTCCACGTAAACACACATACTCACGAATTCTCGCAAACAATAAATTTTTAGGGTAGCAACATTCATTTTATTTTGGCCAAGCCCACATGCAGATGTTATCATCTCAGAATTCATCGATAGTGACATCAGTTATGTCGAGTGATACCTGAGACCTCTGGTGCAGTCAGTGCGTATCGGCGGCGGCTATCATCTACGAAGTATCTTCTTCAATGTTCAACGTGAAAGAGATATGTCGGCGAGTAATATATCCTTCCATTCCTCAAGCTTTCTTCTTCTTTTCAAGACATAATGTGGACATCCGGAATCATCACATCCGTCCTCGTCTTCTCCAAACCGTTTCCCCACGATGAAGGGATATCTTTAAAATGAAAGGCACATCTGGGTAAATATGAAGGAGATGAAAGGCAGCAGCCAGTTTTGGAACCACGCCCCGAAGTCTTAGGCATACCTAAACTGGCACACAGAGGCAAGTTGGGTAACGTTAATTAGAACTCGCTCACACAGTCACATCGCAAATACGTGTCATGTCATCCAAGGATCAGATTCTATGTACACGAATCTACAACGTTTTATCCACCAAAAAATTCGTTTGTTAAAATTTCAACTCCCCTGATAATCATCATATCATACATTTATCCCCATCTTCCCCTCATCTTTCTTCCCATCGAAACCGCGTCTGCTGGTCCCGACTCCCGCGCCCAGATCCCATTACTCCGACCCATTTCGAGCTAGACAGCAAATGCGGAAAAGGAAAATCGTGTTACGCGTGCGTCACGTTTATGTGTGGCCAACGAGACCTGCTTGAGGAGCGTTGTCTGGGTTGGTGTTGGCACCGTCGAATCCGAGAGCAGTGTTCCATGCGTCAGCGGTGGTTTGATCGCGGGTTCCGAGAGCGAGGATGTCGGCCTTTGCGGCTAAACATGCGGCGATTCCGGCATCGCTGGCTCCACATGCGTTGCCGAGTTGATCGCAGATGCGGTTGGTGATGATGTTAGGGTTCAAGGCCTCTTGTTGTCCTTTGTTGACGACTGGGTCGATGGCTTGGAAGGTGAACTCGGTGTCCTTGCGGCCGTTGAGTCCGGCTTCGAACTTGATGGTCGGGACACAGGTTCCGAAGTCGTTGCCGGCAATGGATGAGGCAACGAATCCTTCGAAGGTTCCAGTTACTGGGTCATTGACAGCGCCAACTCCGTCTCCAACAGCTGGAGCTGCGGCGGCATCGGTCTCAACGGCTGCGGCATCAGTGGCTACGGCAGATGCGGCTAACCAGAAATTAGTTGGATGATATCTATGGCCAAATATTGGTGGACTTACCAGCCCTGGTTGCTGTGACAAAAGTGGTTGAAGGAACACAGGCACTGACAACAGCGCTAGCGGCGTCGGTGGCTTCTGGTGCAGCTAGTCATTGTTAGTAAGATGCTCTCAGAACTCTCGAGGAAGGGGCCGGGGTATGAGAATTAAGGAGTTGAAAATAAGACTTACCGACAGCTTCGCTGGCACTGGCGGCTGGGGCTGCAGCGGCATCTCCTGCAGCTGGTGCGGCTCCAGCAGTTCCATCAGCTGCCTTTGTCGAGAAGTTGGAGAAGCCCTGAGCAGCCATAACTTCGGCGACACTCAATCCCGTAGCATCAAATGGGGTGGTAAGAGATGTAGCGGAGTTGGCATTCTCGACTTCAGATCCGCCAACGGCAGGATCGACGAGAGGAACGACACCTCTGAGCTCCTCTGTGGCTGGGAGGGTAGCATCGCTGCAAATAGCAGGGATGGAAACGGCGAAGGGGTTGAAGTTCTGCTCAGCGGCGACGAGACCACGAGCAGCGGCAATGACTGCTGGATCCGTTCCGAGAGTGGCGACGATCTTGTCTGCTTGGGAGAGCTGGAAAGGTTAGAACAGAATTGAATTGCGGAAATGAGTGGATTGCTTACCTTTCCACAGGGGTTAGCGGCTCCGAGCAAGAACGAGATGGATTGACCAGCGAGCGTAGCAGCATCGCCGGAGTTTCCAAAGGCACCAAGATCCGAGATGGCTTGGATGGGAATTTGTTCTTGTCCGAATCTACGTTCTTATCAGTTTTCGATCGTGCGAACTGAGCATCGATGCTTACCGGGCTTCAGTGATGGCCACGAGGGCTGAGATAAGAAGTGCTTGAGTATACATTTTGAGGTTATGGAATAACGATGCTCGAATGCAGTAGTATGAAGATCAGAGAAGTGAAGTTGGGCCGGCCTGAGTGTTAAAAGTTATGAACTTGTGTAAGGACAGTAAAAAGAATGTATAGTTCGCAGAACTAGAAACGAATGTGCAAAGGCGGAAGAGAAGGTGAAGGTGATGGATGGAACAAAAGCCCTTTGCGAGGAAACTATCGTATGTTATATACAGCAGATCTGCAGGAAGCGCTCATGCCATTTCGGTTGACAGCGGTACGAGGAGCATGGATATCCCATCCTGTCATCCTAACCCGTTCGCGGTCTGGCGGTCAGACAGTCCAATGTTCCTCACATTCTCTGGGATGAACACGAGTTGCAGCAGGGGCTAAAAGGACTGAGATCCTTGGTTATTGCTGGAACTGATCCTCATGCGCAAGCGGCGTTATAGCCAAGGTGGCTTGGGCCTGTCGTCCGATACTTTCTAGCCACATCTGATCATCTTGGTGAGGTTCCGGCATGGGATGTCGGATCACCAACCGAGCTTTGCAACGAGGAGGCTGAGGAAGAGACTGGAGGACTGGACAAAAGTGGGAAAGTGGCTGCCAAGGTGCATCAAGTCGATATCAGATGAGAACTTAGTCTCAGATTGGAAACCCGCAACGCTTGAGATCCGGGTGGGGTCAATGCGAAACGAGCCTGTTTGAGTGGCCAATCGAAGCGCTTAGAGTTCGAAATAAATTAAACAGCGGTCATGAGTGGACAGAGGAAGCTTGAATTAGCAGTAGAATGAAACTTTAAACCTATGGTTATTCGGACGACAAACAATGATCACTTCATGGCCAGTGAGCCCAGAGGTAGTCCCCTAAGACATCGCGGTGTCGCTTCGGGAGGGGCGTCATGTCGCTTAGCCAAGCCAGGATGTTGAGACGAAGAACTGCATCTCGAGACAGGGGCTGTTTGATCGCTCGCCCCAGCCGCTGCCGAGGATCAACAGACTAGAACCGGTCGAGGTCGCACAAGTGATGTGATTGATTCCAGGATCGCGAGATGAAAGCTGGAAATTGCTCCATCAACCAAGACGGAATTATCCCAAGCCGCCAAATAAGGACATATTTTGGTGGTCTGAACAGCATTTGAAGCCCGACGTTTCCAGATCACCAAGAGATGTTAAAACGTAAAATTCCAGCGTACTTTTCTTGGTGACTGCACGATGTTTTGAAATGGATCCTTTGCTCGGTAAGCATGAACTTGCTCTACGTCAGTAGTAATGAATATGCCAGTGGGACACCATGGGTGATGGGGATCTCGGCAGCGAGACCGAGAGACCATTCATCTCAACTGGCACAGAGTTTCATAACAATGCTTCCAAGACTTGCTTTACGGATAAGACACCTTTGAGATTAGAGTGGATTCTCCAAGATATCTAGGTGGTAGGGAGCAGTTCCAATGCATTCCGTTGCTGTGATGAGAAAAAGGGCCCTGAACGTGAAGCAAAGGTAAGTCTTTCCATTCATCATGTGGATAACAAGACTGTGTATGCGTATTGAGGCCTCTAAGCCACAACTGGATTCATGCCTCAGACAGTCAAGTCTGGCATAAGAGGCCGTGGAATGCATGCATCCCGAAATCGTGGCGCTGGCACATCTAATGCTTTCTGAAGATCATGAAGATCATCTGACGAAGAAGAGTCCCCGTAGGGATGAATCTGATCAATCACACAAATGGACGTGCCGGGAACAACCGCATAACTTTCGGACGAAGTGAAATGCCATGATAGTAGGGATATGGTGTTCTGTGATGTATGTGAGTTTGTGCAAGGGGTGGTTGTTCGTCAACAAAACGATTTCCTTTTTTTTTTTTTTTTTTTTTTT
>JGI24512J20087_1000300_pt1 | contig 37475 bp, 45 predicted proteins | sample LinPmetageLP35_FD_20087 | JGI IMG/M metagenome (IMG submission 20087) | reverse complement strand
TTGAATGCGTTGTTTGTTGTGTATGTGGAAGTGGCGGGATGGGTGCGACCGTTGAACTCAACCGCCGTGTTTCTACGTGCTTGATGGGCGGCGTATGACATCAGCGGGTTTTCTTTGGTGCTGCCCCGCTGCTCTGAGGCTGCTGGGGAGTAGGCAGTGTAGGATTTGCTGGTAGGGCTTCCACCCTGGAGCGAATTTTCATCCTCTGTCACGGCTAAACGATTGAACATCGTTGAAATTCGCGTGAGATCTTGTGCTCGTGAAGGGCCTGGAGGCTTCAGAGAGGAGGGCAACTCACCTCGGTCCACCAATTCTACCTTTGTTGACGTATTCAAGAAGAGCTCGTCCTCAGGTATTGGTGATTTTCTCTGACTCCACTGAGCCTTTGTTCTCTGCCATGCCTCGCCCGCCTCTCTCGCCCGATCTTTCGCCAGCTCCTCGACTTGCGAAGGCAATGACATATAGGCGGGAAATGATGAAGACGGGAGAGGCTTCCGCTCAATAGTCGGCGGTGGTACGGCTGGGATGTGAGATGCTTCTGTGCCATTGAAGGCATCCCGCAGTCTGGTAGAAGTGTCTCTAGACTTCAGACGACGAGGCGTAGGTGGGACTTTCCGTGCAGTTCTCGTCCTCGGCTGTGGTGCCGATCTGCTAGGACGCGCAGGTGGAGGCCTTACTGGCTGTACGGGTGTCCGGATCAATCGAGGAGGAGCTCCTGTGGGTTCCTGGGGCAGGTCGGTCTTCAGAGCAAGAAGAGGACTCACCATTGGCTTTGGGACTGAGACCACAGTAGGAGGAGGATGCGTCGTTACATTTGCCGTGGTGGCAACCCTGAGAGTATCAGGGATGCTCGCCGTCGACAGCATAGGTGAATTGGCAGTATACCAACCAGGAGATGTCACTGTCTCTACTGGGGATGGTAGGCTGGGCAGCGGTTTTCCTGAGCCGACATTCCAGCCTCTCTCCTCTCTTACGATTGCGCTCGAGACCTCTGGGATTGACGGGAGGGGCGGTAAGGGCTTGTCGTCCGAAGCCCCTTTTCTTGGCTTTCTGGTGAACCTTCGCTTGATATTCTCAGATTTTGCCAGGAGGGTTGTTGGTGACATTGCGGTATCTAATGCCGCGCGAGATGCCTCAAGAATCCCAAGGCTGGAATGCTTTGAGACTGTATCTGGGAGATCTTGCCGACAGCTAGTACACTTGCTCGTGAAAGCACAGATTGCTACTTTGCAGGAGTTCGGCGTTCAACTGGTGTCTCTACAGCCTGTGTTATCGATTTTTCTATGCCCGCATGTAGAGTAAGTGAAGACCTGGCACATATTCTGGATGCGCGTCAACTTTGCAAGTTTGTTTGCCAATTGATGTTCTGTGCTTTTAAGTCAGTATACTATGTACGCCAAGGAAAAATAGGAAACCCGCACCTTAGAGTGACACAAGGACCCAGTAATGAACGTGGGTGCCGAGGGTGATTGAGATAAGACCGGGGTTTGCAGTGGTGTTATAAGTTGTTTCGAATGCTGTTCAGATCGGAGCTCCCAATTCAGTAGCATTGGATGAACAATTCGTCCTCAAAGGATCTCTTCTATTTGACATATAGTAAACGGCATTGCAATGTTCTTTTCTCTTGTCCTGTTCCCTTGTGCTATTTCTGGCTGCTTTCTCCATGTCAATTTTCTTTGGCCACGCGATCACAATGCGCTTATCCTCGATGTCATCAAACTTTCCTTTGTTGTAACGCCCGACAAAGACCCTTCTCTATATATCCAGATCATTATTCTCTCTTCGGAACAATGATTCTATTGTACAGTTCTGGTTCTCATCTCGCGCACTGCACTCACTCAGTTGATTTTTTTCAATTCCCACTGTCTTTCTGCCACTTTTTGACGCCGGCGTCATTTCCATCATTTTACACTCACTTACCGGTCTTATCATTTGCCTTTTTTCCTTCCTAAGAATTGCTCGATTGAAAAACATCCAAAATGTCTACATCAGCATACGGTTCCTGCAATGAGCCTATGACGCCTTGCTCCGCATTTATAGACCCGAAAATCTGCACCTTGAGAGCTTTCCAGCCCAGTCACCTGTTTTGGAGTGCAACTGCCACAGACGCGATGGCACTCCGCGATCAGAAGTTCAAAGCCTATAGCCATCGCGCACCCAGCAGTCCTCCGCCTCAATTCGAGCATCACTACGATGATCATTACACAGTTAGCTCGAAAAAGCCAAAGTTCTCTGTCGACCCAGTCGAGGAGCAGGCGCGGCCGAAACAGAAGCATTCGCCAAAAGTCGAATTTCTGACATATTTCATCGCCTTCTTCGCCGTAGTCTTTGCCATGTGGTGCTTGAGTCTGATAGTGTCCATATCCAGCTGGCAGGTCCCGCTGGTCGCGCTTGTATTGATTTGTATGAAAATCGTGCTGTTTTTGGTGGAATGGTTGGGGAAGAAGAAAGAAGAATTCGAATAGTACTAATATCAGCTTCTTGGAATGGCCTCATTTTGAGCCCTACATTCTTATGATCATCATATATAAATTCTCCGGACGTCTTCTGTTTATATTTATTTCCCTTTCGCTAAGGGCCCGTAGGTTCTTTCTCGCCTCCCAAAAGGGGGAACTGACTTTCCACATGAACAAAACAGCCAAGGTTATCCCGGAGAAATTCTTCCACGCAACACATCTTTCCGTCTGTCCTAGGGTTCATCTCATACCACATCGTTTCCGAAGACTCCACCCAACCAGTCGGGACCGGAGACCCAGCAGATCGGCCAAGTCGATAAGGTTCCGGCAAGCGGGGTCTTATTTACCCTTCCCCCTCAATTCGCAACATCGCCAAGAAAACATGTTTGCCCTGCAAATCCGCCAATGGGAAGATCTTCCCTGGTGGGTTCGGAGCTCGCTCTTGGTGTTTATATTACTATTCAATATCCCAGACTCATGTTTTGTATGTTTAACTCTGCAATCTGTGTTTCGCACTTCGCATAGAAGTTCCATTCCTGAAGACTCCTGCTTAAAAAGTCCCGAGCCCGAAGTTCATCTTTTGTACATAGTCTCGACCTTCCGCCCAGACTTTTGGCTCGTCACCTTCAATTCTCTTCTTGTTCATACTTCTCGGAATATTTTTATATCCTCACACATTCTTTACGCTTGCCAAAAATGCAGTTCTCTCTTTTATGCCAGATCGGTCTTGCGGCTCTCGCAACGGCATCGCCCATTTCGACGGTCAAGAAGCAGGCTAAACCACCTGCGTTCTTCTTAGCCGGTGATTCAACAACAGCTTCGGGTGGTGGATGGGGAAATGGTTTCTTGACGACACTTACTGGCGGTGCAATCGGTACTAACTTCGGGCACAACGGAGCGACGACCGAGAGCTTTGTTTCAGGAGGCGATTGGGCGAACGTGATTGCCGCTGTCAAGAAGAAGAAGGGAGCGTACAGTCCATACGTTACTATCCAGGTATGTTACAGAACTCTTTGTCTACCTTCGAAAACCTCCTGCATGGAAAAACATTCACCGAGCGATGTCTCAAAGTAGTTTCAAAAGCTGACGAATGAAACTCCAGTTCGGCCACAATGACCAGAAGGCAGACAAGAACATCAGCGTCGCCCAATTCACGACAAACCTGAAGAATCTAGCGAAACAAGTCACTGCAGCAGGCGGAACTCCCATCCTTGTCACCTCGCTTTCACGACGCAAGTACTCCTCTGGAGCCATCAAGCCCGATCTTGTTGAGCAGGTGAAGGCCACTTTGGCAGCAGCTGCTGATCTTGGCTCGGCTGTTATTGACCTGAACGCTGCGTCGATGAAGTACCTGAACTCTATTGGAGAGACGAATGCGAGGACTTATGATTTGGCCGCGGGTGATTCGACGCATTTGACCCCGGCGGCTGGATTAGTGTTTGGGAATATGGTGACAGGATTGATCTCGCAGAGCAAAGTTGGCTCTGCTGTAAAGACATACCTGAAACAGGATGCGGCTATTGCATCTGCGATCGCGTCAGGGACTTACATTTTCCCCAAGGTATAAAGGGATGAGAAAGTGTTGGAAAGAGTCAAGTGGATATCTGCATAGCATGTCTGGATCTTGCATGGAAGAAGATTTGGCAGCGAATTGCATGTGCATAACAATGAAAAATATTCAAGACTTGGGCTTTCTACTGTTTGGAAACTTGACGACGAAACAGTCTGAAAAGTATTTACTGTTCGTCAAATCCACTTCCGAGCCAGCTAGATGCTCTCATACCATTCCAGCATTCGAATTATCTTCTCCACATCTCTCGATCCCCGAGTTCGACCCATACAGCACTTGCTCAACTGATAGCCATAGCTCAGACATGTCAGACCAAGGACCAAATCTCGTCTCCGATCTCCCAGACTCCCATTAACCACCAGGAACTTCCTTCACCCCCTCCAATTCCGCAGAACTCGAGCTCCCTGCCAGATTCCTCCTCTGCCACCAAGCCACATTCCGAGCTGCCGAAACCGCTCTGTTCAGAGCCTACCATGCCATGGTCCAACAGTTCTTCGACGATTGTTGGGATAGCTGGGCCTGTGCGTCGTGCAATGACATCCATGGCTTTGATGACGATGAGAGCGCCGGCCTGTGGTACGCCCTGTATGATGAGATGTGTTATGCGGATGAGGAGAAGGTTGATTTTAATATGCTAGATGATTGGATTGTGCGAGCAAACCATATCGCCAATTTGTATTTCCGGGAGGTCGAGGGTACGGCGTGTTTTGTTATGAAGAAGAAGCCAGTCAGACATCGGCCTAGGGTCTGGGACGTGAAGAAGCAGGGTTGTGATTGTCATTGCCATGATGTTCAAGGCCAAGGTCAAGATGATCGTGCGACAGGTGGCACTGGTCGTGGAGGCTATGATCGAGGTGGTCAGTATCGAGATAGTCGCAATAGAGGTGGCAGCTCAAGGGGTGGCAGAGGAGGACAAGGTGGGGGTGGAGGACGGAGTGGAAGAGGAGGAATACCACAACGAGGACAGTGGAATGGCAGCCAGGGATGTGGAATCGATGGCCAAATGACCTACGAGAATCATGTCGATGAGGCGTCGCAGATTGCTGTCCATCAAACAGATCATACTCCTCCCTCATGGGAACAGGATAACGGTCATGATTCTCAGACAAGTCAAGGCTTTTTGGTAGTCGCGGTGGCGAGTCAAGTTCAGCAGTTTGATGGTACAGGTATGAGGGAGCCTTGGGATTGCTTTCGGTTTTGATGTCGCATGGGCGAGGACTCAGTTTTCGATAGTTGCAATCTATCTGCCGGCTTTTTCGCAGCGTTTTGCGGTTTTCGAGGGGCATCAGAGTGTTTCGATATAATCCAGCTGGGAATAGCAAGCGATCGCTGTTTGCAACAGTATTGTCAACATACCAGCCACTGAGGAACTTCCTCGTTCCGTTCCTCTTCTGTGGGGTCATTGTCTTCCTCTTCGTGCTCTCCGAAACCATCCAAGAGTGGTCTGATGTACTCAGAGTCCCGCGGATCTTCCAAAAACTCTCCTCCACAGCTCTCGATTGCTCTACAACGTTCGTCCATCGTCGTTGCATTGTTGATGATTTTGGTGTACATTCTCTCGGTTGGGGTCCCCTTTCGAACGATGTGGGGATATTTGTTCTCGAATCACAAGAGCTAAACACCTCCAGTTTTGGGCCATCCTATATGTAAGACTTCCTTCTCAGTTCGGGACATATGACGCATGAGCATTTCTGTCGCCCAATTCCATTCGTCGTAGCTCTTCCACCACTTTCCTCCGACTCGTCGTAACTGCCGGCAAAAGTGATCTTACACATGATTGTGCTTGTTGGACTACCGAGAGCGTCTGGATCGATCCGAGTCGTGGGGTCTGGCTCGGCACATATCGTGTCTCGCCAGCAACCGTTAGGCCAGTATTTCTCCTCTTCCGTCTCCGACATTCGTCTGATATTGATCTTGATACTTGAAGCTTGACGTGAAGAGTGGGCCCATATTAGTGATGTGAGGAGTACGCTGGTAAGAGCGATAAACAAACAGAATCGCAACTTGCTTCCACTTGATCATTTTAGCATGATGCTAGATTCGAAGTAGACAGTGAAGCAGGGACTTGGTGGAGAGAACAAGAGAAAGACGCACCTGTTGCTTTCTACTGTTTGTAGGTATGTTGTCCTGTTAGTTGATAGATGTTGGTTATTCCAAGGTAGCAACCGGTCCGAGGTAGGGGCCCTGGGGCCTCAGCGCCCCGTTCATCCATATTTAGCGATCCAATGGCTCCTCTTTGGGGGCATCTCGCTAAACTTCAGCGCCTATCATTCTGAATCCTTTCCCTCACAGCGCGTACACCATCTGGAGAAGCATAGTTACAACTCAACTTCATTGTCCCTCCGCATACTATCTCGCTACATCACTCTTCCTTCTGCTTGAAAAGTATCTACATCTAGACGAAAACACTTGTCTTCCTTCTCAACCAAGGACCGAAGAAGTACAGCGGAAGACCCAAGAAAAGAACAGCCCATTCGATTGCAGCCATCTCCCAAAACATCTTCACCAAGCCTTCACTCGCGAGCCATTTCGGGGTACTCAGAGTAATACCAAATGCGACCGCATTCTTTCCAGCGTTGATGAGCACAACAGCCTCCGAACCACTCTCTGGCCAAGCATCCACCACAACGGAGAGGACGACCGACGGCACGAAAACAAGACCTGAGATCTGTAGCGCAGAGCCAACGGCCGCGATATAAGCGCTTCTGTGCTCTGAGATCATGTAAGCGAATAGCATGAGACCGGGTGGGCAGACGATGAAAGGCACGATCAGTGCTGGCATGCGATGTTCGGGGACGTGATGCTCGTCGCGAGATCTCCTTGCGAAGGCGCGGGAGAGGAGATCAGTGAGAGGTCCAGCGATGGGATATCCGACGATGATACCGATGAATGATGCCAATGAGAATAGACCAAGTCCAGAAGGTTTAAACAGGTATGGGGGTGGTGAGAGGAATTGCGGAGCGAGGGTGGAGATAATCACGACACTTCACAGAAGTTAGTCATTATTCTGTCAGTCCAGAGGATGCCCAACTTACCCAGACAGTACAACACCATAAGAGACTGCTGCAAACAGTGCATGAGGTACGAGGATAAATCGGAATGGCAGCGAGAATTGACGAGGCCAGCCTAGCAGTCCTCTCTCTTCGGTCCCACGGCCACTGAAGGCGACGAGGTCCTTCCAATACGATCCAGCATAAGGACGGTTGTTCTGCGAGTTCGGGACCTCAGCGATAGAATCTTGCCCTTTCTCTATATGTTGAACCATTTCATCGGCTTGCTTGTCGGCTTCCTGCGCGGTCTCTCCTTCATACAAGACGCGACGATAGTTGGTCTCGGGAAGCAGGAAGAGCATCATGACCAAGTTGACTGCTGTGAGAATTGCGCAGAGAATGAAGAACCATCGCCATCCTTTGTCGGTAATCAAGAATCCTGCGATCATGGGACCGGCTTGAGAACCTCCAGACAGGAAGAGGGAGAAGAGCGCCATAGCTGTTGCGAAGTAGCGTTCGCGGTACATATCTGCAATCATGGCAGGCCCGATGGATTCGATGCTACCAGCACCAAAGCAAGCGATGACTCTAGATGCAAGGAGGCTGTCAAGGGTTTTCGCTTTGATACTCCAGATCGTACATGCGAGAAAAAGAGCTGTCGAGATGATGATGACAGGTCGCTTTCCAAAGCAGACAGCCGTTGGAGTCCAGATGATGTTTCCCACACCTAGAGCGAGGACAGGGTAGGAGATTTGGTCTGTCAACTTGGAGAAGTCTACGTGGAACTCCATGGCCAAGGCTTGGAAGCCAGTCGCGATGCCTGCTGTATACATGTTTCCCAGAAATACGAAAATGCATATGTTGAACAAGACCAGATGCCTGATGTAGGCTGGCCAGAACTAATGCGCTGTCAGTAAATGCAGATATGCTTGAGCGTAAGGTGAGTTTGCCTTTGGATCACCAGCGGTGCATGTTGCGAATGATGCAGACGCCATAATGGCAGTTGCGATTCGGTGGTTGAGAAATAGCAGTAAGGGTTTTAGTACTGCGAAATTGAAGTCTCAACGAGCGATGAAAGATCAAGAATCTTCAAGTGTTGACCATGGGTTCAAGTAGGGATCGCCGCGAGTGGACGAGGTGGACGGAGGCTGGCCCAACTACTCCACCTTACCCCGGTCCCCACTATCTCCAGGAATTAGTATCACAACTCAGATCGAGGGGTGCTAGCTGAAAGTTTGCTTTGGGAATTGTACATGAAGCGGTAGCTGGGGTCGGCATATGCTGTGCCGTGCGTGGTCTAAGCCAATGGAGCCGTGAAGGTCGACAAGTGTATGCGACTTGACCAGCCAAACCCAATTTGACATTTACTAAATCTCATTAGTGTGCCGTCTGGTAATGGTGTCGAAACTTTGTAGCCTGTAGCATCTTCTGGATATATACGGAGACTAAGCAGAATGTGATGGAGATGACTTTGTGGGGGCCAGGTTTGAAGGAGAAGTAATCGTATTCCAGGCTTCAAAGCTACAAGAAACTTGGTCGATGTCGCCAACGGCATACAGCACTTTGCACATCAGGATCTGCTATCCTCTTGTTTCGGTATTGACTTGCTGTGTGCCAATACTCCACAAAGTCCCGTTACATCGACTGTGTCGAATGCGGGTCAGGAACTGAACTCAGCCCCAAAAGCTGGCAGTTGATACTCCAGGCTTTGGCATTGATTTGCAATAGTTCCAAGCTTTTCGTATCACTTCTTTCAGACTGTTATTTTTCGTATTCGCGTAGAAGAACCCGCCAGACACGATTGTAATCATGGAGTCATGGTTATCGCAATGCAATGGTAAGAGACCGCAAGCGAGAACAAAAAGGGGCCGCCCGGGTACAAAGAAGCGACATCCAGAATACACCCCTTCACGCATCTCTTGGAAATGACCTCTCAACAATTTGGGCGATAAGCCTCGCGAGTGTCACACCAATGCTTCGAAGTCTTGAACTATTCCTGGGGTTAGTGATTCCGCAGCGTCAAGAAGTCTCTTAATAAGCGGATTCATGATTGGTTGGCGACTCGAGCGGGAGGTGGGTGGGGGACTGGGGAATCCCAATGCCCCAGACGCCACTTCAGCCGAGAGAAAAACTCTTGTCCCGAAAAGTGAGGGGCCGTAATCTACCCCGTCCTGGATGCACCCCATGTTGTCTTCTCCGCCTCCACCCCCTCACAAATTCCTTGTCCGTGTTCCGGCTCCTGTCAACTTAATATCATCGTCTCCCCAGACCCTCCACTTACTTTCCCCGTACTCCTGACAGTCGATCTGTTTTGCCCGGCTGCGACATTGTACCAAAGCAAAAGTCCGCAAGGTCCGAGCTATGGAGCAGACATCCGGATCTGGGGCCGAAGCCCATCAGACACGATCTCAGACGACACAGTCGCCTCGTAGGTGAGTTTGTTCCAAGCCCAGTTGCATGTCACGGGTCAATATGGAGACTTTGATCACTGACGCAGAAAGTATAGCGGGCCCCCAGAGTGGCAATCGTTCCTATCACCAGAGAATAGCTCGAGATCTGGATCCGCTCCAACTTCTTCCGGCCATAAGTGTCGAATTTGTCACAGGACATACGAGAGAGCGGATCACCTGAATCGACACTTGAAATCTCATGAGAACGCCCGTCCTTATCAATGCAGCCAGTGTCAGAAAAGCTTTAACCGGATTGACCTCCTAAATCGTCACGTGTCTACCCATGATAGGCCTACCAACGGAGGCAAACCCATAATTCGACGAACAGATCGAGCAGGGCAGGCATGTATCGCGTGTGCGGCAGCAAAGGCGCGGTGCGGGGACGAGAAACCGTGTAGACGATGCCAAGCCAAGGGCATTTCTTGCGAGACTCAAAGTTCTAGCCAAAACACACAACATACGCAGACCCAGCTTTCGCCATCCGGAACAGCATCAATCTCTAGATTTCACGTGGCACACTTAGCTAGTTCAATCGGAACATCAAGTGGGACGAATGCTTCAGCACAGTCGGGGCAATTGGACAGTCTTTCTTTCCCCCAATCATCGAACCCGTACGAGGTTGAAAGTGCTCAACCAAACTTGGACAGTGGCTTTAGTCTAGCTGGCAGTCAAACCTACGGAGTCGAACCTTTAGACGGCAACATACCTAACCCCAATTTAGACTTCATGACAGAAGAGATGCTTTTCTTGTCGAATACCGCCGACTTCAACAACCAAAACCTGGACTTTGGCTTCCTCGACTTCAATTTTGATGAGGTGCATTTGGATATTGCCAATTGTCCCAAAGAAGGCACTGGAAGTGACCAAAAAACTGTTACTCGACCACAGAGAAGAGTCTCGAGGTCTATACCTCGAGATGCGTCGCGCGCCCATGCAGCTTTTATTCGGTCTCCATGGCTCTGGACACCTGCTCAGAAGGACAGAATTCTCGTTGATCAGGATAAGTAGGTGTTATCCTGTTTCATTGCTCCTGGCCCCTAAATTCAAAATATGTCTATTTACCTACCCGGCGATGTACTAGAACTGTTTCAATAGCTCTTGAAATCTTTGTTGTGAAATTCGGTCCCACTGATTCGAAGACTTAGTCTTGCCGTCGACGAAGAAAACATATCCACTACCCTAACACCCGGATCGACGATGTCGATGCCCGGCTGCCAAAGCTACGAATCACAATCAATCGATGCGCGTTTGCGTGATCGAATGTTTTACTTAGTCTGTAACATGAACAAGTTTACACAAGGAGTGCCAGATTTTCCATCTTTGGAAATCTTAAACCATGTCATCAAAGCCTTTTTCGTCAAGCAAAGCTATCAAATTGACAACTGGATACATGTGCCTACTTTATCAGCAGCCGATTCTCATCCGGAATTTCTACTTGCTCTTGTCACAGCTGGCTCTACGGTAATTTCGGTACCGGCAATATGGAAGATGGGTCTCGTCCTTCAAGATGTGGTTCGAGTGACGCTCGGTGATTTGGTAGGTGGATTGAAATGTGAAATCTCGAGCACCCACTGACTCGTGTACTAGTGGGAGAAGAAAAACAGCAATACCAGGGCATTGCAACCCCTGCAGGCATTCATGCTTTGTCTGGATACAGGTCTGTGGTGTGGATTTCAGCGCCAAATGGAAATAGCTGAAAGTTTCGGCCAACCTCTGGTTACAGTATGCTCATTCATCCCTACAGCTCGATATCTCTTGCTGACAATTGCGAGATGATGCGACGAGGAGGCATTATTGGGTCGCCACTTGATACCCATGCGCTAGTTCCAAGAGATACAGACGATGGCCAAGCCCTCGAAGTGAAATGGAGGAAATGGTGCCAACGCGAGTCTTTCAAGAGGTGAGTCTACATCTGATGAGTCTACATCTGGGAGATGCAACATCACTGACTGGGTCAAGACTCGTTATTCATATGTTTCTCCACGATACCCGAGCTTCGGTCGCACTGCAAAAAGGAGCTCTCATGTCGTTCGCCGAACTGTCGTTTTCTTTGCCAGCATCTCGAGCACTGTTCCTGGCGAATTCGGCTACAGATTGGAAGTCAAAATATCTCGAACACAGAACTCCTCAGGTATGTGACGAATCGCCTCTTCTTCCTGAGACCCCGATTTCCCAAGTCTTTAGACATGACCTAGGATGTCGACGCTCGAGGAATGGAGGTTCTGTTAGTTATGCTTTGTCCAAAGATGGAGCTGACTTCTGTGAAGTGGCGTGCCCCGCCACGACTTCTAGACGCTCTACATGACATCACAATCTTAGATGACTTACAGGATGAGTGTGATATCAATCTCTGCTACACGGCACTACTCCATGGGTTCTGGGGTCAGATTTGGGCCTACTTGGAAGGTAACAAGTTCCACCTTGGGCACAAGCCGGACTCTGCGCATCAGTTATGTGGGTAAAATCCTTGCCAGATGTTTTAAGATCTTCCGAAGATATATAAACTCACCGAAGGCTAACATCGCTGTTTCCAGGGCTTACCACCCAGCACCGAGAGCTCTGTCGCGACATCGAGACCTTCAAATTGAGCTTAGCGAGGGGTGCCAAGAATTCCCCAGACCTTCTTTTGACAGTCGAGCTATTCCTGATGATTCTCTATGTCTCGCCAGAAGAGCTCCAGCGCTTCGCAGGAAAGGGTGGTGAAGAGGCAGCCGTTCAGGTCATTCCGTCACTTGAACAATGGGCTTCAACAGGCCATGCGAGAAAAGCAGTCTGGCATGCTGGCCAGGTCTTTCGCGCTGCCGCACAGATGCCTCCTGCTGGACTACGGGATTTCCTTGCCATCGCGGTATACTTTGCGAGTCTTACGATTTGGACTTACAGCAACTTGTGCCCATCAAGCTCAAGGAATGGGTCTGAAAGGCCAAAATCTCGACTTTCGCACCTACAAGACACGACTTCGGTCGCAATTGTCGATGGTCCGGGTAAGCCTCCACACATTCCTTTGGTTCTCCTTAAGTCCCCAAGCAATTTTGACACTTTTGAAGTCGTGTTTGAAAGGGCAGCGCTGACAGTTGTCTAGAAACGCGGGAGACACGCGCCTTCTTATCAGGTCACTTGGACAGCGCAGCCCTGACAGTGGTCAAGTCCTTGGAGCCTAGTATCGAAGGTTTTGATGGCAGTAATGTTACCATACTCAAGCTCGCTGACCCGAACGCTGCACTGAAGATTGCACGGGATCTTTATCGAAGCAATTTCCCTGTCATGGACGGGCCTCTACCTCCACTTGTCGAAAACATGGGCAATCTTATGCGAGACCTAAGTAGCCTGCCGGACAGTCGATTCTCGAGATGTTCCAGTCCGGCTGATCGATGAAGAGATTGTGTCCCATGTATCGACTGCTCTCCGGTACCAACTTTTGCCCGAATTCCGGGGTTTCTAGAGACCGGCAGCATCAAGGACGATGCGCATAAATCTTCGGTTACCCCTCATTCATACCCCACTCGGCAGCTGTCGTAGACAGTCTGAACTACAGCTCTAGTCAGGCACGGCATTGGAAGTGTCCGAAGAGACTTGGGACTACCGGAAAGTGGAGGGTCCTTATCCCGCCCCCTTTGGATTATGACAAACATCCTGGTCAAGCCCTGATCACCTCCAGTGTTCAGCTAAGGAATTGTCCTACTTCAAATTAAATCTCATCATTGATTTTAAAGCCAACATTTGTGTTGTACGAATTCTTTTTATCATCCACTTCCATCTCACTTCAAACACCCAATTTCGTATTCCGAGAATCACACTCCCAAAATGGCTCCCTCAGTCGAACCAAGTCCTCTCCCCAGCCTCAACCGCTACATCACCGCCCACGACTCCTCCGGGAAAGCCATTCTTTCCAACGAGATCCCCTCCCAAGCAACATGGACCTCCGCAGGAAAAGAAGCCAACTTCTTCCTCGGCTACGCAACCAACACCTTCCCTGCCGACCTCACCTCGACAACCGACATATCCACCTACTCTTCCTTCCTCGCCTCGCCCCCGGGTCTGGTAATCCATGGCGGCTCCGTACTAAGAATCGTAGATATGGCGCCGGGTGTTACGTCGCCGATGCATCGCACGACAAGTTTGGATTACGGTGTTGTGTTGGAAGGCAATGTGGAACTGGTGCTGGATAGTGGGGATAAGGTTGTATTGAAGAGGGGAGATACCTGTGTTCAGAGGGCGACGAACCATGCGTGGAGGAACACGAGTGAGACGGAATGGGCAAGGATGCTGTATGTGCTTACGGAGGCGAAGCCGCCCGTTGTGGATGGGAAGGCGCTTGGTGAGGATTTGGGCGGGATGGTCAATGTTAAGAAGAGTGAGTAGGTGAAAGAAGTTGAATATCTCGATTGGAATAAGAATCCTTTGAAGTACTGGTCATCTTTTCAGACTTTTGCAACCGTGTTGTCTTCCGTTTGCCCACGCAAGCATGAGTTGAATGAAGAAAGATCCCCAAGTAGCAATCAACATGATGTGAGAATATCCTCAGAAATCTTTTTATCATTACTCTAGTCCCCACAATCGGAAGATCCACAATCCGAGTGGTCATCAGAAATCTCAAAGAAGCATATCTCCAAATGCAGTTCATTCTACCCTGTCTATCTTGCAGGAATAACCGGCAGCGTAACATAATTCTCCAGCCCCTCCCCAAAATGCATACGGTTCTTCCCCGAGAACTTCTCCTTCGGCCTAAGAATATGTCAGCAAAACCCAACCCGTTCAAACATAAGAAGATGTCAACATACCTATCGACCTCACTCGTATGCGTAAAGATCCCACTTCCTTGCGTATCCCCGGAGCTCACTTCCAACACGATCCGTCCCCCTTTCTCAGCCACAACATTAGTAGGCCAAATCTCGACATCCACAGCATACACAGTATCTGGCTTGACTTCCTGCACATCAGTAGAGCGATATTCGCGGTAGGGCTGGTAAGGTGAGTTTCTCGGATGTTCGCTCGCGATTTTGCGAAGCGAGGCCCGAAGCCAGCCTTTGGTTAAGGGCACGGGATCGCCTGCTGTGCCTGTGTAGAAGACTTCTTTTCCTGATGGTGAGATATATCGGAGTGTCAGGAAAAGATCGATTTCCTTCTCTGGTGATGTCGCGAGGGAGTCTGGCGTCATGGATACATTGAGGTGAGCTGTAACGTGGCCGGTGATCTCGGTGTCTCGTTCGAAGGGGGCGGACGTGAATTGGATCAGTTGTGGCTTCTCGAGAGAGCCGAGAGCTTCGTACGAGAGGACTTTCGAACTATCTATTTTGGGAGAAGTGCTTTCAAGTGTATTCTCGGGTGTGAGATGGAACTTCGTGTACTGTGTCCCTGGGATTGGCCAAGCAGACTCCTCTCTCCGGACGTATTTCTTCTCGGCTTCAGGATTGTTGAAGCCAACATCTCCTTTCCGCAGTATGACGCTGACTGGACTGACTTTGCCGGGAACAGACCATCCGACTCGATCGTCGTCTTTGAGGAAGGCATCGAGAAAGCTCTGTTGAACTTCGACTTCTTCTTTGTAATAGAATGGGAGATCATGACGACCTGTAATAAAGCGGAGGTATTTCAGTTTGGAGCCTGCCCAGGCATAGCCATTGACGTTCCCTGGAATTCGGGTCAGCAGATGTCACCAGATGGAAAGAGGAATTTTGGCTACCTCTCAAGTGAAGCAGGATCCCACCCCAGTTCGCTACCGACAAGATAGGGACCTCGATATCCTCCAAATTGAATTCCTTAGAAGCGTAATACTCATCATCCAAGAATCGATTCTTCTCGTTATCGGTATTCTGGTCGTTTCGATTCTGCGCCAAGACGTCATCGGGCAGATCACCTTCAATGGTATCTTCACCCCATTTCGAAGCAGCTCGTCCAGGTCTTCCGTACTGATTGGTGATTACTTGACGATTCCACCAAAACTTGATAAAGCTGTTAGAGAAGATGCCGCCATGGCGACAGCGGTCTCGGTAGTAATCTGTCATTCCTTCCCATGGGATAATCGCTGCCAGACCTTTGGGTCTGCGAGCTGCGACTCGCCATTGGCTCCCTTACTTTGGTCAGTATTTTGCATATAAAACAGAGGATGTTAAGTGCTCACCAGCATAGTAACTAATACCAAGCAAACCAACTTTTCCAGACGACCACTCCTGATCAGCCGCCCACTCGACAACATCAAAGAAACACTCGCTAGTTCCCCGTGACATGGTATCGAGAAGCCCAGGAGACTGTCCCAATCCTCTCTCATCAGCCCTGACGACGACATATCCTTTTGAAGTCCAGAACACTGGATCTGGGGTTTCCCATGCGCTGTATTTGCTTTTGTGCTCGGGATTTACTTCGCTGAATGACTTGGCGAAGAAGCTGGTTTTGTTAGGACCCAAGTAAGTTTTCCAAATTCGAGCGGGAAGGGAAAGAGGATGAAGCCTGACTTACTTGTCATATGGGATGTCCTTCCCATACGGTCCATAGGTGATCAAGACGGGAAATTTGGCATTCGCAGGAGCAATTGGTCTGTAGACATTGCATCGGACTGGGAGGTTGCTGGCTTTCAGAGGAACGGAAACGTTCTTTTCGAAGATGAGACCGTTCTCTTTGTCTTCTGTGACCTCGTGGAGGTCTCGAATCTGGTTTGTGGTCATGGTGCTGTTCGTGGATTTGTAGCTTGAAGAGCCAACCTGAGATGCCCAAACTTGCAGCTGCGTTTGTGCTAATTGTGCTGATCAAGATTTCACACTGGAGATAGAGCTATGTAGCTGTACCAAAATACGGACATAGGAAAATCGCCGTCTCGCTTTCCAAGAAGTCCGAATCTACCCCTCCTCCACCAATCTGCCGAGCCGAGATGGATGATCGGCGTTCTGTTGATTTCAGGGGTCGTGGCAACGGGATGTGGTGGCGGCCGCATGAAAATGTGGAAAATGTGGAACGCGGGGTCTCGGTTGGCCACTTCATCCAGCGTGGAGTTCAACAACACGAGCGAGAAAGAATAGGATCCGAAAGTAAATCATATCCATCGTACTGCACACCATTCCATTAATCACAAACAAATTCGATTTCCACTGTCATCATGTACGCTTCTCACTTTTCGACCGCAAACATACCTTACGGAATCGCTAGCAGTGCTGCTCATCCCGGCAAGTCTCCAGCTACACGAATTGAGGATACCGTGATTTTCCTCGATGAACTCGTGAAGCACGGCCTTCTGAAATCTCTTCCATCTGAAGTAACTCAAGCATTTTCTGAAGTATGTCATAAGCAATTAGATATTTGTCACTAGATATACCCGACTGACGCCAAGCCAGTCAACCCTCAATACCCTTGCAGCTATTCCCAAAAATACTCAAAAGGAAACAAGACAAGCACTCCAAAAACTTCTCAAGAATCCGAAAGATCTACCATCGAGGAGCACAGCTCCAATTCAAGATGTAACCATGCACCTTCCCGTGTCCATTGGCGACTTTACCGATTTCTCCTGCTCGAAGGAGCACGTCCTCAATGCCGGCGAAGCAATAATGAAGAAGCGCTTCCTGCCTCCTGGATTCCTGCACTTCCCAGTTGGTTACACAGGACGTACCTCATCCATCATACCTTCTGGAACTCCCGTCACGAGACCCAAGGGTCAATTTCGAGATGCGAAGGGTGAGGTGATTTATGGTGCAACTCGGCAACTTGACTATGAGCTAGAAGTGGGTTGCATCGTGGGGAAACCGAGTGCACTTGGTGATAGTATCGCGGTGAATAATGCAGATGAGCACATATTCGGGCTCGTTTTATTGAATGATTGGAGTGGTAAGTGTCGCATACCCTTTCTTACGCCCGTAACCGAACGAACTGACAAGCGAAGCTCGCGACATTCAAGGCTTGGAAATGATGCCCCTAGGTCCCTTGAACGGCAAGAGTTTCTCGACATCTATCTCGCCATGGGTAGTCACGCTTGATGCATTAGAATCGTTTCAATGTCCGGCCCCAGCCAAAGACTTGAAAGTCGTACCGTACCTGGCAGATTCCAAAACAGACAACACTTACAGCATTGAGCTGAAAGCTGAGCTGCTTGTGGGCGACGGGGCAACGACGATCTGTGAATCGCAGATGAAGACCATGTATTGGAGTTTCAGAGATCTGCTCGCGCATCAGACAAGCAATGGGTGTAATCTAAACACAGGTGATCTCTTGGCCACGGGCACGATCTCTGGGCAGACAAAAACTAGTCATGGGTGCTTGTTAGAATTGACAAAAGGCGGCGAAGAAAATTTCAAGATAGCAGGTGGTTTACATAGGACGTTCTTGGAAGATGGTGACAGCATTCGGATCTCGGCAAGCTGTGGCGATGGTGTTGGATTTGGAGAGTGTGTTGGAAAGGTACTACCCGCTCGGTAAAAGAATAAACAAGATGTCGAATTTAGAATGACAAGCAATCTGCCTGAGATAAAGGTTGATATACATCAGTTAGTCAAATGAGCCCATTGAATGAATCCAATATCTTCACAACATCTCCAAAATACTATTGTTTGATGCGTTTATGATCTACACTTACAGCAATGTCAGTAACTAGCTTGAAAATGTGATTTTATCGAGCCTCACCAAAAGTCGATTTTACCCCCTATCCCAGCCCCCCTCATATAACGATTTCTTTTAATAATTTTATAACAACATGTTCAAATTGTTTGTAATTTTTAGAATATCAAATTCAACATGCTTTAAGGTCGTGGCTTTAAGCGTTTGAAAAGCTTGTTACTTGATACAAGTGAAAGTTTGAAATAAGCGCGCAAATCTAACTTTAACTTGCTAAAGGCATTCTTTGCAACTTAATTATTAATTGCTTATGTAATAACAAATAGAAAGCGTGCTAAAGTAAATATTATTATTAAAAAAATGTAAAGATATTATAAAATATTTTAGCGTTTTAAAAATTATAAGTGATATGCTAGCAAATAATATAAAAGATGCTAAACTTATATTAATTCTTTAACTTAAAAGCAAAAGCAAATAATAAGCTATTAATATAATTAGCTTTTTTTATCGACCTGAAAGAAGCAATTTAGTCTTATAAAGAATTTTAAAAATAAATTAATCGTAATATTTGTTATAATTGTTAAAATCGATAAGCGAAATAAGCTATTCTTACCTTTTTATAACGATATTAACTTTTGTGAATAATAGATTTTTGCTTTTATGCAACACAAAGCATATACAAAGATTGTGAAGAAATAAAAGAATCGTAAGGAATTATAAGGCGCAAATCGAGCTAAAGCATTGTCTTAAGTAATTACATATAATAATCCAAAAAAATAAGAAATAACTATCAAGCTTAACATAAAGAAGAATATATAAAAACTACATATATTTTTACATTATTATAACTTACGCCAGCGCTAAATAAGCGTTAATTATATTAATTAAAGCTTTATAAATAACTTTTAATGGTTTCGTTATGTGATATATATATTTGGAATAAGGTATCATATTATGCTTTATATAAGCTTATGAAATTGCTAATAATATCACTTTGCTTATAAAAATCAATTGCTTTAGATTTCGTAATCAAATTATTACCTTCGGAAAATCCAACTATAGGAATCGTATATAACTTGATTTATGTTATAACGGATAAGTTTATTAAGTACGTATATATGGTATTAGTGTTAGGAATATAGGATGCGCTTATTATAACGCAAATATTTCTTTAAATAATCTTTGCAAATTATGGAATATTAGATAAGGTTATTTTAAATAAAGATAAGCTTTTTACCTCGAAATTTTAAAAAACTTTTATTGCATTCTTAAAGATAAAACAAAAAATGTTAATAGCTTTTTACCCATAAATGGACGCATAAATAAAACGAATTAATTAGATAATGAAGACTTATCTTTAATGTTATATGAATTATAAATAAGATAATTGGGTATAATTGCTTCTACTTACTTAATTTGCATACAATAGCGCGAATTAAGAAATTATTAGGATATCGCTGTTTTACGCAAATTATAAATACAATTTTACAACATATAACTTATTAATAACTAATTAAGGTATCGCACAAAAATCCATATTATAAGGAGATAAATTAAAATAGCTTTATGAGGAATTATCAATTAATATTCTTTTTATCGCGCAAAGATTTGCGATTTATTATAACAAAAAGCATAATGCGGGATTAACGTTGAAGGAAGGGGATAAGGTTTATTTACTTTAGAAGAATATTGTAACGAAATGATTAAGTTATAAATTGGATCACAAAAAGCTAAAACTATTCAAAATTGTTAAAATTAAAGGACTAATCAATTTTTAGCTAGTTTTATTATGAATGATAAATATTTATTTGATATTTCATATATCTTTTTTAAAACTAACATTATCAAAAGCATTGCTTGCTTTTATTATTAAAATATAATCGATTAATTTAAGCATTAAATACGAAATCGAAATTATTTTTGATTATTAATACTTTTACGGCATAGCTAAGTATTTGATTAAGTGAAAGAGGTACTTATAATTAGAAAACATCTAAAAACTTAAGTTTAACTTCTATTGCTTTAAATTGCTTTAAAGTTTTTTATTAATAAAACCCAAGTTTTCCTAAAAAGAAGTTTCCAAAGTCAAGCAATAGCTTATTAATAAATAGAAATTTAAAGAAATTGTTAGCAAATAATAAAATAAGCGATTAAGCGATAAAAGCTTGCTTTTCCTTTTTTGCTACCTTTTGCACCTTTGCCTCCTTTAACTTGTTTATACTTTTCAATTTATAATGAAGCATTTTGGTTTCTTGTTTTTTTAGAAACTTGCATTATTACATAAAGCGATCTAATTAATTAATAGCTACGGTTATGGCTTAAGTTAATTATGCCGCTTCGTTACGAGTTTGCTACTTTTTCATATCTAATTTATTTTTTACTTTTTCTAGAACTTCTTAGTTGCTTATCGCAAGCATTTTAATATCGCATTTCTTTTTAAAGCAAGCGTATTTAACGTATTAAGTCAAACTAAAAGTATTTAATATAATGTATATTTTTTTAGTCTTTTCACACAAAAAATAAAGCATAATTTTAATTTTAAAGGATTCGATTTTATAAAAAAAGGCTAATCATTTACAAATTTTTTTATTAAAATTGAAAAGCATAATAAAAAAGGAAAATAGCCATAAGCCGTCATTAATATTTCCTTTGGTATACTTAAGCGTAAAAATTACGCTAAGCTAAAAGGGGAATAATATTACAAACCCCTTAACACCAAAAATCAATTAACATCAAAATACTAATGATATCATCAAATAAATAATATTATAAAAGTTTTGGTATTAATAAAAGATTAATACTATTAATAAAATAGCATTAATTAGGAAATAATATAATATAATAAATGATACTATCACACACTTGCATCTTAATAATAATAATTATTTTAAATTATAATAGATATTAAGTTACATAATAAATCTTAAGATTATTAAAATTTTGGGATTCCAATAAATCTTAAGGATCTTAAGATCTTAGGAAATTCAAGAAAAACGAAGATTTTATATAAAATTAGCACATCTGCCATTAAATAAAAGCTTCGTACTTAACTTCAAATAATATTCTTTACTTAATACTTAGTAATTGTCTTACCCCGTTTACGTGATACACTTACTTCTCGATTATTAAAGATTAATCACAGCCTTTTGTATTTACACCGAGTAAATATCGGACCGTTACACTTTAATATATCTAGTCCACGCAGTCAACTCGCTTTCGGCTTCTTATTGCCTCAAGCTTGTATTAGATCTCTTCTTTCTTTTGCTTTTCCTTAAGTTCTTTGATTCGCAAATTAGTTTTCTTCTTCTTCTAGCGCTTTGTTTTCTTTCTCCCATACTTGCCTCTGATTGCTCATGAGCATGGGATGTCATGACTTTTTTAAGTTGAGATCGCTACCCATCTTGTTGGCGTTGCGATAGTTTTGCTATGATCAATAGGTGGATGGTAGCGGCAATAATATCCAGAGTACGACTGTGGTAATCTTTGTTTGGTTCAATCGTGAGGAAGAGAGAGGGTGGTTGTATCGTGAAGTTGAATATGCTGATCATAAATTGACGAGGCGCAAGGCAAGATTCAGGTGAAGCGTGGGGCAGAGACGCTAGTCTCGTTTGGGTCCTAGCCAATCACAAGTGGTCCAAGCTCGACGGGTCACTTCGTTTGCCTGGAGCTTCGCAGCCTTGGGGCCAACCTCGTCGAAATACTTTATCACCTTCAGCACGATTTCCGAACAGCAAACACCACGCAATAACTTCCAGCTCGATTATCTCCACGTCGAACTCTGAGTTCCATCTGTGTCATCACAAATCGCAAAGATGTCTGACGACGATGATTTCATGCAGGATTCGAATCAGGAGGAATAGGTCAAGCTCCCCCGTTTTACGAATGCTATTCTGATGAATATAGATATGATTTTGGATATGAGGAAGACGATAAGGAGGAGGGTGATGATGTTGATATCGAGAACAAATATTATAATGTGAAGCAATTGAAAATTACTGATTTTGAAGCTGCTATCGCAGAGTTTCTAGGAGTGCCGGCTTTAGAATAGGAGAAAAGCGATTAGGGATTCAAAGGTCTTAAGCAGGTGATAAAACTAGAGTTCAAGCTTGCCTAGTACGACAAGGTATATTTCTCGCTTAGGATTATAGAGCGGTGTTGATTTTTAAGCTGTTGAATATAACATCAAGCTCCTTACCTACGTTAAGAGTACCGTTACGTGCAATTATTCCGAGAAGTTTATTAACAACATCTTGAACTATATAAAAAAGGGCTTTAAGGATAAGGCAGCCGGTTGATATATGGAAGAATTTTACTTGCAAACTTTATAATCCTTTTAGAATACAAACAACGAACGTTTCTAGCTTAAGACCAATATCAAGCTAGCAAAGCTTTACTTTGACCGAAAGGATTACGTTACCGTCACGAAGAAGTTACGAGAGTTACATAAGGCTTGTAAGAGAGAGAATAAATCGGATGACTTTAGCAAAAGAATATACTTTTTGGAGATTTATGCCTTCGAAATTTAGATATACGCGAAGACAAAGAACAACAAGCAATTGAAGAGACTTTACAAGTGGGCATTGAAGGTGAAATTTGCTATTTCTTATCCGAAGATTATAAGAATCATTCGCGAATATAGTAGCAAGATATATATAAGCGAGGAGAATTAGAAGGATACATAAAGCGATTTCTTCGAATCGTTTCGAAATTACAATAAAGCTAATTCATTACAAAGAATCCAGGTCTTTAAGTACTTAGTGCTCACAACAATATTAATAAAGTCAGATATCAATCCCTTCGAATCATAAGAAACAAAGCTTTACAAGAATAATCCTCGGATCGCTGCCATAATCGACCTTATAAATACCTATCAGCAAGATAATATTCATCAATACAAATCTGTACTTAACAATAACCGAGATCTCTTGTCTAACTCTTTTATCGCCGAAAATATCAATAAATCACCAAAAACATGCGCATAAAAGTAATATTAAAACTTATTACATCATACACTTAATTCAACTTCGCCTTTATTAAAAAAGCTCTCAAGATCCTAGTCATCAAAGTTCAGGATATTCTTAACTTTTTTATCGTTAATAAGAAGGTTAAGGGAAAGATCAATCAATAAGATAATACCATCGAAATTAAGGACAACAGTGATGCTAAAAGACTACGAGCTATATCGGAATAGACCTCAGCAATCGACTCACTCTACCACACCGTATTCTCCGATGGCGAAGGATTCAAAATGCCCGATGTTCAACAGACCGGCGACGACACGGCCTCCTCATTCGGATTCTCCAACGTCGGTCAGAAACTCAACTAGGGGCCAGCCAAGAAGGGTAGGAAGAAGTTGGGAGCTAGTGGTTAGTCAGCCTTATCGAATTGCTATATTTTCAGCGATTTGATCATGTTAGCTAATTACTGACCCTTTCTCCCTCCCCCAAGGTGTTTCTAATCAAATACTTGCAAAGTCCTCTATTCTTCTAGGTGGACCCGTTCTTCCAGATCCTGGCTTTCTTCCAGCCTTTCTCCCAGGTGATTCCAGCGCTACTTCCTCCTTCTCTGCAGCTCTGCCGTGAAGATGTCACTGGCTATCACATGTGAAACCGGAATGCCTGCAAGTCATTTCCCTGATGACCGGCGAGCCAAACGAATTACGATTTCTACAAAGGTACATGGGTTTATTTTGCAGCTGCTTTTCGGCGTATTGGGGGACTTTCACGAGAGGAATCGATTCTCTCACAAAATGTACAACATTTCTGCGAGAGTGGGTCAGTAGGTGGACGAAAGAAGCGATAGCGCTCGCATACTGCATAGCGTAGCATTACATGCATGCAACAATACATTGGAGCTGGCGTGCAGCACTGTTTTTCCATTGGTTGTTTCTTGCGTTACGTGAGTTTCGTGTGTCTTTGTGCATGCTTTTCTTGTCTCCATTGAAGTGACAGATCTCGACCTGGTGGTCACCGTTCCGCTACACAGAGATACAGAGATGCGAGTCACTTGCCCGTCGTCCCAATGTGATAAAGAGTATCTTGATGTTAACTCCGCATTCCAAGTTTCCTTCGATAGCCAGCTTATCCTCGGTGCTTCGCTTTTGGGCAGTTTATATATGAGGTGGGTGGCATCCTTGGAATATAGGTGTGCGCTTGAGTGTAGAGATACACCTCCTCATTCTCTATTGTCGCAGTCACACGAGGCAGAATACTAGCTCCAAATTCTGTCATAAAGACGTATGTTGGGCTAGCTTCTGAAGCAAGGATATTCACATACGCAGATACTGGCCTACCCATGAGGGAAGCTGGCAGATATCAGAGTAGTTTTCTTGATTTCAGCAGATATCAACAATTGAACGGATGATTGGAACTTGTTATTTATCGGCTACTATTCTATCCCGACAGCGCTGAATCCAAGGACGTTGCCGTTGTACCAGAGGAGGTACTCACCTTACTCCAAGTCATCGGCACATACTGTACACTTACATCGCCAGATCCTGTCACATTGGCATAAAATTCCTTCAGCTCATCCTTTTCATCATCTTTCAACACCATTGGCTCAGCCTCCATAGGCAGAATTTATCTCTTATCCATATTCGCAACCTCCACACTTCTCTGCCGACGAAGCTCAACCCCCATTCCCACACATGAGATCTTTGGCCCACCAGCCGACACAATAGCTCGTTCAATACAACCAGCTGCGAAGACAGTCGGCAGATAAGAGGATGTAAGTGTAAGTAGTATCTGTGGCATCAACCCATTTCCAGAACGTAAGCGCGCCGCAGCCTTTTTCTTCCTTTTTCAGCTTGGCGCCGCCGTCCGTTACCCAGCCTCCGCCGATGTTGTAAAGCTCGAACTCGTCAGCGACGAAGTCCTTATCCCAGAATGCGCAGGCGATTGTAGGCGTCGCTGCTGCTGTCGGTGTGACTGTTATGGTGGTCGGTGGTAGAGTGACCGTCGAGGTAGTAGGGGGTGCCGTTGAATTGGTGCTCGTGATTCCGTACATGGAATCCTACATGCTTATCTCGTCAGACATTAGAGACTTTGGTGAGTTAGCTATCGTCCAATTTGTTTTGGAAGTAGGAGGAGAATGTTTTCAGGGGGGTAGTGGAGTGTTACTTACGGAAAGATCAGCCAGTGCAGCAAATGTCGTGGGAAAAGAGTCTCCTGCAATATCGGTGCCATATAGGACGGTTTGCATAGCCGCTGTCGAACTTCCACTTTCACTTTCCGAGCTGGACTGGTCCTCATCATCGTCATCTCCATCTCCCCCTGGAGCGTTGGTGCTTCCCATCACACCCGGAGGGCAAAACGGGCAATCCGGATCGCAAAAGAGTAGACCTTCAAAAGGGACATTGTCAGCAAACGCTCCTAGACTTTCCACCTATATGCCCAGCGACAAACTCTTTGGGACAGAGGTACATACATGGAATACCACAGCCTATGCACGGAGGAACGCCAGTTGGTTTTGGGGTATTTCCAGAAATCCACGCTGGGGTTTTCGAGTTCAACACTGGGTCTGTATTTGGTGGCACGGCCGTTGGGTGTGGATTTGGGGTCACGGTCAGGACGGTTGGTGCTAAGGTGGTGCCGCCAATGATTGTCGTACGCTGTCCATTCGTTTCTGTTGCTGGTTGCTCAACATATGTAAAATCTCCCCAAACGACGGTAGCCCCTGGGACTGTGGTGGTCTGGGACGGTCCGATGATAGAGGTTGTTCCGCTGATGACACTGAAATGTGAGGTCAGTAGATGTTTGTGATTTGAAGACTGACAGTGGGTGAGCACTTACGGTGTGATAGTGATGCCAAAAGGAGGCGGCTGCACAGAGCTTGTCAGATAAATGGGCGCACCTGTGGTTGATGTACTCAAGGTCACGGCCCAAACAGGTATCGCTGTAGTCGTAACTGCATGCAAGTTAGAGACGGCATTTATTTCGAGGTCCGGGGAGGAATCTTACCTGGTGGAATTGAAATAGTCGTAAAGATCGACACATAAATATACCATGGGTATGTAGATGTCACACCACTCGAAAGGGTACTTGTGAGAGTTGTGAGGCTTGAGTATGACACGGTGATCGTCCACAATGGAAAAGAGATAGTCGTTGGGCTGGGAAGCGGCATCGGAGGCCATATCAGGGTCATGCCAGGAACGGCTGTAACGAGCAGTGGAGCAGAGCTCCAAATAGCTGGGTCGATATATACAGTGCCGTTGCCAGAAGTAGAAGAGCCAGAGGAGCCATCCCCTTCAGATTGCAAGTCAACGGCCCAATCGGATATTCCCAGGAAGCTGAGGCTTTCATAGAGAAGCTTTCGAACAGCTTTATTGGAATCATTCATCTGGAGATCGGGATTAGTAACATTCCGATTTCGAACGATAGCTTTATTACCAAGACTTACATATGCCACCCACTGAGTCTCGTCGTAGACTAAGATGTTTGAGTAGGAGCTTGTATCCCACATCGAAACCGCAGATGGATTGCCGGAGATGATGGTATCGAGATCGCAATGAAGAAAGGAAATTGGGCTGCAATAGTGGATATGTTGAGTGACCAGTCAGGATTGATAGTGGCGAATGCGAAGTGGACGTGTGTATATCATTGACACTCATCAAACACGAGCGTTCCCAATCCCAGCCCTCGAAATACGCGATCGAGAAAAACTCGGGTGGAGTCGCGGATGTAAAAATGGATGTCCCACAGTTTGAGATGCAACCATTTTTTCCAGCTGCGGCTGTGCCTGGTGCGTTAGTGGTCGAGTTGGAGATGGTGCAGAACTCAGTAGTAGTTCTATCCAAAGTCAGTGGAGATACCTAATAGTAAGTTAGGAGTAACTCGCCCGCAGTGGCCCCAAATGTCACAGCATGCGTTGAGGGGACATTTATTGAGTTTACTCAAATCTGTTCCAGGTGGTGCTTTGGCAGTGTTGTTTACCTGTGGCCTGCAGAGAGCATTCGGAATGTTTATAGGCATAGGTGGGTAGCCAGCTAATATAAACACAGTCGATTAGTTTGTGATCTCCAACAAAAATTCCAGAACTGAATTGAGAGTGGATAGAGGGCCAACGAAGGTGGGGACGAGCTTATTGCTTAAATAGATGTAATCTCCAGCGAATAGGTTGCTGCATCCGTTCCATCCCTTTGGGGAGATTATCAGCGCTGGTATGGAGATATTGGGCCGAGCAACTTTAACTTACCCAAGTATCTGTATTGTATGATGTAATTTGTGTTACGGTAATGCTGTTACTTGCAGCGAGAGCGGAGCACGAATCACCTGGCATGACGAGGTATGAGTAGCAGTATCCATCGGAAGTCGGCTTAGGTGTTCGGTCTGGCAACGTTCCTGAGCTGCAGCAAACGTACTGTCCAACAGCGAGGGAAGAGCAGATTGTTGAGCCGGGGTTGTATGTAGTGAACACTGCACCCGTAATATCGCATTCGGTAGCCAAGGTAGCACCTGGAAAATCGAATATCAGCAATGAGTGTCCTGGGCTTCTGATACAGTAGTCTTTTTTATGGTGTCTTACATGTATCTCCAGATACGACTTGCACTATTGTACAGTCGCTTCGAGCAGAAAGCTTCTTCCTAGGATGCTCCGAGCGCGAGGCTAGATTGGTCGAGTTTGCTGCGTCGCTGTTTGTGACGTTAGATGGGGAAGGGGCAAGGAAGATGACATTCTGCCAAGGCTTCGTTTCGAAAGTACTGAGGCAGGTACCATTCTGAAAAGATTGCATCGCAACCTATACTAAAGAGATGTCGGACTTGGTGTTCAAGAAGATGCCCAGAAAGTATCTCGCCGTCCGGTCATCGCAAATTTGGACTACCACCTCCTCGCCCACAGTTCCGTCGTCTTGGATCTGGGTAACAAGCTATTTAAGCACAGTGGAAACGACGTCCTGATATGCGAATCCAGATCCAACGTATACCTTAAAATAAGCTTCCATATTAGCGACCGTTCAATGTAAACAACTCAAGCGAAGAAGGGGGCTTGGCGTGCCAAATGATAATGGAGCTCCCTGTTGCTCCCAGACAAAAAGATCGCAGATTGACTCACCCCAAAGGCAGTCGTGGCTGACAAGGCAAAATTGATACTCTCTTTACAACTAGCACCAGAAAGGGCCGAGAACGCATGCAACTGATCTAAGCCAGCCAGGACGTCGGCAACGTCAATTGAAGAGGCGAGTCCTGAAGTGCCAAGCTGGAGCACAGATATGGTTGGGACTCTTGTGATATCATCTGGTTCGCAGTACTTGGTCTGAATCTAAATTAGACTAGCAGCTTTCTGATACCGTGTTTACTAACCTGGATATCACTAGAGGCCAGTTCCATGCTACTGTCAACCTCTAAGTCCGCAGTACAAGCGGCAATCTTCGCACGGCTCTTTTCATGATCAAGTTGATTCGAGATGCCAAATGACAAAAGCATTGGCTTTTCACATAGCTGAAGTCGACGAGGATTGTTGTATACAAACCATGCACTGGAATTAATTCCGGCATTGGTGCAGCTTACAGGGCAGAGGTGCCTCGATGAGTCTGGGCGACCCGAGAAGTTACCTACCAACACTTTGTTCCTGACGGCCGTAAGATCTGTTGGTGTCAATGCGATCGCTGCTGCAGTGGTTGAAATCTGTGCATTGGCTAACAGCGCCTGTAGCGCTTGGACAGCATCCTCCTGTGCATGTGTGCGTGTTGTAAAGCCCAAGATGATAAGTATGACTGAGATGGCGTTTGCCAAAAAGTGACTATTCATCTTACTAGATAGAAATCCCAGAGGTAAATAAGTGTGAAGAAGTCTGCGAAGTCGGGAGGACAATGCCGCCACAAGTGATAGAAGACAGAGTTTATAGACTGCGAAAGAAGGGAACAGCCAGAAAGCGATCAACTACCTCCTCTCGAGTGCGAGGGTCTACTCCAGGAGCTCCATCAAGTTCATCCGATGGTATTCCGGGTAAGGACTCAGGTGAAAGTCGAGGTTAATCTTCGGTTCCGAGAATGCTTGTCTCACGCTAGGTCATTCATGGTCAATACAGTCTCTGCAGAGATGTGGATTCTTCACTTTGGTTCCATAAATACTGCATATAAGCTTCTAAGTAAGCCTAACCAAGCCTTGCCCAGCCGCCCCGGTCCGCAGCATGAGGAGGAGGAGCCGCTCCTGCAACCCGCACCCGCTCCTTTGGCAAGGTTCTCAACTTCTCATGCAGGTCCTCGCGCTTTTGCCGATAAAGTCAAAATATACTCCACATATGATCCGATGTCTTCTTCGGACATGCTCTGGCTTATCGAAAACAACGTCCGTCCCCAATCAAGTTGCGCAATCCTTAACTGCACTTAAGGGGCAAGGATACAAAGAATAAAGCTCCTTCCTTATCCTGCCTCATCTCCGTGCAGACATCCACTTCGCTGCAATCTTCATTGCAAATCGCCTTGCCAACTTTCGATACTTGCTCTCAATTCAAGGAACAAATCATCTCTGACAGATTCTATGGCAGAAATGGATTACATTCGAATCAGTGATGAACCGATCATATCGACGTCTTACCGGGCGGGGTGGGGATCTATCAAGGTTTGTCGACTTCACAGCTGGCGAGACAAAATTGCACTTTATGGATCGAGAGTTCAGTGATCCAAAGGGTGATGCTTCTTTACACTAACAGCTCGCTACCATCTTTCAACTGATATTTTCAATCATCATTTTGTATCCAAAAGATTCAAGATGCGTGCTTCGTTTGGACTTTTCCTGCCGTTGCTTGTCCTGTCCCAACTGAGTGCTGCTGTTCCTACAGCATCTCTCGACCGTCGTCTGAATAGTACTCTGGTCCGTCGAGTCCGTATTCCAAACAGTCCACTCCCGAATGTCCAGACCGTCCAAACGATCTTCAGCATAGGTACACCAGGAAATCCAGGTGTTTGTGAGTGATGCCCGACGTCTCATAAAATGCATTCCTTTGCTTCAAGAGGCCCTCCCCCTTCTTTTTCGTCTCAAGACGACCAAGTACGGTTGCTATTGAGTATTGGCTGACGGTAGGTTGTCGACTAGGTACCGCGGGACAGTTGGCGATTATCAACAATTGGCTTATTGATGTGTTGGAATTGCATGATGCTGCAGTCAATGCATATGTACAAGTACAAGATGAAGATCTCGGGAGCGCGATGCTTTTCCAGTTTCTAATGGGGATCAGGTGGAATGGGGAATTCCTTGTAAGTTTGAACATTTTCGCGTTTCCATCCACATACTTCACGAGAATCTAGAGAGCGTTCAACAGATCATGACCTGAAATTTTGCTTATAATTTTCTAGACTGATGCCACCAAGAATCTCTTTGATCAGATAGCAAGTGAGTTTTCATCGTCGTTCTTCTCCGCCTTCATTGTTGGAGCCAAGTGCTGATCACAACACAAATCGTCTCAATGCAGTCTCGCGGTTTCTTGCCGGAGGTGGGCTCGAAGAGGCCAAGACATCAGAATCGCCATATATATTCTGTGAAGATTCTTTTGCCACGTATGCCAACCCCCAACAACCAATGTTAGACTCGAGGGGAAACAGTATTCCCGTGAAGGACAAAGATGGAAACGTCGTGGGCTACAAAACGATTGAAGAACTATTTCCTTTTTGGGACTTTAGTGCTTCCACACCATTTTGGGTTGGCCATTTCCAAGCCTACCTCTTCGATTCTAACGGTTTTCCAACTCTATACGGGAGGCCCACATTACAAGCAGCTACTAAGACTACACCGAGGATACCAGATGGCAGCGACCCCGACATTACATACGGGATATTTGACCCCTTTATAGTTCTGTGCCCCCCCTCATTCGAGGCCACAGATGGTGCACATTCAGCAAACGCTCTCAATGATGCCCTCACATACGATGGATATCCTACAGCCGGTGTTGGACCTCAGTTGGATAAATATGCTCCTTACAGTGCAACGTAAGCCAACAAGCAGAAGGCCTGCACGATCCATTCATAACGTATGTCCGTCATGCTAAAACTTCTCGATAAGCTATATTATGAGTTGTTCCATTTAACTGAAGGTTTCATATTAACAGGCGACCCATTTCGTAAGTTTTTAATCCTCACCTCTTTGAGTTTTAGCACATGCAGGAGAGAAGCTGGAGGGATGGCTGCCTCGTAGCTATAAATCACATCATCTGCTAATCTTGTTCCTTGCTACAGTCTCCATCGAAAGCATTCTACATGCTGCTAGAATAAGCGATGTGCGAATTCCCAATAATCCGGAGTCTTTCGTTCATTTCGCTGTTGCAGCATATCTCTATCAAAATCCACCTGTAGCACCCTCTGGCTCTCCACCGAAACCTGCAGTTGTGTTTCCAGGAGGAGTTCCTCGAACTATTATAGGAATCATGGAGCCTGGTAGCAATATCATGTGAAAGGGTCAGATTGGCACGAAGGAGGTCCGATTCAAGCACACCATAATCGGCTACCAAACCGTTACAGCCTCTGCTGAATTTGTAGCATAACGAGTTAAACTGTCAGCATTTCACCCATTTTTTAATAGGATATAATCAGATTTGGAAGATTGTGTTGCACGTAGACAGACTTATTAAAGTCCGACTGTCGTTTGCGACAATGAGATCTTTTGTAATGATTGTCAATACTTATGTATCAACTTTAAAACCCCAAACCTTGTGCACAAATTTGGGCAGGGAATAGCCGAAACTCTGGTCACGATCCTCATGAGAAGCTTGACAGAATGACCCCCGCTCTCTCCTTTGGCCATCTGCCAACAAAGTAACGTCTCACAACTTCAAAGGTTTATACGAAAAGCTAGCTCCCGTTCTCCTGATACGTGCATAGCCAGCCCGTGAAATGGCTGCGGCAATGCAGGCTAGAAAGCTCGTTTATGGTCCACTCTTTCCAGATGAAAAAGGCACAGCAAGGACTCTTCGAAATACTCTGCCCGCAGCCTGCGGAACTAATGCCCCTTCGGACTCGATCGAAATTAATTTTATAGTATTTGAATCTGAGACCAATTTTTGGAGAAATGCGGATGGATTCATCCTTGCCCCCAACAAGCTTCTGGACCGGTTGATTTCATGAACGCCGAGTCACCTCGAGTCACAATTTCACGAGCCCTGCGTGTGATATTGTTTTTCGCTTAAACAAGCACTTCGTCTGTTGGTGCATCGGAAAAATCTCGCGAGCTTCCACTTTGTTACCGACTATTGCAAGAACGGTTGAGGTCACTGAACCGCTCGACCCGCTCGCTTTGGATGAGGAGGCACAGAAGGCCCAATAACTTACTTAACGTTAAAAGATTCAGGTAGAGACGGCTCTCAGAGTTTTCCTTCGTCTCCTTCGTCTTATAAAAATCAACCAGCCATGAAGTTCACTATTCCGATCCTCGCAGCAGTTGAATTTTCCGTCCCAACTACTCAGTATCTCGTATCCCCACCAGATGGAGGCATTGCCGCTCCCGGAGCTTCAGCAGACTGTAGCGCGTGGGTTCAACAAGCCTACTCGCTGTCATGTGGCGATATTGAAGCATACTACGGGATTACAGAGGCCAAGTTCGAAGAATGGGTAACCAGTCAATGATTCGTTTACCAGATCACTTAATCTGACTTGAATAGAATCCCATCACGACTCAGCTGGGAGCTGGCTGCAATCTCCTTCCAAGTCTATACTACTGCGTAGATGTCAATTACGAACCTATCACAACTCTGGGACCATATACACCCTCTTCGGAGCGTACAACAAGTACAAGTAGTACAATTGCGAAGTCAAGTACCTTGACGACTTTATTTACGACCTCGTCTCATACGACTTCAACGACTAGTTTGCCGGCTCCAACATCAACTGCTCTTTCCGTCAGTTTACACTGTTTTCTTCTAGTCAAATTTAGTCTCCCAATCAGATCGAGTGATTGAACATGACGTGTTTTCGCCATCCCATTATTCCCTTCCCCTTCTCTTCAACTAGGCCAGGCTAACAATTCCTCGTAGTGCACTGCCCGTGTTTCCCTGGTATCGCCAACATCATATGGAATGATATGCGGCGTTTTAGGAGATTCGACAGCTCTCACAGGAACCGGCTTAATTACTGCTTATGTCGCAAGAAGTCCCTTCGTCTTGACAGCCCAGGCCTGTGGAGCCCAGTGCATTGCAACGGCGACTTGTACAAATGTGTACTTTGTGGTTGGAAAGAGCTGCAACTTACATTACGGCAAGTTATCGTATGTGATAACAACAGCGGAGTTAATGCGTATGAGATTTATGACGTGGCCTGCTTCATAGATGTGTTCTTGAAGTCGCCAGCTCCTTTTGGGTCAGTATGCAATGTACAGGCCGACTCAATAGCGCTCACGGGAACTGGCCTCCTTGCTGGCTATAATGGTACTTCTGGAAGTCCGTACGTGGGAAGCATACAGGCTTGCGCAGCCGAATGCTTCTCCACGTCAACATGCACCAATTTCTACTTCGTCAATGGCACTTCCTGCAACCTACACTACGGCAAGATTTCCTACGTCATCAACAACACGGGAGTAAACGCATATAACTTCTACAATCTTGCGTGCTTCAATGCTTGCCCTTTTCCGACTCCATATCAAACGGGTATGGCAGCGAATTGCAATAAGTTCCACTTTGTTGTGAGTGGAGATTAGTGCGGTACTATCTCTACGACTGCCGGCATCACCCTCCCCAATTTCTACCTTTGGAATTCGGCTGTTGGATCAACTTGTGCAACTTTGTATCTTGGAAATTATGTATGCATTGGGGTATCATAAAACCAGTTTTGTTCCAGTTGCAGTATCTATCATAGACTAGTAGTCATGTAGTCGACCGGATATGGAGGTTTTTTTCCCGGCGTGGAGGCTGAGATTATGAAGTTCCAGGTTGTTTCAATAGTTAATACCTGCGAATCCCTAGCACCAATCAAACTAACTCCTCAAACTGTGTGGAAAGCGAGGACTGAGATGTGACTTGAAAACAAATATTGCTCGAAGTAATAACCAAGGAGTAGCATTGCGAGAATTTGCAGGTCAAGGGATATTGGAAGTGAACCTTGATTCGCTTATGACCGTGCCAAGATGTTGAGGGAAAAGACAGTCGCTAAGTCGAATTGACCATTACAGATAGAATTACGGCCGTAAACAAAGTTGTTCCACATCCAGTCATCCATATCTCGTTTAGCTGCGTAAGCGAAGCTTAGCGTTTCCCCGCCCAGGTTGCAGTCAAATCTAAATCTTGCTTTTGAGAAAAAGCTCTCACTTGTTTACAACTTCAGCAATCTGCTTGGCAGCCAAGATCCTCATCGCAACGCCGCAGAGGTCATAAAGGGAAGCATCCCCTGGGATCAACATGGAATCAGCGATCAGTCATTATAAGTAAGACCATTGGACAACCCATTTGTCAATTACGAGATGTCACGAGATATCACGAGACACGATTTTGCGAGATGCATAGCTAACAGCATGCAAGACCGCAATGAAACTCCGGCAACTGTTCCCAATCCCACTTTGGAAATCCCACCAGCTCCTAGGAGTGAGAATACCAGCGCCAAAACCACGCTCCTGTCGCCAGACGCCGATGCTGGGCAACGGGAGCTCCACCCTCGATCTGCACTTTTGGCCATTACCCTTTTCGAAGGAGTCGGTATCTCGATTCCAGAGCATCACAAGCATCTCTGGCAGAATTATAGACCACAAGAACCTGGTCACATCTTAGAATTGGTGGCTCCCGTGGCCGGTAATTCTCTGGACGTTCTTGACCGATCTGGATCCCTTGGTGACAACCCCGCGCCCAAACTGGGTCCGCCCAAGAAGTACGAAAATTCTGGTGTCTATGCCATCATGGAGTGTGAAAAGGTCCAGGTGCCGTGGTACGTCTCCTGGAGTTCTGTAGATGTGGAGAATCCAATCTGGACTGCCCGTACCTACATATATACAAACAAATACAAGTTCGATATTCGACCTTCAGAACCTGTTGAGGTCTCTATCCATCTATATGTTAAGAATTCACTCTCTGTAAGAGAACATGGGAGGGCTCACGACATATACCTTGGTGTAGCTCGCTACCGCCACGAGATAGAGAACAGGCATAGCGATGAAACGAATCCAGGAGTCACGAATTCGTCCATCAAATGGCTCGATATCGAGAAAGGGACTGGCAAAGTCCGCGTCGGCGTGAAATACATGGGTGGGAGTGCCAGTACACAGCCGCTATGCATGGATGATTTCGAGATGGAGCAAAGGATTGGAGCCACGAAGTCCGTAAACACGTTTCGGGTCAGGAAGCGTGATGGTAGCCGCTTGTATGCCTTGAAGGAGATTTCGAAATCCAGACTACGCAGTAGTCCTCCAGCTGGTGCCGACGAAACAGGTCTCGTCGAAACGATACGATTAAGGGCACTTTCTATGACGGACAACCCCTTTGTCGTCCCCATCAAGTTCGCTTTTCAATCACCAGAGAATATCTACCTGGTTGCACCCTTCATTCTCGGTGGCGGATTGATGCAACGCCTTCACGACGAGCTGTGCATAGACATCCAGAGAATTACGCATTATGCTGCAGAGATTGTGTGTGGTCTGGAATATCTTCATGATGTAGGCATATTCTATGGACATCTGAACGCACGGAATATTCTCCTGGATCTCTCGGGACATATTTGTATTTGTGACTTTGCACTTCCCCTAAGTCAGCTAAGCATGGCCACGAAAAAGGACAGGGAAAGAGTCTGCGCTACAGAAATCATCACTGGGCTTGCTGAAGGACGAGAATGTATCCCGACGGCGAATTCAGATTGGTGGACTCTGGGTATCTTATTAGCGGATATGTTGAGCTGTTTCGCGCCACATTGGTACAGATGGCGCGAGAAATTTCTCACTGCTATACACACCACCACCGAATCTCAACCCATCGTCTTCCCAGCTACCATTCCTGCACCAGCACAAGATCTCTGCATTAAACTCCTCCACCGCGATCCAGAGCAACGACTAGGCGCAAAGGGAGTCGCGGAAATCAAGAACCATTCTTTCTTCGAAGGCATCGATTGGGACATGGTTCTCAAGCATGAGTACGAACCGGCTTTTCTACCCCAGGATCACAGCCAGCATCAACGTACAGGCTGCGAATTTGGGCTGCCGATGACTGAGGAAGACCGGCAGAAAATGGCGAAAATGTCTGAGTCTATGATGGAGGAGTCTAGAATTATGTTTGCTGATTGGTATTACCAGCCGACTCGACCACCACCGGTCGAAGTTGAGAGGGTCCCGAGTAACTCGATGTGGTTTCTTACTCGTAGAAAGCGAAGTGACGAGGGGAATTCGCTGAAAGATGCTGCGGGTGAATCTTCTGCGAAAGAGGTGTAGATATTCGAGTAATTCAATTTCCAGGTGCAAGCCTTTAACGCACCGACGTGGTGTTGAATACATTCTTAGTCGATTCTAGTACTGTCTCGAAAGACATCAACTGGCAGAGAGGCGGCCTTGAGATGTCGAGAGAAGATGAAATGAAGCTCGGGTACGAAAAACGTACTAAGAGTAGACCTGTCTTTGACATTTGATCGCAGGAAACCTATCTTTATCGAAAATACCTGTACCGAAGGCAATCGCGGTCTTGTGACCTGACTTCAGAGTTTCAAAACATCGCAAATATTGAAACTATTATATCTTCTTTTTCACAGAAGGATCCATGAATGAAGTTTTGTCCTCCATTTCTTAATGCTTGGCCAAATACATAAATCATATATATCATATCAATTCCCGAAAATCAGAAGCTCGACACCATTAAATATCAATCCGGCTGGCAAAATCGAACTCTCACCTCCCCGTGGTGCCAGCTAATAATATTGCAATCAATTCTGTAATAGTTGATGAGAGTCGCATTCGCTACTTCGATCTTCTCACGATGCGGCGATGTATCCTTTTCGAAACAATATTTTTAATGATTTCGCAAACTTTACACGTCCGCAGAGCCAACATCACGAATATTATTCGAAGCCCCGCATCAACAAGACTTGTATTTGAAGAGATAAGAGGCAAAGGAGAAAGGCTTTCCATCCCAGCGAGCTATTGTACCTGCGTGTTACAATAACAATAACGAACCAGTGAAGCACGAGTTACTACGACAAGTAAAAGCAACATGGTGTCAACGAATCAACAAACTCTCCTTGGAGAACCATCAGCTCGCATCTGTATCGATCAGATCTGCCGATTGCTTACCTTTATTTCGCGGGATCAATCGTTACCGCGTGATACGAGCACTGAAGGACTGCACATATTTGAATTCAACAAGAGGAAATCCGGTTTTAAAAGTAATTTATAAGCCCTCTCGAGTTTATGGTTCCGTTGGATAAGACATGAGCTACGTTTGAGGAAACCTTACTCCACTCCAAAGAGTTTGAGGAGTCGATTAGAGGAGTTAACGTCCCACCCCACCATTCCGGCCACCCCCCCATTCCGGCCACCTCGCTTAACCTCACCGCCACTTACACCTACCAACTTAAATAATTATTAACTCC
>JGI24512J20087_1000294_pt1 | contig 38595 bp, 37 predicted proteins | sample LinPmetageLP35_FD_20087 | JGI IMG/M metagenome (IMG submission 20087) | reverse complement strand
GTGTGTGTGTGTGTGTGTGTGTGTGTCGTAAATGCACGCTGTGCACCGCCGTCTCGATGAAACGTAGCTAGAAATTGGATTCGTAATGCCAATTGCTTTTGACATTTGGGGCAGTCATCCTCTCCAAACCACGCCCACCGAAGAGCGCTGTACAGGTCTGCGAATTGAGTGTCGATATCGCTGCTCGTTAACTTGGTCGTCCGACTGCTCAGCGCCTTCTTTGGAGGACTGCGAGCGAAGGAGGGGGTCGAGACGTGTGACTGGCAGATCCAATAAGAACGACGACCTTAGGACTACAAAAGGGGAAGGAGATTGTTATTGGGTGAGTAAGAATGGCTACTGATCAGCCGGAATACTCACGACTTTGCAAGAGTACATTGAGTAAACTCCCATTGATGTCGACATAACTTATTGAGTGCTGTACCATTGGTACTGCTGAGGTGGTCTTCACAGCTGTAGCGCGAACCGCTCAGAGGAGCCTGGTAGGAAGGGTAGGGTTCTAGGCAGAAGCGCCGAATACGTATGAAGAGCTGTCGCTGGTCGCAGAGGTGGAGTCGTTGAAAAAGGATGAAGAAGGAGGAAGAGCGAGTGATGGACGACGGGACGTTTCTCATGCCCCGCGAAGCGGCGCCGGGCCCGTGCATGCGGTCCGTTTGATACGGCGGCCGCGGTTTCCGCATTCGGCCTTACCGTCTGGCTGTTGGTGTCGGAACCTCGTGGAAAGGCGACGTGGATAGATGAACTCGCCCTTTCCTGGGGACATATGCCAGCCTTCATCGCGAGGCTTGCAAATGAAAGTGCAGCAACCTCGCAGAAATGCCGAAACCTGTTGGCGATCCTCTGTTCATGGCACTCCATCCCCTTCCGTCACATTGCAGTGAGCGTGCCCGGCTTGGCCACAAGCAGAAACAATATTCCTCTGAGCTGTCACGTCTTTGCTATAATGTTTCTAGCCACTAGGCATTGATCCGTGTAGAGTTGATGCGGCCCGAGCCGCCCGGTCAAGGTGGTGATTGATACTTCCTTGCTCCATCTGCGCTTCTTATCATGCTGACTGGTTCTTCTGCTTCGTGTTGTACACCAACACGCCCTGAATGTTTGCTTCCATGCACTATCCAGCCATCTTGTGATGTCTCTTGGTTCATCCAAGCTCCAACATGATAGGCAGAGGCGGGGATTGCCGTCGGTTGGCGTTCAACTGGCTGGGTGTAAGATACACAGCAGTTGATATATAAGATATAGGGATTCGGTGCTTTTTAAAGCAGTGCTATACTTCCAGCCAGCATCCAACCTATTAACTAGCCTTTGAACAATCTGAAGATGTGCACTTACGTTGAACACATCCAAACTTATCGCGCATGTACTCAAGACGAGAAGCACACCAAAAAAAGGACGCTCTGGATGTACTGCGAGAGATCAAACAACATCGATCCATGCAACGACACTTCACCAGATCTGAATATGGTCCTGGGTTCGAGCACAATTCCAGGCGGCTGTCCCGTCTGCGTTAAGTCTGCCATCATACCCTACTCAAAGTGTATAATTTCTGACAATTTGCTAGTCCACTCTCCTAGACTGCTGGATGAGTGATAGAGAGGAGTAGGGTAGACAGTGGAGGAGTGGACAGAAGTGGGCTAGTGGGGTAATGAGGCGGGGAAGGTGCTAGCATTTCTCGGACTGTCGCCGGTGTAGCGCTTTAGGTCTGTCGTTAATTATACAACCTTGAAATCTACACTTGATGCCTTTTGGAAGGTGCTTGTGTCTTTATCATGCTGACCAAAGGCTATACATCCAACGCTTCAAAACTCCCAGCAGGCACCCTGTAAAAGACGGACTTGCCATGTCTCGGGAGGTCACAAGCCGTTCCCTCAAAGCTCTCTCCACATCCTTTGCCGTCTCAAACTCTTCATTCCAACACGCGCGGATAACATCTCCCACTAGCAATCCGTCCGTATCTGGGAATACTTCACAGGCGTAGTTTTTCTCCGTCTGAGCTTCTGTCAATTCTGCAAATGGCTTCTTCCACGCCATAATCTCGTAGATAGCACACCCTAAAGCAAAGAGCTCTCGTTTGGTATAGTCCCGCGCTTCCCATAGCCTCCCGCGAAGAGGGAGCTCGTAGCGGACTTCTTCGGCACCAAGAGGCTCTTGATCATCAATCTTAGAGCCTCCAAAATCACCAATCTTGACCAGCCAATCCCCAAAGACAAATATGTTGCGGCAGCTGAAATCGCAATGGAAGACGTTTTTGGAGTGTATATGCGCCATGGCACACGAGATCTGTATCGCCATTTTCAGACGAATTTGTTCCGCGGGAGCTGTACGTTCGAGTATTAGGTCACGGAGGTCCCCCTCAGCCCGCTCGAGCTTCAGGGAAAACCTGTCTTTTGCAATTGCGGCCTTGCCATCGTACTTCAAAACATGCGCATGGGAGCCCAGGCGCTGATATATAATATCTTCAATCGCAAGCGTTGCTCTACTCTCTTCAACCGGTTCAAATCTCCTCACGCAACGTCCCTTGTGCCAGACTTCGTAGCCTTTGAGGACGAAGGTCGTATCAAGTTCGTAGACAGACACAATACCCGATGAGCCTGTGCCGAGAATAGAAGCCATTCGATCGAAGTAAATTCTTGACAAGGAGACTAGATGCTAGGTTTACCTACGGACTGTTCCATTAGCGCACGTCCTACTTTGCAAGAGGAATGTGAAGAGCAGCGGAGTCTTTTAGAGGGGAGCGCAGAATGGAGACTCTGTTGGCTAAGTAGAAATACAACTTACCACAAGGTTTGGGTCGGTCGCCGAAGCTCTCAATGGAGGACGTTGCACATGCAAACGCGAAACTGACGAACCGTGAGGGTGGTGTGCCGTGTCACGTGATATTTTAATGCCAACGCACTAGCGGCCGAGGGCGCCCGATACAGAGGCGTACGTATGGCGATACAAAGGCGTATACGCCTTGTTTTTGAGTGAGAATCTAGGCGTACGTACGCCTGGGGTACGCTTGTAAAAAGAACGTGACTTAGGGTACGCTGGTAGAGGTGCGCTTGCTAATTAAACGTGATTAGCATAGCCTCTAACCACCACCTTAATTTACCCTAAAATACGTGACTGAATATTATATCTACTACATTTTCCTTTTACTTTACTTTTCCAATTATAAGGTTATTTCCCTTATAGCTTTACATCTAATTAGCAAGCGTACCTCTAGCGATGTACCTTAGGTCACATTTTCTTACAAGCGCACCCTAGGCGTACGTGCGCTTGAATTCTTACTTTAAAAAGAAGGCGTATACGCCTTTGTATCGCCATACGTACGCCTCTGTATCGAGAGCCGCGGCCGAGATGGTTGGTCAACTTCCTGACTTCCATTTCATGTTGTGGGAACTCAACTACAATATCACCACCGCTCGACTATTCCATCCGCTTGTCGCGAACATAGCGAGGAATATCGTTCCCTAGTGGAGCCCTATTATCGTGGATATCCTTGATATGGCGGCGAAGGTCTGTGTGCTATTTGAACGGTGGCATATTGCGGCCAAGATCACATTTGTAAGGCTTTCGGGAGATGGATGGCCTGTAAGCTGGTAGTTTCACTCAGAGAAACAGAGTAGTGAACTATTATGTACCCGAAATTCGCTCGTGTTACCACGAATACGTTATCCTTGGAACTGGTGTCTTCTGGCACTGTTTCGGGAGCTGACTCGGCTGGATCAGAGAGATCCTCCTCTTCCTCCTGATGCTTCGACACATTTTACCCCAGCGCCGTCCCTCCAGCCTCCCGCACCACCCTGGGAAACATCCACACCTTCGCGTCTCCACGCAGCCTCGACCCAATAGGCCTCATCAGAGTTGCTGACTTCATCAAAAAGCAGGTTGTTAAAGCTCCCCAGACTCGCGAACAAGATCCATTTTCACGTAGTGGATAACCGTTCAAACTGCTCACCGCGTTTCTCGCGTGTTGTATACGATGCGCCTGAAATCCAAGAGCTGCGCAGGGGAGTCGTATGATGTGAGTCAGTACAGAGAGTCTTACGTTTACTTAATGAGTGCTGTGAGAAGAGCTTTTGTGAGACGGCGATGTATGGTGGGGTTCGACGTGCCCATGTAATTCTGTTTGCACCTCGACAGTGACCGAGAGGGCCCAAGTGCAAGCTGTAACACCGAAAGATTCTCTCCCCCAATTGTGGATGAGTCTTACCAACAAGATATGGTTTCGTGATCCAGGTTGTCGGGTTGTATAGCTTCCTACGTGACGCATTCAGGCATGTCCACAGTATGTAGTTGCTACTCAATGGAAATTTTGCTATTTTGCGCTCAACGTAACCCAAGTGCTCATTTTGCTGACATCCAGATAGCGCATAAGAAGTTGAACAGATTGGGCGACACTCAATTTGCCCTTGGCTACAAGTTAGCTTATTCTTCTTGGTACATGGACTTCATTTGTACAGACCCCTCACCTTCCTAATGCCAGCTATCGAGGATGGTCCATAGCTGCACATATTGCGGTCACACCACCTCAACCCTCAGGCACAAGACTTTAATTGCGACCAGTATGGCAGTTTTGACAACATGTAGACATGTTGATCTTAGCCAATAGAATCCCCTCTGTAGTCATAGTATCCAAAACTAGCAGCACCATCATCTCTCCAAATGCGCCATGCGAAACAAAAAGCTCTTTTACGAGCAAGAGCCAGAAGTGGCAGATCCAAACGCTCTCTATTTAAATCTTCGCTCGGAAGTTGTACTTGCTGCGAAAGACCTCTAATCGAAATTATCTACGTCTCGGGTTTTACTTCCTTTATAAATCTACTTCGAATTATATCAGGATTATCGTGTACCAAGTTGCCAGAAAATTAACAGTAGTGAGAAAGATATCTCCGAAGCAGAGATGCAAAAGGACAAAATTCCTAAGAAGCCTCCCATAGCCAGCTCTTATATCAATATGCTCTTGCACCTTGATAAGATACCTAGGTTGCATAACGCTCTTGCCAGCTTATTCACGTGGCTCCTTCTTGCAGGCTATGTTATCTTGCCTGGAGCGTTCACTTCTATCCGTAACTCTCGAGTACTTTCGGAAGAAGCTGGCGCGGCAGGTAAAGCAGTCGTGAAAGCAGCACAGACATGGCCGGTATTGACGGTTGCTTCGATATGCTGTGTTGGAGGAGCTTCAGGAATGTGCTGGCTTTGGTATAGATGGAAGAGTAATTACATATGGTTGTCACGAAAGATTATTGAGTAATCGAGCCACTAGTCTATCAAGACCACACTAACCGTTTACAGGCCAGCCATGTTAAACTCTCTCGCTGGGCTTATCACTACGATTGTCAATGTCTTTACTGCTCGAAACAAGTATTGGTCGCGTACAGCAATTATAACTGCGACTGTCATGGGAACATGTGCAAGCATATTCATGGTTTCATTCTTTATATACAATTTCTGGATGTTGGAGGATGTACGCAAAGAACACGACAGGCTGGAAGAAGAAGCTGAACGGACCAGCAAAAAGACGTAATCCTTTAAGTTAGCTTACCATATTTGAATTATCTTCTTCAGGCGTCTGATCAGCTCAGTCAATGAAACTCCAATTGTAGCTTGCAGCAGAGGGCAATGTGATTGATGATATTATAGAATTCCGTCTGGTGATATCACAAAACCAGCGTCAATCAATATCCCCGAACAAGTCAAAAATGAAGCTCCAAAAATGGCCTGGTAATCCTATGGGGAAGTACTTAAATATCTTTCTGGCCCAGCATCGTAGGGAGCACTCTACCCTTAAGTTACTTCGGATCTAATCAGCTGGTGTTAGGATGCCATCTATTTCGAGCCTCATCTTCGTCTTACTAATCTTCACCAGAGAATCGACTTGTGCGGATCAGAAATCCTTTGCTCTAGAAGATATCCACCTACAAAGTCTATATGAAACCGATCATGCAGTGCCGATATGTCCTGGTACCACAACCCAACTCGATAGAACTCAAACAAACTCACCAGATCTGACCGCGATCACTTCTTTTTCGGTCAAACTCTCCCTCGCGACCAAGCAGGCTACAAAAAGTTCCCTGACCCCAAAGCGAACATCTCCGACTTCACAGACAAGTCAAACCGAGTCAGCAAATCCAATCACCAATGTATTCTCTTTAGCTTCCACATCAAGGAAACGCGGGATTGCATATAATGATGCGGCACTCGTCTCAGCATTCATAAATTTTCCGAAAGTATCATGGGCTTATAATTGGGCGGACGTGACCGTCGACATACCCTCAAGCATTGAATATGTGCCTATGCTCTGGGGACTTGGGGAGCAAATCGAGGATTGGCACTCACATGCTGAGAACGCGATCATGGCGGGTGCGACCCACCTTCTCGGATTCAACGAGCCTGACCTTGCTTCTCAAGCAAATCTCAACGTTGATACTGCGGTGGCAGGTTACCTTGAGCACATGGAGCCCTTTGCCGGGAAAGTTAAGCTCGGCTCTCCAGCTGTCACGAATGGCGGCGGGCATATGGGCCTGAGCTGGCTCAAGAGCTTTATCTCGAGATGCACGTCCTGCACGATAGATTTCGTTGCTATACACTGGTACAACGGCGGAGATGTCGCGGGTTTCAAAGATTACATTATGCAGGCACATGAAGTCGGTGGATATAGACCAGTCTGGGTCACCGAGTTTCGCGGCCCCGGCTTAGGAGAGGACGAAATGATGTTTCTGAAAGAGGTGTTGCCCTGGCTGGACACCCAAGATTACGTACACAGATATGCATATTTCATGGCTTCTGAAGGAAGCCTCGTTTCAGGTGGTATTCGTTCTGCTCTTGGAGAGACTTTTGCCGCTTTTGCGTAGATAGTCCATAGTGTAAGGTAGAAAGCTCAAGTTGAGGCTCGGTAAACGACACTCGTTCAACTTAGTGTGGCGACTGTCAAGGACTTCCTAGAGTCTCGGTTGTAGTTGATGGTGTTCGGGTTCTAGTGAACTTATTAAACTTCCTTCACAGTGCATCTCCAAAGCGGCGTGCGGTCGGTAATTATGGTAATTGACGTACAGTCCACGTCCTAAAGTTTCCATCCCAAGTCTAGAAGTAAACCTCTAAGAACAATATCGCTTGGATGCCTTCTCAGGTCTTCCCAATCCAGCCAAGCGCCTCAAGCTAGTACAGTAGATCATTTTGCAGAAATCGGCGAACTTACTCTCTAATAATTGGGATGACAGAGCGGCGGTTTTGGTGAGACATGATAGTACTGAGGTCAGAATGCTCCCAATCCTAGTAAATGGGAAAATAAGCGTGATGCTACGCTCATGTCGAAGAGGTTGCGGACACAGAGACAGTCCCCATTTGTACAGTAGCGTGATTCCAAAACACATCAACGTCACTTTAGTATCTGCTCCGCCGAACTATATACCTCCGTAAGAACCGCGAAACCACGCAAATAGCCATGGCTACTGCAAAACAGCCAAGCTTAATACAATCATGGAAGAATCTCCCCTCCTTCGCGATGATGCCCGATGGCAGATCTCTAGCCGTGGAATACAAAACCGAGAGAATGATTGTCGGGAGCATGAAAAATGTTACACAGATTAGATTCCCAATACTGCCCAGCACCAGCTCCAAAGGTAATCCCCAAAGCATATATGAGGATATCGACTCCCCCTTCCAGAAAGAGTAATGAAAGAGAGCAACCAAGATCACGGTTGAGATGATCCCAATAATCAAAGGGCTTTCCATGGTTCCTCTAGAAACATACTTGAGATTTTGTGAAAAAGGAGACACATTTCGGATTCCAGTGGTGCTCGAAACAGTCAACGGTCGTGACAAGAGCTCAGAAAAGTTCAGGGGCAAGTCGTTACACGAGACACTACTGGCATATCCGATGCAAAAGTACTTGGTACCTAAGGTGCAATTTTTGATGCTAACGCTAGCAGTCCGTATATCCATCGGGGGTTGTTGAGGTGAACTTTTCAAGTCAAACTGTATGTGTCAAAGCGGCCAATTCAGGATGAGGGTGGAATAATTACAATGACAGTGAGTATTCCAGCATTTTTTGAGCCTGGCATACATAGCGCTACGATGCCATAGAGCACGATAACGATGCCTGACAAAGTGATAACAAGTAATTCAATGATAGATAGCCAGATGTGCAATACGATCGACATGTCTGAAAAATACGAGTTATTAGGTGATTACATGAAACTACAGGGATCAGGCTATGATGTGTTACACGGCTGGCGGGCAATTAATTCATAAAAGCTGCCACAAATGGAGGTTTAGACGATCTGTAAATTTCCGTCTTTAGTGGCTGCTGCGACCGGGAAACGACTTGGAAGCCAAAATCGACCTCAAGGGTAATGTCAAGTATTGGCTTCGACGTGAGAAGAAAGCAAAATTGTCAAAAAGAATTTTTTTTTTTTGAACACCACAGATCCGGTGAAGGGGTTGCAAACACGTATATACCCAGAATCAATTGGGTACGGTTAATCGGTATTCAGGATGTGATCTTGGGAACGAAGGGATCTCAGGCACATCGTCTTATATTGATGCTCACCCCGATGGGGCGAAGCAGCTTTACTATACACAGGCACATGACCATCGGGTTCCTGCAGCAGAAGAAGCTATTGATTTGAGTAAGGTCGCGTTAGGCTTACAGCGCAAATTTGAAAGCTTCACCCTCAAGTTCAATAATTTCAAGGCGAGGAGGCCGGGGGAACCTGGTCCAAGTAGAGCAAGTTAGAGACCAGTGACATCGATCGAGTAGCGAGCTCTCTGGTAAGTGCAGTGGAGACTACCAACTTCAAGGAAGAGATAATGGAGGATCTCGACATAGAAACACAGAGCGGCACCGTTGCAATACTTCAATGTTCGTCAGTATTCAACTCTCAATCACCTATCCCCAGGAAAATTTCTGACGAGATTCTCAATAACTTCTCTCCTTCCAATTAAGAGTAAGAAAGTTGCCAACTATTATGATGACGCACACCAAGCCGCTCTTCAACGGATGGATATGAACGGGAAAGACAACAGAGTTGCAACATCAGAACACAATAGTATTCTGCCAAAACTGCTACCAGTGCAGCCAATTTATTCTCAGACCGAGAATGAGAGGACTTTCAGGGACCAATGCAACGGTCCTTCCATTGAAAACAGTAGCTCCGACGGGGAGTCCTTCAATAATCCCAAGAGCACAAGCACCGCGATTAAGAACAATGGGCCTTCAACGACGTCCACACGTATCCTTTTCAAGGACCGAGGGCATCGTCGGCGCATCTGTCCAGGCTCAGAGAGTCAGGGCCCAATTCGCCCAACTCACACGGCCAGCTGCAGGTACCATAAGCTGTGGGCATGCTTCTGTCCACTCCCTGCCAGCGGCAGACAGCAACCATGATCTTATCATGCAGCCTGAAACACGACCAATATCTCAAGAACAGCTGATCGCTGAGGTCAAGGGCATCTATGAAGGCTTGATGATCGTAGAAGCGAAGTGCTTTGAGGTAGACAACCAGCAAACGATTCTTGCACAAGCCGATCCGACTTCGCTACCTCGTCCAAACAACCAGCAATGGCAAGCAATCCTTGCCTTTCATGGTATGTTAATACTTTCCAAAGACATTGCTTTATCGGCTTGGAAAGACCACGCAGTGTTGACATTTCTTCGGAGAACGTTCAAGGTGAGTCAACCATGAAGCATCCTTGAAGAGATTATCCAAGCTCATGTTTTGTAGACATTGTTAAGTTACTTCGTCAATTCAGTTCAACCTGCACAAACCTCACAGTCTGACCCGGTCTGTCAGAAAAGCTTTACGTGAAAGTGTGATGGTGATGATGATGAAGTTTATTCGCCAGGTCCGAAACCTAAAGGGCCCTAGTCTATATTACATAATCCACTTCGTTCAGTGTTTCCATGGTCTCCTGAAGAAGTGTGAAGGTTCACGTCAGTTGCGTGTCGAATCTAATCGCATCACGTGCTCGCCTAGATTTGTTTACTTCGGGAGTAGGTATTACCGTTTCCGGTCCGATGGTAACTTGGTATCCACCCATACAAAGGAAAGAGTCCATAATGTTCCAGACTAGATCTGCAGGTATAGCTGAGAATAACGAGGAATTTGATGATATTGTCGGGAATAGGGACTCCAAGACGACGAATTTAGACCAGCAGCAACTCAATGTCGGCCTGACAGGGGCCGCGAATTGCTCAAATTAAGATAACACGTGCGGGGTAAATCCCTTATCAGTTCCACGCACAGGTCACTTGTATGTAAAAGGTTCAAAAGCGGGCTCGTAGTGTTTACACCAAATTTGGTTAGTAAGCGTTGGACTAAGCCGTGTAAGCGAATAGCCGGACGTGGAAGCAAGAGAAACGCCAGACTTCAACACAGTTTTCGACGTTTAACGGTAGAGCGGTCTCATATCTGGAATCCCTACCTGTTAATTTAATTGCGCACCCCATGCCTCGTTGGGGGCGGATACGTCGAAAGCGTGCTCTAAATCGTACGGAAGGTCGAACCTGATCCCGGAGTCTCGATATGATCATCCCGCGTCCAGATCGCGCTAATATCCTGCCCCCAGTCTCTGCCCCCTGTTCCTGTAGGTAGCTTACTGTTCTGCGGCCTCGCGGATATCTGGGTCCCTCGTTTCCCCGTCGGCTAACCTTGCGGCACTCTTGCGACTGTCCTTTGGGATACTGGGACAAGTAAAGCGGGCAGATTGGAGGCTTTCATTGACTCTCTCCAAGGTGGAATATCGCCACAGCATATCGCAATGTCAAATTTACTAACCGGTCGGTTGAACGATGTACACAGATATTGTTTGTATACTTCACACAACTAAATTAAAGCCAAGTCACTATCCAACGGCATTCCAAACCGCAAAACTCTGTCTGACCGTTTTCAAAAAGTTATGCTAGCCGGGACCAAAATTCGAACTCGTTCTTCTCTCGAACTTCGTCCATGGGTCTTCCTTGAGGGTATTGCTGCTCCGGCGCTGGCTGCCTGTGTCCAGCAGTGGTTGACGCAACAAACTCCTGTGGATATGACGGTTGTAGGCATTGATCGATGAAACCAGAGGATTGTGGTTGGTTGATTATGCCTTGAGCTATTTGAGGACCATAGCCTTGCGATGATGGCTGGGACAGCTGGGCTACTGATATTTCTGGATGGGGCATCTCTTGCGAGATTCGAAGGGAAGGCCCGGGTGGTGTGAAAGATATGTTATTCGAGTGCCGCCCGCTGTTCGAAGTCGGGCCCATACCCTCAGCCTGCGTCCGTGCCTGCATATACTGAGGATTAGGCTCACTGAGGTTCGACCGCTGCATCTCGAGAGCGGGATGCAAACGAGACTCAGTGTGTTGCTTTTCCATGGTACTCCTCCACCAGTGCTCAAGCCTCTCCACCCTTTTGACCAACTCCTTCACGTATTCCGTAGATTGTCTAAAGATCGCAGATTAGATGTCGGTCGTTTTGAGGGTTGGAAGCACAGCACGTTACGATTTGCAGTATGTTTTGGACCATTTGGTGTGTTTGATGGACCCTCTCAAAAATTTAGCTTTGATTGAGAGGATATTTCGGATTGGGAGAGCACTCACACTTCCCACGTAGCGTCTGATCTATCATCAAGCTGCCCATTCTGTCTTTGATTCCGATGTCCAGTTCGTAACACACGCCGGCCGTAGGGGGGGCGGCGTTGATGTTGGGAACTCTCAGGGTGGAAGTGTTGTTCTGAAGGCTGCAGGGGTTGGTCTAAACCATACCCTGAAGTTTGAGGAGTTGGTTCTCCAGACGCTGAAAGATGAGAGTATGAGTAGGTAGACGTAACCTGCGCACTCTGGAGCTGCCTGATTTGTTCCTCCAACTGCGCAATTCGTTGGTTGTCCGACATCTTGTTCGATTATTGATACTGGGAGAGAGAACACAGCACTTCATCGTACCTTGGGTAACTTATTCTCAAGCTAGGGGTGGGATCAAGGAAGAGATCCGTGCCTCGTGTAACAAGGACTAATGCCCCTGGCCTGTTGATCTGTGCCATTGAGTAAGCGCCGACGGCGAGAGCAACCTGACTACCCTGGGCAATTGCCTAGGCCGCTGTTTCCACAACCATCATGAGCGACTATATAACCCGTCTCATTGCCTCTGTATCCCACTCCGCAGTTTCGATGAATATTCCCTCTTCAATAACGTATATTCCACAGCATTTTTGCAAAATGCCGAACGTAAATGCTGGTATGGTCGGCCATCAAACCAACCCTGGTCCCGTTCTGGATCCACAAGAGGTCAGATATGTCGTGACGTTCCCGTGCAACATGTACTAATGTCAACTAGGGTATCCTCCCCGTGACAAATCCTCACCTCTCGGTGCACGACCTTCAGGCATTGTTGCAAGTAGCCTTGCTGGAGCGTGACGACGCTCGAATGCGAGCAGATCATACTCAGACCTGGGGCTATGCAGAGGCAGAGAGAGCAAGGACTCTAGCAATAGGTCTTGACAAGATGAGGAAGGGGTTTTCCGATATGAAGGAGATCTACGCAAAGTCTTTGGGGGAGCAAAACGAGGTGGCATCTGCACTTCGAAGAAAGCTCCACGAGCGCGAGGCCTACATCGACAACCTGCACCAGCGACTTCGTCTGTTTGAGCAGACAGGGGTCCAGCCAGTGGATGATTTTTCTGATCCAGGTCCGGCCCTAGTCGCGAATCCGTTTTCACGGCCATCAGTCGTACGCTATCCTGGGGAGATCCCCGGGGCGGTCCAGGGTCAGGACGTGGTCCATTTTCAGGCCCCTGAACAGCACGAGGCGTCGACTTCTGCACAGAAGTGTGGTGGTACAGGAAGTGAAAGGGACAAGGATGTTGGCGGAAGAGATGTGCCCATGTGATGGGCGTTCCAACATGATGGGGTTTGGTGGGGGAGGGGGAGGGGAATACGTACTTATCATGGCACTAACCTGACAATCTTTTTACACTTGCTGCCTTCCCGTTGAGGAGTGCATGGCTATGCATAGTGACCATTGCCAATGTTCTCGCCTTCTCCAGCTGTGACATGTTCATGGGTATACCCAAACATCCCTGTGTCTGACCAGGAACTAGTATTCCCAACCACGACTGTCCAGCAGCTATGAAAGTCTGTCACTTTACGGCAGAGGGGGGCATTGAGCGTATTGGGATTATTTCTACAGACTTGGTAAAGTCAGCGGCAAGTAGAGCGAGAAGGCTCACAAAGGAGTTGGAGACGGAGTGCTTGGTAAACCGACCGATGGAATGTGCCTGATACGTAGTCGAAAAGGGAATGGATCTCTCCTTCAGGTCACTGCCACCGATTCTCCACAGGTGTAGCGTGGTTTAAAGTTTAAATTCTGCCTGTTGCATCACTGATGGCCAGAAGAGGCCTCGATCATCAGTAATACCAACATTTAGAAACCAACATTTTAGACTGCCAAGGTTTTCCAACAGGCAGGCCTCGGAGTTGACCACTTTGTTAGTGGAAATTCTGGGAGCAGATGGAAAGAGCCGATGCGTGTGACGTTTTTAGGATCTGAGACCTTCTAGCCAGACAGAGCAGACGACATACCGATCTGTGTATGCCCTTTTGTCTGTTGGAACAGGGCTGCGATAGTCGTCATGTTAATTCCTGCGACCATCATCGTTCGAGTGAACGGAGTCGCGCACCCCGTACACGGTACTGAGTATCGAATCCGTTGAGTCTGGCGACGTCACCGGTATTTGAGGGCTACACCCGAGGAGGTCCTGTTCAACCGTTCTAGAATCTATCAGACTTGCGATGGCCTGAAGTGGGCATATCCCAATTACCTGCAGGTGGTGAGACCAACAACGCCGCTTCCGTTTGAGGAACTTGCGAAAACGAGTGAAGGACTCAGGCAGGTTACTTTCCAAGCTCGCATGTAGTCAAAATCAGCGTGATCACCATGTCCTGCAGCCGTCAATGCAACCTCTGCGGCCGGAGTGGAGACTTTTTCTGTGCCTCAACAAAGTGAGGTTTAATTGGGATCTTTCTAAGGCAGAGTTTTTCGACCCAGGCCCCTGCACCATGGCCCCCGTTGGACCTTTTCCAACATCCTTCGGACATCGGCAATGCATCGACGAAGTGCTGGGAAGTCATTCGTGGCGGCAAGGTGCTGTGGAAGATAATCATACAGCATAGCAAATCCTTTGTTGGTAACGATATTCTGAGGAGGTCTTGACCGGCTTTCTGGAGGATGTGATTGCTCGTGCAGCGGAAGAGAGGGGGGGCTGACCGTGCCTATGCTCGCTTATTCGCTAAGCAACCAACGTTCGCACTGGTGCAGATCTAACAGGGTTCCCCGGATGTCGTGGGATATCTGATTCGTGCTCTTCGCGCCGACCTAAGCAAACGCGCTGAGGAGGCGTAGATCGCGGCTGCAGAATGCTAGCCAATTTACGAGGCCGTCTTGCTCACGTAGCCTGTAGACCGAGAGATTCTTATATTTCCTTCCTCTCGCTGCCATAGATGTGCACACTCAATGAACATCACTTCCTATCTTCATCCCAACATGGATTCATTTACATTACTATATATACTTTACTTTGCCAAACTGGGCTCTCAGTCCAGCACATGGTTCATTTGGCGAGCGCATTCAACATCAACGTCAATCCCATACATTGCAGCTGTGGTCACACCCTTGGCTGTGGTACCTCTATTCCATGTGATTGTTCACATATCTATGTCGAAACCTCTCTCATCCCCATCCCTTGTGGCCTATTTTTGCTTCAGGTAAATACCTATTCGCGCTGTAAAGACCCCCCCGCTGACCCCTTTCCAGTAGTGTTCTGGCATTTCTCTGGTACGAGCCAATGAGAGAATCAGGCAGCATTTTGCTGTTCGCGCTTGTGACATGCTGCGACCTCACTGCGCTCCTAATTTTCTTACTGCCGAAAGCCATGAAGCGGTCTGTTCCAGAGAAAGAGCAGAATCAGCATCACCGCGGTCGGCTCTTGACTATGGAAGCCGGTCAGGCACCTCCCCTTCATGCTAGACTCAGCTCCTTCGCTCCCCGGGCTCCACCTCCATCCGAATATTCGCACCCACACATATCGCACGAGAGACCGAGAGATCAGGATCCCGAATTGGCCTGGGGCGCCTTTGGCAATGCCACCGAAAGAGTGGCAGAGCCAGTGTCTGGCTTCTCAGCATCATCGACGAGCCCAACTGGTGCTGTGCGCGACGTTGATTCAATCACCGCACCCAGTCCACAAGACATGGGCCTAGGTCCAAGAACCAGAAAAACTCCTCATTTAGACATTGGGTCGGCTCTTGGAGACGAGGGAAATTACGACACTCGAAATATTGAGGAGATACGTTTTGCCGATAGACAGATCCGTCAGCCTGAGGCTCCTGGTAGACAGGGACACCTCCACAGTGAGCTCCCAGAGGAACATGTTGCTGAAACCCATCCATACTTTCGCCCTCCTGAACAAGGCATCCGCCATCTGGACACCTCTCACTTACCCTCACCAGCCAATCAAGCGCCCCGTCGCGGCACCCCTTTCGACCCTCGCGCGGTGACAGCTAGTATGGGTGGAAATGTCATTTAACTTGAGTGTTTTCTTTGGCTATTTTGGTAATTTGTCTTTCTACAAAGGCTACTGTCGTAATCTAACAACGGCGTCGGATCTGGTGTCTAGCATTGATGATGTGCATATTGAAAGAGGCGATTAACGAACCTATTCTGAATTTGCTCTTGCAAGCCCACAAGGCATATGATCCAAGAACGACCGCACAAAAGACTGCTGAAAGCCTTGTAGTTCTGGTGAGTCTGCAGGAAATCCGGGGTTCAAATCCTCGGTCCAGGCATTCCCGGGGCCAGAGCCCTGAGAAGTGTCACCAAACTCTTCATCTCGTGCCCACGAAGACTTGCAGTACTTCGGTAGATGTCTCCAGGCGCAGCTGAAAGAGTATAGAGCATGAAAACGGCCAATAGTAGTGAACGCGATCTGTTCCACAAAAAGATGGGCAACTAGCCAAGGCCCAAGTCCGACTGCGACTATATCTTGTACATCTGAAGCCTCTCGGGCTTTTCCAGTGCCGCCAGCAATGTGATCAGCCCCTAGGACTTTACACCTGTACCCCCCAAGACCCCCCCAACAAGTAAACGACAACGTCAATGAGTGATCGTTTTCTCTGAAGAAAGAGGCGGGACTCGGTACTCTTAAGTTCTGTTCCCCTGGATCTCCAATAATCTCCCCCGCACAATGGAGTATGATGTCCTGCTGGAGGAACCTGATCCCACCAGGTTGAATCTGATATTCTCTCAGCGATCGGTAAAAATGCGTAGCATATTTCCACAGCTCCGTTCGATTTCCTGGTCTCTCATCGGACGCGTATCTCACAATCAGGCCTAGATTCTGTGGCATCGTTGCATCGGCATCTGAGTCGAGGCTTCCGAAGGTGGACCCGACGAGAATCAGATGCAAATTAAAGTTCTCGGAAATCAGGTCGGCCCAGGAGTCGTCCCGAAATATTGTTGACCATAACCTGGCATGCTTTGCTCTTTCTTCAGTAATGTTGAATCCGAATGACTCCGCTGCGGCCAAGAGTGAAATCGGCGACAAATATCGCCCAATTTGGTCCCAGATCTCTGGAGGCATCGTGGGTAGGGCGACATCCATTCTCGAGTGCTTTTGCTTGCCGTGGCTGTCGCGAGAACACCCAGAACCGACTCTTATAGCAGACACAGATTGCTTAGGACATAATCAGATCCCCTATAGAAGCAAAAATGGCTGTTGATTCTACTCGAGTGTTGAGGGATCTGGAAACAGCCGCAATCGGTTTCTGATCGGCGCCACTTCCGGACAAAGAATAGCAAGCGGGCTGGACTGTATAGTGCAGCGAATCATCGTGATCCGCAATCATTCGTCAAGTCTTCACTTTCAAATGATACGCTTTAGGCCTTGACAAGACCCAATTTGGATGTTGATTGATTCATAAAGCTTCAGAATTCAGTCTTGCTGACATTCCAATCAATCGAGATCAGCATTTGGAAAATCCTTCTCGAAAAATCTAAACGTCTCTTATAACGTCATGGCCTATCCCGAAAGCCCTTCGAGTCTCTCTGCCATCTCGTCTCTCGAGCTGCCCAGTCCTGAACGAACGCAGATCTATGTAGTTGACTCTTCCTCGCCACTGATAAGGAGCACTGAGACGACAGCGGCTCCGGGCGCTCCGAGCTCGTATCAGGAACGGCCCGTGCACCTGACGCCATGGCTGGAGATGAAGATAACATCGCCAACACCTCCTTCGAGTAATGTGCTCGCACTTATTTTCGGCTGTCTTTTCCTTACCACCTTCGTAGTCTTACCGAACTCTGTTCGTAAGGAGGAGGCGCTTATCGGTCTTCATGGGCCGAGGCATACCACCACCCTGTTCATCTGGCTCGCGGCTTCTTGCTACGCCACAGGACTAGCCGGCTTTTGTTGGCTTGGGTACAAAAATCGCTCTAATCACATCTGGTTAGCGGATCATATCTTCTTGTGAGTTCAATCAATCACATACATTGTCAAGTCTAAACACGTCCAGGCCTGTCACGCTCAACTCTGGGCTCGGCTTGGCTCTGACACTGATGCACGTCTACACAGCGGAAAAGGGGTTTTGGGTTTATACATCTATTGCTAATGCGGCCTTGACGACTTGTACTGGAGCCAACAGTCTGCTTCTATATATTTGGCATGCAGCTTTAGCGCGAACAGCTTTGGAGGAGCACCTGAGCATTACGCTAGACTAACACAGGCAAGCAGCAGGTGCGGGTACCAGTTAGGAACGGACAGATAGCTGAGGGATGAGTTGCAGTCGTCCCTGAGGTTGAAACGCTTTTATTTTATTTTTTAATAGCAATATTAGGAAGCCCGAAAAATAAATGCCTTGATCTTGTTGGAAGCCTAGTCTATGAAGGGTAAAAGTAAATGAGCTTCGACAAGCCAGTCTGTGAGTGCATCTCAGATTTCGGGCGTTGGATACATAGACACAACTCCGTTAGAAATTTAAAATATACTCTCAGGCCAGACTAAATAAGGTAGTATTCGGTCGGGGACTGACATGGAGTAAATCCGTTTATCTGTTGCTCGGTTGGCGCATGGGATAGGCTTTACTTATGAAGGTCATATCTATCGCCAGGTAGCGTCGTCTGATCGATAGAAGTGAATCCCGCAATATTGCGGCTTCCAAGCTTACTGGTTAGCGCATTTAGTATAACCAAAAAGATAATCGCCACATGTACACACGGTTTCCCAAGAGGGGTTCATGACTGTTCGAATGCGGTTCAGGAAGCATGGGAGTCAGTCACGGCTAAATTTTGGAGGGGTTGCGAGGATCAAGGGTGTAGTGGTAATGCTGGAGCCCAGGATCGATGTATCTGTGAAGGAGAGGTGCGGGGTAGAGTTGGTGTGGTATCAGACCGATAGTTACATGAGAGAATCGTAGCCCTTGACAAGGTTCTTGTTGCTGTACAGCGCATCGCCCTTCCAGAAAAGCGTAAAGAGAGGTTGTGAATCTCAACAATAATCTGCTGTAACTTATGATACTTCGGACGAAGCTCCGGTCCTCGTTAATGTCGCAGTATGGCGTCTCTCCATATTGTAAGCGCAAGGCACGCACGCCTTCGGCTGATCTCTTGCATATGTATGCCGGGGCGCCAAGGAAGCACGCGATCCTTGCTAGTACTGTACTGACGACTTATCATCGGGATCCATGCGTCTCGTCGGAAGGATTTCGGATAACACCTCTCGCTAAATTATTCCGAAATAGTTATAGGTGGAAATCCTGTAGTGTCGCTCTTACAAAGTAGATGTGGTGTGGGTATCATCGCTTATCGCACAGTACTAAAGGGTACAGTAGGGTGCAAGAAGTCTGAACACCCCCCCTTGTAAGCGGCCGCTAGCGCCTAATCTTCCAGGCTTCCTGAAGTGCGCAGCCCATATCCTGGACGCCCAAGACTACGTATACTTTAGCACGCTAGTCAAGAATTACAAGGGGGGGGTGTTCAGACTTCTTGCACTCTACTGTACAGTAGCTCCCCATGATTGTTCATCTTGCCCTTGCAGGACCAAGTCTTCTCAAGCAGTCAGTGAAGACTCTCTGCCGCCCCACTTCAATGACGTTACAGCAAGGCCCGGCAAGTGTGACTCGGACGCCTCCAGCGCGTTTCGAGGGACAGCCGATTCTGCAACAACGGTGCAAGCAGGTATCACAATGAAGCCTTCTTGTCAAGGGGCTCAATGCTTTCACAATCGCGCATGTTGATGGAAACTGGTCTCCCAAACCCGCAACCGACACTGCTGTTTTGGGACTGAGAAGTGCTGAAACTCGACGACCCTGATCAGAATCCTTTCATCCTCAAGTTACCCTCTACCATACATAGATCTATTTTTCTCATTAAAGTTAGATCTCGTTCTAGTCATCACCATCATCCACATATCCCTCGCTATCCTCACCGGCATCATTGGTATCAAACCTCTGGCACTCGTCGTGACTCTGACACTCTCGACATCCTTCACAGTTATTACAACATATTTCTCCATAGCTTTCATAGTCTTCAAGATTCTCATAAAGATCGTCTCCATCATCGTTGTCTTCCTCGTCAACTTCGTCCTCGTCCTGCTCTTCCTCGTCGTCCTCTTCCTCGTCGTCCTCTTCCTCGTCGTCCTCTTCCTCGTCGTCCTCTCCCTCTTCCTCGGTTTCTTCTTCGACTTCTTCGTCGTCATACTCATCATTAGATATATCCCCTACAATAGACGAATATTCCCCATCAGATTCATTTTCGGATTCAAACAAGAGTGCTTCATCGGATAATTCGGTACCCAGGATATCATAATAGGCAGTCTCGCGTCTCTCCATGTTCTGGCTCCTCTCACTTTTCCGAGACATTCTCAACGTAAAAGGCTAGCCAAACGTCAGGGTCTCTCTCCAAAGGTACAAAAGTTTTCCAAAGTCTTTATTGTCGGCTTCGATATATAGGGTACAGTGAGATAATAAGCACGTTTTCGCGGTACAGTACATATCGGCAGAAACGATATCGCGACCTCAGTGCCGAAAATGCCTTCGGGTACAGTACAGTGCTCATTTGCCAAGAATAAAGACACTGTGTCCCCTTCTGCAGTCGCTTGCAGAATCGGCTTGCTTTTTTTTCGCTTGAAAGTGATGTGACACGACACCTCCGCCATTGTTGGGCCGGGACAGGCCGCCTCTATAAACGGCTACCGCATGACATGTGACCATCAGTCTAGTACACTTGAAATCTGGGGAATTGACTGGGGACACAACACCCTCACATCTCATACACTTACTTGCAAAATTGGCTCGTCCCTTGTCGCCTAAAGATTTTTGAGCACAGAACGTACGGTATCAGCGCCAAAAGTGGCAGATGTGGTCTCATAATCTTGTAGGTGAAAGCGGAACAAAGCCCATTTTGCAAGTGACTGTAAAGTCAATGATCTTGTGGGTCTGTGTTTCGGGAGGCCGTCAAGGTTGCGGCCGTTGGTGGAGGAGGTGAAGGGACAAATTTGGAGGGGTGAACAGAATCAGAGCTTGTCGAGGAGGTACGGTGCTGTAAAGCATCTCCACGGTTTCGATTCGGTGTGTGAGTAGAATCCGGCCTGCGGATCTTTCAGCTTGGATGGGCCGTATTTTGAAGTATATACCAGATGAGCGAGCTCCGCCACAAAGGCTATCGCCTGCTCTTGAACACTTCTCCAAAGGCAATCTTCAGACAATTCTAAGTTCACAACGCAATTGTTGATTCAAGGTGGGAGACAACCATTCCGGCCGCTTCAGGACTGTCTAGGGTCATTCTGGACCTAGAGGCCAGATAAAAAAAAACGCAGGAACTCTATGTTCGGTCAGCCCGTTCGGAGCGTCAGGATGGCTTTGCAAAGTGCCAAAAACAGCCTATTAGAGCCTTTGTTGAACCGTTGTACAAACTCCCCTGCGGTTGCCCTCGATGCTGCAAAAAATGAAGCACCACCGCAGTCGTTGTGTCCCGAGCCATCTTTTGGTCTTGCTGAAGCCAGTCTAGTTCAAGCATACACCTGCAGTGGTCAAACGCAAGAGAAAGAGGAACTCTCCAACTTGGCCACCACTCTCGCCCATACTGCACGAAGTGCTCGTCTTGCTAAGATCAGTGACGAAGCTTCCTTGGAGATCTTGGAGGTGGAAGTGAAAAGCAGCCTCAAGTTCCTTGAGAAGCTGATGTCTTGTTTGAAGGCGTTTACGACCCAAAATCAACAAACACAGGACTGGATTCAGCAAATAAGTAAGTCTACTATAGAAACTAGACTGCGCCTATTAACCTAGTGTAGAAGAATTACAAGAACGGGTTGTCGATACTCCCACCATTATTGGTGTCGTGGGAAACACGGGCGCGGGAAAGAGTAGTGTTATAAATGCGCTTCTTGATGAGGAACGCCTTGTACCAACAAACTGGTAAGATCCCATAAGTTGAGAATGAATTGTCCGGTGACCCGTTCAGTATGCGTGCCTGCACAGCCGTTGTGACAGAAATATCCTTCAACACTAGCAATGACGAGAGCGCCAAGTATCGCGCAAAAATCGAGTTCATTAAAGCCGAGGATTGGCAGAGAGAGCTCGAGATTCTACTTGCAGAGTTTCAAGAGAGTAATGGGACTGTATACATCCTCATTCGCATATCGGGCGCGCTTGCTTACACACTTCAAGATTTCTCCTGAGTGTAACACCGTGGACTCACCGGCTGGCGTTGCTTACGCGAAAATTAAAGCTGGTAAATAGCCTCCATTCTACCACGACATGTGGGTCCGATCCTAACATCGCCAAGTCTACCCCCAGAAGAGCAAGGATGATTTAAAACGCAGCACTGTTGAGGAGCTTATGCAGGATCCTTGTGTCGGAGACGTGTTAGGAACCGTCAAAACTATCGAGAGGGCACAACCTGAACTATTCCACACGGTATTGCAACGTTACGTTGATAGCATGGCAAAGGCCACCGCAGGCTTCCTAGAGAAAGCAGAGAAGAGGGAAATAGAATTCTGGCCGCTAATTAAGGTTGTTAGAATCTATACGAAGGCTACGGCGCTATCGACGGGCACCGTGGTCGTTGACTTACCTGGCGTGCATGATTCTAATAAAGCACGTGCAACTATAGCCGAAGATTATCTGAAGCAGTGCTCTGGTGAGTTCCAAGGACACATCTCAATCTTTAGAGCTGACATCAGAAGGTCTCTGGATCGCCAGCCCCATCAACCGCGCTGTTGATGACAAGGCTGCAAAGTCCCTCCTTGGCGAGTCTTTCAAACGGCAGCTCAAGTACGATGGTACTTACTCCCGGGTCACATTCATCTGCACAAAGACAGACGATATATCCATCACGGAGGTAGCCGAGAATCATGATCCAGGTGGGGAATTGTTCGAGAGCTGGGCCAGAATTGATCAGATCGAGAAAGATATCAGCACTAGGCAGGAGTCAGCGGAGGGGCTTGAGAAGTCTCGGTTTGACTATGGAAATGAGTTGAAGGATGTAAAAGATCAACTTAAAATATGGGGGGATTGGAAGCGCCGTCTTGAAAACGGAGAGACGGTAGTGGCGCCTTCTGACATATCGAAGAAACGGAAACGTTCAGCAGAAGCGAATGGCTCCCGCAAGGAACGCCATTACTCGTGCAGATCTGGGTCGTATGATAGCGAAGATGGCATAAGCACTAACACCGACGACACGGCCGAAGAGCTCCCTGATAAACCAGGAACTATACTAACTTCTCAGATCATAAAAGATAAGATTACGGAGCTGAGGCTGAAGAAACGCAGCAATGCCAGGATATGCGCAAAGCTGGATGCCGACATTGACAGTCAAACACAAGAGATCAAGTCATACATAAAAGAGAGTGGCAAGATCAAAGCCGAAATAAATGCCCGGTGCATTAAACAAAGAAATGACTATTCGAGGGCAGCCATACAAGTAGACTTTGCAGCTGGCGTCAAGGAAATGGATCAGGAGGATGCTGCCGAAGAAGACGAGGAGCAGTCCAATGCCGAACAGGATTTGAGAGACTACGACCAAGTCGCACGTTCACTTCCCGTGTTTTGTGTTAGCAGCAGAGCTTTTCAGAAGCTTTCTGGACGTCTCCAAAGAGAGCCTGATGTTCCGGGATTCCAATCATTAGAAGAAACTGAGGTAACCCTCAACGTCTCAAATTCTCGACGACGATTAACAGAGCGAGCAGATCCCACGATTGCAAGCGTATTGTAAGAAGCTGACCGAAGGCGGACGAAGAACAGCCTGTCGGCGGTTCTTGAACAGTCTCACTGAGCTGATGGTTTCGATGAGTTTGTGGATACGTGGAGATGGCAAGGAAAGGCCTATGGAGGGAGAATTTCTGCGGTCGCGTTTACAGAATCTTGATGAGGAACTCGACAAGGCCGTGCAGGACTGCTGTCGGGAGGCTGAACAGATCTTGGCCAGACACATCTTTACGAAATACAGCTATGTGATACAGCTTGCTGCTGATGAAGCTCCTCTCAATGTGGCCAAATGGGGCGCTCCAGTTAATAAACAGAATCGAGCAGCTGGTGGATACCCTTGGCCAACCTACAAAGGTACGGCAAACAGGTCCTCTACAGATGTTAATCAGTATGCTGACATTACTCAGCCCTCTGCCGACGTGGGGGTGTACTAAGCAACGCCCAAGGCGCTCACAATATGAACTTGCAGCTGTAAGGCCTGAAACCTCGGTTTAGAAAGGGCCTCCTCTGACTTGAGTACTAGGGTCGAGCCAATCGTGAAGCAATTGGCAAATCCTTGGGAGAGTGTGTTTTCAGAAAGACTCCCACAGGCCTTTAAGCGCTTCGCAAAAAGAACGGAAATGACCTTACAGTCCTTCCACCAAGGCATCATATCCCGAGCCATACTAAGCGGGGCTGGTGTCACCACAGTGGCAATGCTGGGCCAACAAGTTCGCAGTTACCAGGCTGTCTTCGGAGATGTAGCCGATGACATCCTCAGGGATATCACTGCACATCAACGCGAAGCCAATCGAGCGTTCGCGCCAGTTATTGCGAAAACTCTTGCTGCGACCTACGAGAAGTGTGCGGCAGAGCATGGTAAGTCCAATAAAACGCCCAAGCCATACTCTAGTTACTAAGCCAGGCAGGCCGTGGACTGTATCAGCGGATGAAAACACACATGACAACCCATGTCGAGATTTGCCGCTTCACGATGTTTACAGAGAGCTGCGAAGAGGTCAAAGGCTTATTGACACAAATGTGCCGCGGAGTTGAAAAATCTATGTCTGAGAAAACTCGCCGAGTATTTGAAAAGATACATCAGAAGTACCTCGTTGCCCTGAACGGCGAACGGCTCCAAGAATATTTAATGCCGGAATTAGACAGGCACATGAGAACCGAGATCGCAGAGTTAATTCGGGCGAGAAAGGATGGAACTGATGTAGACGAAGAAGCTGCGGAGACGGCTACCATAGGGTCTCTGGCCTAGGGCAATGTTCTGTACGGCTAGATTCTAGTCGGCTGACTGCTACACCCTTGCTAAATTCGAGCCTCAAATCACGCAGTTCCGTTTTCCGTCCACAGGAGCGCGGACACACTAGGCCGTCTCTGACGGGGCAATGAACTAGAAAATTGGCTCGAAACTACTCTAACGTCCCTGTGTAGCGAGACACTCTGCGCGGGGAGACAGACCAATGAACTTCGACGAATTTCGAAATTGACAAATAGCTATATTAAGAGGAATAATGTGACGAGTATATTACTAACTGTAAATATAAGTAATTCCTATTGTTGTTGGTTTAGAAGAGAAATTAAGAAGAAAACTTGAGAATCCTTGCGAATTGATTGGTCTGTCTCGGCACACAGGGTGTCTCGCTTAGCAGGGATGGACGTTAGCTTATAAGCTAACGTCCATCCCTGCGTAACGGAAAACTGTTGGGCAATCCTGGTCTCTGAGTAAAGTGTATTGTAGTCACGTGCCCACGGGTATATAATCCCGTGGAGGAACCCAGTTCCAGTCAATTAAGCATGCTGCAATCACTTCTTCTTCCAATACTCAACTGTTTTCCGCTACGCAGGGATGTACGTTAACACTTCAAGTGAAGGAAGGGGACCCAAGAGATCAACAGATCTTAATGAATTGAGTTAAATGTACCGTCTCTCCCTGCGTGCCGAGAAAAACATGAGATACTTTGACTTTACGCACTCTCAACTCCTCGCCAGCTTACTGTGGAAGGCGAAATAACTTAGGTGTCGTTGTTGTTTACTTAATAAATTCAAGCGAGGCCCACTTTTGGCACTTGCTGTGCACCCTGCCTCAGATGAATCTTGAGGTATCTACTCACCTTGCTGTTCTAGAAATAGGATCGGCTAGGATAGTCTCTATTATTTTCCTTCGTCACTCCTCTCTATCGCTTCATTCTTATTATCAATTTTTGTTAGCAATAATGCTGCCATACTTGAATGCCGCAAGTATATTTTGGTCGCCGCTTTGCTACTGTAACTCAAGCAAGTCAATAATTTTTTTTATTCACGGGTTATCCCTCGCATTGATACCAGCCAAATTACACAAATTGAACGCATCGTAGTAAGTTATCTGTCTGTTGAAGGTGGGGTTTATAGCTAGCAGCGATCAGATCACATGCCTCTCTTCACATTATACAGCTAGGATTTGGAACCTCGTCCTAGTGACTAGAAGCTCCATACTTGGAACGTATACATAAACTAGAGAGACGAGCAAGTAAGATTTGCGTGAGCATAGTCGAAGGCATCCAAATACCCTATCAATTGAACTATAGCAGCGCATACTACTAGGACGTGAAAGATCGAATGGGAGCCCCATAAGTCGAATTTGCCAGGATATCGACTTTCGGGAAACCTGACCTTAAATCCACTTATATTAGAGTTAATTTCTCTCTAGTATACGATACTTTAAGACTTACTATATAAAACAAAGTCCCAAAAAAAAGGCAGCTTGCTTTTGCTAGAGTATAGGGAAAAGCTTTTCTCATCATTTGCGATATACCAAACACATTAAGTCCATGGATCAAGGGCGCAAGGCCGGATAAGCTAGTCGCTACGAACATTAATGCTCGGAAGGAGCGATACTCTGTGCCCTGGAACTTGGGATGCATTGTAATAAAGATAGTCACTATCCCGAAGACTCCAATCTATCAAGAGTATTAGACTCAATTGTTAGGTCTGGAGTGAGGCTAAACAAAACTATGCATATAGAGATTAACTAACTATAGACCAATAGATATTACGTGGCAAAGATTCACACCAGAAAACCGTGTATGTTCCTAGGACAAGGTCGCCTAGGATAAAGATAACTATACCTAACATGTCTAATCGTAGGCAAAAATTTTCCACACGTTGGGAGTGGTTTACTAAGGTATGGTACACTGCCGATAATGATAGGCACAAGGCGGCTGCTAATATAAAGATGGAGAGAGTAATTAAATCGGCGCTAGTGACCTCGGAGTATCTGTTGGTAAGGTGCTGTTGGATATAACATTCGCCGAACAGGAAAAAAATAGATGGGATAAGGTGGGAATAGATGTTGACCGACTCGTTGTGGATATACGACCAACTATAGAACGAAGCGTAAACCGAGCCTGAGATAGGCCGATATCCATGGAGGATCCATTGATTGGATTCATATCGGAACCATTCCGGCATCTCATCGAATGAGAGAAGAACTCGAAGGCGAGAGGCGGATGCCATTCGCTGTTGTTTCCTGATGATAATATAATGTGGGGAGGCCGGACTTTTGAGAGTACGTGGAAGTCAAAGACGAAAGAGGTTCCTTCTTTCTTTGTTTCTGGCACTGTGGGGTATTTCGGACAGCTGTCTCTTCAAACGGATTTTCTTAGACTATGAGATGCCTCTGTGGGTACTTCTTGATATCGAACTCTTCTTTACAGTACTGTAAAAAGCGAATTGCGCGTCGCTAATTCCCTTAGTTAGTTCTTTTAGGTGGGCTCCAATTCCAGATGCTTGTGGCTATACAACGACTATCAGCTATACTCCAAGGTACCCATGTTGCTGTATACAGTATCATTGACTTTTCAAAGCAAACTGCAAGGCTATAAACAACTTCTTCTTTGGGAGCGAGCTTTGGCTGCGATGCCATTATTTGCTCCTACATAGTACCGTGTCAGCCAATTTGTTTGTCTACAGCATGTACTGTGTATATAATCTACTATATGAGGATCCAAAGTTTTAGCCCTTGGAACAAAAGAGTCAAAAATTGCTATGAACCAAATTTGGCTCTCTATCTATCATACTGTACTTTAAGAGCAGTTAAAAAGGCTAAAGGCCCTTTAAGTTTTCCTTCTAGTACGCTTTTCTACAAGATTCAAAGATGCAGTCCAAGCAATTGAGAAAGGCCACTTGGTTCCGAACTCTTCTAAATCCCTCAGGGGTCAAGAAATCGAGGAAGCAGAGTATCCGAGACAGCCATGCCCCGCTGTTTGAATGCAAAATGCGTGGCTGCGAAGATAAGAAATTCTTAACCTGGAAGGAAGCTAGAAAACATTACAACCAAATGCATAGACCAGATGAGTCAAGTGAGATTCTAGAATGCCCTTACTTTCGCTGTGGTACTACAGTAAAGGGTCTGGATTCTTTAAATGCGCATGTCGAATATCGACATTGTCGTAACAAGGAAGTCGGATAAATCTTAACGTCCATCCCCGAGGAGAAGCCTGAATAACGACCCAGGTTTTGCCCTTATCGTAAGAGAGAGCTACTTAGCATGAGCCTTCAGAGTGGGCTACTCCTGGATTGTATATAATAACGCTTGTAGTATTCTTGCTATTAAAGAGTCTTTCGCAGTTAGCGTCAGGACGCGATTATACTGTAAAACGTACGAGAAAGTCACATTTTCCCTTGTAGTCCAACTTGCCACTAGGTCTCCTCCCGGTTCATTAATATCCGTGTGAAAACCCTAACAGGGGAACGACTGCTAACCAATCGGTGGATACGCATTAGGATCCCCGTCTAGTGGCATTATGAGTAGAGTAACATCTTGGTGCCAACGAAGAGGAGGTGGATACTGTATCCCACGAACAGGTGGCAAGTAGCACTGCTGAGCAAAAATAAAAATAACTTCTAAGACATGTTAGTCTTCAACGGAGTTTGATCGAGAACTTGGGATTGTGTTACAGTAAAAAGGCGAAATGGATGTTGTCCTTTCTTGAAAGAATCATCGTGACGAGGTCCATTTCTAGAGACTTGTGGTTGTACAATCCGGCCCAGCTGTATTACAGTATACTCAAATGTGCTACTTTGCCGGTTTTGTCAGACCAGAGCCAAACTCTTCCCCTTCCTACGACACAGTTGGGGACACTAGAAGCAAGCTCCTCAGCAGCCCAAAGTGGCCACGCGGAGGCCAGTGGTGCAAACCCAATAATGTATAAATAAAGCTCATCGTATATGATACACACATGGCAGAAGAATACGACGCTCTAAGAATGAAAGACAAAGCTCAACCAACGAATACCAAGAGGGTACCCCCCGAAGTTTGGAATCAAATCCGATCCTACCTATCTATATTTCCGAGATCTGCATTGGACTCTGCGCTAGGTTCGGAGAACCACCATCTCCGAATTTGGCGCTCTATATTCAAGAACGAAGATTTTCTCGATGAAGCCACAAAGAATGGAGTAAATCCTGTTCTGATTGGGTACGACTTAAATAAGCAGTTTTATTTCAAGAACAACAAGACGAACTCTAAGACATCCTATCTCGTTCTAGTTCTTGCCTTTGACGGCGATGGTGGAAAGTGGAACACGGCCTGGGAAACCGACAGCGCTAGCCGCTTGCTTTATGACACTTTACAGCCACATGAATCTACAGGAGTTCCACGAGAATACTTATTCCCTAAAAGTGGAATTATACTTAATCTAGAGTCTGTGGGTAGTCAGTATTCAACCTCTGTCCATCAGCCACGACGGCTCGTGTCTCGTCGCAGAAACCAAGGATTATATTCTGCTTATCTATATTGGAAGGATCCAGAGTTTAAGCTCCGGACTATCGGACCAGAAGACGTCAAAGGCATAGGAAAAGGTTCGACGAAGAAGAATGTATCTAGGATTGTCGCACTCTCCTGGGTCCACCTTCCTAGCAATGAGCAACGACAGCACATCTTTGCGGTTCCCGGTATGGTGGAATTCCAGACAGACCAGATGAACAACGGAGAACGCGGTCACTCTTTCAGGGTTACGGGTTGGAAATGGAAGGAATCATGGTCTATATGGGGACCAAATGGCTACATAACTAATAGGAAGAAGAAAGGGTCCAAATGGTAGGCTTGTGAGACCATATTCATCTGCGGATCCTACATCTCTTAGTCTTGTTAGTAACATCGACAAGGACCTCACTCCTTGCTTTGATTAACTGGAGAATATAACTTAAAGTTGAATTACACACTTATAAAGCATCGCCGGACATACAGTACATTGGATCTGTTTCGTATCAGTCAGTCATGTTTCCACTTTGGAAACGGCACGGGCCGCAATCCTCTTTTACCCCTGCCGCCGATCAGTGAACTCGCTAAAGTAAATTTAAGTAAACAGCAACGACATCTTACTGTACAGTATTCGCCTTCTACTGTACAGTACAGTACAGTAGGTCGGAAAATAAAATGTACACACTTAACTTACACTGTATGTGTCCTCGGCCGTGACCGTGCTAAAACCGGTTCCGGAAATCAGAAACATGGGTCTGCTGTAACGGATGACTTTTTGGGTGAGCCATTTTTCGCCACGCTTTCGCTGCAGAAGGAATGGCGCTGTAAAAGTATGTCAAATTCAGCCATAAGTGGATGCAGATGAGGTTCGTTCGCATTTGGCCACATCTTTGGCAACATATATGTACGATATGCTACTGCTCCTGGGTAGTGCTTGTTGATGTAGACCTTGGCCTCGATTTTCTGTCGGTAATCCAAGCACGATTTCACAAACCATGAATAAGATATGGATCCTAGGAGCTCTTCTACACTGCTCCCATGCCTCTTACAATGTTTCGTCCTCCTTAGTTTGTGGGGGAAGGATCAACATCAATGGAACTCTGATGGGGAACTTTACAGCTACGAACGGTGATATTCCCCAATGTGCCATGACTTGCAACGATGACGATGCCTGTCAAGGCTTTGCTGGCGATTCACATCAACCATATTGTTTCTTGTTCTTCAATCCGATAGCGAACAAAGTAAAAGTACAGCAAACCGGGCTACAAACGTATTGGGACATGGGCTGCTTCACTACAACTAGCCGAACAGGCACTTCTACTATTATCCCAACATCGTCTTCAATCACGTCCGCGTTGTCAACACCACGATACGAAGAAGTTCTGCTGGACCCGTGTAATGGAGATTATAGAGTCTGTCGGCCTTCCACGTGGACTCGCCCAGCAGTAACCCCAGGGCCAGTTGTCGTGTAAGGAGCGAAAACAAATGCGTGAGTACGGGCTAGCTTGCGATACTTTCTATTGGAGGCAGAGGCGCAAACTATCCAGGATCCAGATATAGCTTAGTATGTCGAATAAAATGAACAATAATAGGTAATTCAATCACTGGTGATTTATCATGAAGTTGTTGGGAGCAGGCCCGAGTTAGGAGAATCCAACATCGGAACACCCCAGCAGCTATGGTTCAGGATCAAACCTTAACCCCCTCAATGTCTTCAATACTTGCAGCATTTGATACGAGAAAAGCGAAGACTTGTGAGTAATGAAATCAATGTCAAGATAGTTTATAGGCTAAAACTTATCACACAGGGTTCCCCATATCTCTCTTCCTTGTCGGTATGATCTATACTGCGACCAAAGCACTACAATTTCTCTCGGTTCCTGTATAACGTCCATCCTTGCGTAGCGGAAAACTGTTGGTCATGTGACGTTACACCTCCATGCATAACAGGCTTAGACCCTGTAATGAGTTACCCCTCTGTATATATAGTTTTGGTCTCCTAGTTTTGAACAGATCATCACTTCTTCTTCTAATCCTCAACTGTTTTCCGGCACGCAGGGATGGACGTTATACCATCTTTAAGAACCTGACTATCATCGTCATTGCATACGGGGAGGTTTTGTGGTTTGGGGGGAATGTTACAAGACCAGCCCTGTTTTCTTTCGGACTCGTGGTTCTAGGCTCTGTCATTGCCGCTTGGGCGGATATTCAATATGCACTGTATGGCAGTGCTGAGGATCAGACCGCTCAGGCTGCATTGGCAGTGTCGACCTTGAACACTGGTTACGCATGGATGGCATTGAACGTGTTTTGCACAGCATCATATGTCCTAACGATGCGCAAAGTCATCAAGAAGATGAACTTTAAGGACTGGGATAGTAGGTTTCCACTATTCTGGATGTGAATCATCTTTACTTACTTTTATACTAGCGATGTTCTACAATAATTTCCTCACCGTTCCGGTTCTCTTTATTTTCTCTTTCCTTTTCGAGAGCTGGACCTCTGAAAATATTAGAAAGAACTTTCCTCTCGAATCCAGAAATAGCCTCTTCCTTGGAATGATCTACTCCGGTCTTGGGACGATCTTTATTTCATACTGCACAGCTTGGTGCATCCGTGTCACGTCATCGACCACCTATTCGATGGTAGGAGCTCTCAACAAGCTCCCCATTGCTGTTAGCGGATTCATATTCTTCTCTGCGCCAGATACCTTCGGAAGTGTATCGGCCATCATCATTGGGTTCATTAGCGGTATAGTTTACTCTTGGGCAAAGCTTAGGCAGGCGCAGATGGACAAGATGTCATTGCCTACAGCTCAAGCAGCTGTGAAACAAGACCTCGAGCAGTGGGACGTGAAAGAGAAGGTCACGGAGCGTATTGAGAGGTCCCGTTAGTACAATAACCATGCCATCATTGATATCATCATGCACGTGTATTGCACAGCTTTCCTGCCTCTACAATAAACGATGCACATCACTGTTCGCCTCGCCCATGCAATTGCCTATTTCTCCTTTCCTAGACGCCTTATTACCCCGTTGAACGCAGTACAGATGCCTCACCTATACAGAAGAACAGACTGCATCTCCGAAGCTGCTCGGGCTGACTTTCAGGATCACGACAGGATGGTCATACCCACCTCCTTGGAGCTCCCGATTAGAACAATAGAACTCTCTAGTACATCTGATGCTTTTGTCACTATCGTCTCCTCTACTTGGGAGCCAGACTATGCATCCCACCCCCAAGTGCTGTACTTTGATGTGTGGCCTTGGGTTCCGATTGTTTGATGGTGATGGTCGTATAACGTCCCTCCCTACGTGCCGAGAAACTGTTGGTTGGGCAATCCTGGTCTCTGAGTAAAGTGTATTATAGCACGTGCCCACGGGTATATAGTCCCGTGGAGGAACCCAGTTCCAGTCAATTAAGCATGCTGCTATCACTTCTTCTTCTAATCCTCAACTGTTTCTCGGCACGTAGGGAGGGACGTTAATTGCGTTTCCGGTAGGGTCGGTATCCCCGTTGGCGATGCGGTTACAAGCCTGCCAAATCATTATCCTCTACGACCCATACCTCAAATTCAGTCTCCTGCGGCCACTCTGCCATGGTCTCCTTGAACAAATAACTAATCCTTCTCTTCAAATTCAACCACTTTTTCTCATTGTCGCTTTGGTTCACCTTGAGGAGAAGATGATGCGCAAAGACGACTACGAAGGTGAGGCTCTTCAACATGCTTGTATCAAGGCTTGATCGTTTCGAAAATATCGCGAAGAATTCTGGGAGCGTGGCATCCTTGAACTCTCTTGATGGGAGGGGGTTCTGGAAGTCGACTTCGCCGTCGGTGTTCTGCAGGAATAACTTTATTTTGGGCGGTTCTTGCGAGGTGAGGGCAGATGTAACCTGATGGTCACTGGAGGCTGACTTGCTGACGGCATGCGATGTGGCGCCGGGGGACTGAGATGGGGTCTCAAGAGTGTTTGGTCCTTCGGTATTGAAGGAAGATAAGCCGTGGCACTGGCTCACTGGCCGTAGTGGAATAGGACCAGGTTCTCCGATGTGAGTGGTAGGAGAACCTCTCGAATTTTCTTCGACGTGACATCTGATTTCGTCTGGAGACACGTCTCTGGTCTTCTCAGCTGTAATAATGCTGTTGACAGCTGGTGTTTTGCGATTGGGAGGATCATAAACATTATGATATTCAGACACGTTAATGAAGGCCTGTATGGATGTTAGCATTTGTGTCACAAAGCGTGTTCTCAGGTCTCATTTGTACCGCAGATTCGCCAGGGCTTCCAACGCCCGTCGTATCGAGGACGATGACTTCCTCCGTGGAGCTTTCACGGGAGACAAACGCCCGTTCTCCGTCATCGCGATTTGAATAACTGATTGGCGTGCTGTATGCGTACGTTCTTCTTCGGCGTTTGTTTGGAGCGGGCTGGCGCACTGACTCGCCAGCTCTCTTCCTGGGACTCTCGCCCTGGAATCGTCGAATTAGTAGTTACTTTGAAACGACAGCCATTTGTACAAAAGACCTACCAAAGTCTCTTCCTGGGCCGGCCAGATTGCTTGTCGCAATTTCAATTGGTACTCGAACTCGTTGGATCGCGAAAGGCCAAGCCCCCCATCTTCTTGAAGCATTCCACAGTCCAACCAATTTCTTGTCCACAAGGCGACAAAATATTTGAGCTTGTCAAAGATCGCAGAGAATTGTCCCGGGTTGCAGGTAATTCGGAGGTGGCGAATGAAGTCGTCAGCGAGATCTTGCATTTTATCGAACTCTGGAGCCAAGGAGTAGACGCTTTTGTGGTGCATATATCGCCAAACATATGATCTGGGTTCATCCGGCCAATGTACGTTCGGGTTAGCCTGGATATCGTCAGTGTCTCTCAATTCCCATATTCGGATAGGATCATCCATACGTGAAACAACCAGTTCAACCTTGGATGTCCAGTTGCAAGTGCATCTCTCCTGATGTCGCACGGAAGGTATCCATGATCGAGTCCCTGCCCTTCGGGATATGCCCATGTTAAGTGTTCGCTGGTCTTAGATCGTGTGTTCGCCTCAATTTCGTCCTCCCTCCGGGTCCTGCGTCGTTGTCAGCAGTTATATTGTCCGCCTGCGAAAACGTTGCACTCACACTGCTAGACCAGCTTCCTCTGCCAACTCGGCTTCTTCTCTCTTGATGCGAACGACAGTGCCCTTAGTTGTCCCAACGTTTGTGGTCGATTCAAGTGAACCTCCGTCATGATCACCTGTGTAATCGTTTGATTTAGATGGCTTGTCGCCGTTGAGGAGACCCGACAGGATGTTTCGGTTTCTAGTGGTTCTCTCCGTCTCTCGAGTATGAGAATCTTGTATATGGATTATCCTCGTGATTGTTTCGATAATACTATGGCCATTATGAGAGGAATGATAATATCAGGACATGGAGGTGTGCAATACCGGTCCTTGTCATCCGGTAAAACCGGCCATCCGTTTCTTCGTGCTTGGCGGGAGCTAGTGAAAAAGTGCTTGTCCTTTTCATTTCGCTCGCAAAATTCAAGGGCACATCTAGGAACGTCGTAGGCCTTGTTTAAGCTGCGAAATTGTCGCAGGGGGGTTGCTAGGCAAGTATAATGGCGTGGTGACTCCTTAGCCTCATTATACCCCAATTGGCTGCAGAGAGCTTTGATCCCGGGGCTTCTAGTTGACTCTGTATTAATGGGCGGCATGACTGCAAATAATGTGACGGACTTTGGAAAAGATACAAGAGAAATGAGATCGAAGGGAAAGAGGAAAGTGACAGTACTTCAACGATTGTATGGAGGAAGTCTGCCACGGAGCATTGAGCGCGTTGGATAGACGGAGGGCGCGTAGACGGCGAATCAGCGAGCTAACCATAACATTGGAAACTTGACTTCTAAATTTATAATATACCAAGCACGGCGCCCAGAAGCATGTGAATCCCGAGAAACTCGACAGTTCTGTTTCTTCATATTCGGTATGTTGTCGCAAAGTATAACGTTATCGGAGTAAGTGGATGATAACGCGAAGAAGTATTATAACTCTTGCGTAGTCTCGATATACTCGAGTACACTCTTACTTGAAGATCGAGATAGCAAATCGATTTGTGGCAAGAAAGTGAAGACGGCCATGGACATTGACGAAGAAACATTTTAAGCGCCCGCTTAGTAAAATCAGGATTGGAGACTCGGAAAATACAATTCTGGGCTTATTTCAAGTTCGCGCGTTTGAAGAGTTGCAAATTGAGGACCGAGAATTGATTCGCCACACAAAGCTTTCCCCATCCTGGCGAGGATTTATGATCCCGTGGATTATTCTGGTATCGGAAACTTCGTACTGTGGCGCTAGTGCAAGGGAGAGGGGGAGACTCTCACCAGCCGCGCATTTTTAGTGATTTCAGCTGGGGAGCGGGGTAGTCTGGCAGTGCGCGAAGTGCGCCACCTGCGCCATCCGAGTCGGCTTTCAGAGGGTGGGCAATACGCTCAACCGGACGTCGATCTTCGACAGTATCAAAGCTCTACAGTACTACAGTACTGTAATGCACACGTCTCGCTGCGTAGGCAATTTTCTTTGACCTTGTCCAACTGCCGTCGATCACAAAGCCGTTTGTTTACCTTGCTAACCGCACCACTATGCGCCGCTGGCGAGCATAAGCCGTTTGTCTCCCACACTTCCCGCACTTCGTTCTCAGAGCATAGGCCATTTCTTTCTTGGCCCTTGCTTACAGTACTATGCCAACATCTACAGTATTTCCTAACCCTGCTGCCACACTGCCGCGCGTCGCTCTCACGCTGGAAGCGTTACGTACCTAACCTTGCCAACCACGCTGCAATCCAAGTTCTCACCATACCGCCGATTCCTGACCCTGCTGCTACACTGCCGCGCGCCTCTCTTACGCTGTCGCCGTTTCTTGACCTTGCACAGCAACCGTCGATCGTAGGCTGTTTCTTGACCCTTGCTGGACACGCCATTATGCACCGCTCCCAACCATAGGCCAGCTCTGACCTTGCCTCCTACACCTCTCGAAAGGACTCACTTTCCCCACCAACAGAATAACCCTGCCAAACATGTCGGTCGCAACCACAGTCACGTGCTCATTCCGAAAAATGAGCTTCAATTATGACGTTACTTCGAGACTTTGTGAATTCACTTTTGGCTCATTTTGACCCCCTTATTTGTAACTGCTAAGTAGGCCTTGGCTCCGATTTCAGCCGTTCCTAGGGTTCCTCTTGAAGCAGGTCACGGGAGGTGCGAGTACCACACCTATATCGAAGTCGCCGAATCGACAAGCTACCAATAAAGACGCTAGACTATAGGAAGTGGTTCAGGAGAATTTAGACTTACTGGATACCTTTCCTGAAGATTATTTATTACATTCATGGTGATCTCTGTTGGGGAGTAGCCGTATCCCTGTCAGACCCACCATTTGAAATTTGAACCTCATTGTTCTCCCTCAAGTTCAAGAAGTCTCTACAGTACAGTAGAGTGAATACTGTAACGTTATCTTTCAAATGGCGGAGGGTAGGGCGATCTTCCTCCACATGGCGATTTCCCTTGGCGGATAGCTACTCCTGCGTGAATCGGTGATAGCCGATTCAGTGAGCTTGGGTTGTGGGGTACCTGAAAAGCCCATTTCGCAAAATCATCGCGATGGACTTGACGATGGTTAATCCCAGCCCAACGCCACTTATATATGTCGCAATGTGAGAGATAGTCCGTTTGAACCTATTCGAAGTAAAATATTACTTATTATATAATTGTTAAGAGCTCTAGATATATAATGATTCTTGTACCTCGCTTAGCCTGGAACAGGAATGGCTATCTCCGGCGCACCTTTCAAGAACGACCATTCACGAAGCAAACGCAGTCCACACGCATATGATATTGACGCTTCAAAGTAAGCAAACATGGCCATCCTGCTCATCTTCGTGTGTATATTCCCCGAGCTCTTCTACGCTGCGGACGATACTTTCGCACGAGCAATCCTACTTTACCCCAAGACGTATCATGATGTCTTCCGCACCGAGCTCCATCGCCCCCCACTCGAGCTCCAATGCGACTAGCGACGCTGTCACTGCTCCCTCAATCGGGAAGGCTGCGACCGGCTCACCTCTCGTGCGTGCAATCCTCGAGTCTTATGGCAAGGAGATACTCGAGTCTGCAAGCGAGCAGTTTCTTGATCTCGCCGTCGAGGTGCGACTCCAAACAATCAGCGCAAGACAACTAGTGAAGCTACTTGCCAATGCGAACAGGCTTGGATATCAGGAGACAGACATCGTCGACGACGAAAATGGTGCCCGTCCTGTCCAGGGAGGCAATGCAAATTCACGATCGAAGCCCGACGCAACCAGAACCCCGAAGCCACCGACTGCGATTGCTGGCCAGTGTCGCCCCCACTCCACAACTCCGTCTCAACCACTTTCCCTCGAAAAATCTCGAGCCCCAAATCGTACGAACACAGCCCAAGCTCTGCGAGACAAACCTCTCTCGGTGGACGCACATCTCAATGCTCCCGATGCCCAAAGTGCTGCTCCTTCCGGAAAGGAAGGTGGCTACAGCATTAAGAGCATACAGGGTGTTGCGGGTGTGCAAGATGAGGTATCAACAGCTGCTGGGACTGCTGGGAAACGGGGACAAAGGGAGTGCTTAACGGCCGGATCCGCAGCTCATGTTCCGAGGTCTCGCAATGTCTTGAAGAGAACGCGGGCACAAGACATGGGAGGGGGAGTGCAGAGCCAACGCCCTAGAAAGCTAGTTCGAGCATCGGCTGGAAAGTCATCTCTGTCGATTTCTGCCCAGCCTCTCGAGCTTGTAGTCATCTCTGACTCGGAACCAGAACCTGAAGACGATGACGATGACGATCATTAAACCAAGGCCCGTTTAGGCGCTCAAGCAAGAAATGTTTGTGACTTCAACGCGAATCAAATTCAGAGTGCTAGCTGCTATCTTTCAAAGTTGGGCGGCCCGAAATATGATGTTAATCATGACAAGCTCAAAGAAAACTAGGCTTTTAGGTATGGATGCACTTTCGAAGAGAACTACAAGTCAAAGCGGCCGGCGTCAACATGTCTCAAATATCTCTTGTTCCGTTCTGGATAGGGATTATGCCCTGGCGCAGTGGGATTCGATCAATATCTTGCATTTAGAAACAAATTCATTAGCAGAACTTATAACGGTCTCATCAAACATCTCCCAACCCCTTCTCCATCAGTGGAACACTAGTGACGCTGCGTTCCTGCTTCTTCACCTTTTTGATCACCTTCTTCCGCACGACCTTTTCTTAGGGACCTCTTTCTCCTGTGGGACGTCTGTGTCTTCGCCAGAGTCCGCAAACTTTTGCACCATGCTACCCGTATCCTCGCTTGCCACATACATCATTGAAGAAGTCCTTGCGGATGGGTAGCTTTGACTAGCAGACCAGTATGTGACGAGACGCTCAAGTTTTGAAAGGAGAGTTCCGTATTTTCCAGATCTTTGTCTTCGGGGGCTGGCCCATTGGAATTCTTCGTACTCTCCAAGATGTGTTTTCGAGATTGTAAGCGAGTCCAAGAGGGGGAAGGCTCATTTATAATGGCAGAGGGGGTGCCGCCCACCACACCCCTGAAAGCAGCCCATACACCTTCGCTGATTACGCTCCCCCCCCCCC
>JGI24512J20087_1000292_pt1 | contig 39062 bp, 50 predicted proteins | sample LinPmetageLP35_FD_20087 | JGI IMG/M metagenome (IMG submission 20087) | reverse complement strand
CTCTCCCCTCTCCCCTCTCCCCTCTCCCCTCTCCTCCCCCTTTCTCAGCCTCGCGCCTACCACCTCACTCCTTCTTCGCCTTCTTACTCTTACTCTTCTTCGGCACCCTAACAAGCCAATACAACCCCACCGCCGCAAACGCATTAAACACGATATAAATCCACATAAACCCAAAATTCCTCCACCTATTAGCATAATCACTCCCCAGCTGTGCAAGGAACTGATTCGTGCTATCCAACGCACAGAATTGGCATTCTCCAGTGGCGTTAGGATCTTGTAGGTACCCACCACGCATCTGGGTTGAGATCCAGTTGTTCATGTACTCGCCGCAGGTTTGGCTTGTGGGGGAGTTGAAGACGCGGAGTTCGGTGGATGAGCAGACGACGTTTGTGTTTGCGATGCCGACGGATAACATACCGTCGACGAGATATGTGAAGGGACTAACGCGATACATGAAGATCCAAAAGCCGGGGAAGACAGACGGGGATGCTAAAACACCGCAGAAGACAAGTGTGAGGGAGAACATGAGATTAGCGATGTTACCGCCTGTTTCGGCTGTCTCGATCGCGGCGATGACCATGGTTGTGAAGGTCGATGTGAAGAGCAAGAAAGTCCAGATGAGCAGGAACATCAGCCCTCCACGCTCGGTGACGGCGTCGGTGGGAGAGGCGTTCTTGTAGAGCCCGATGGGGTAGTACCAGCAGAAGAAGATGAGGACGGCCATTAGGGAGTTCCAGGGTAGCTCGACGACGATGTTGGAGATCATAAAGGCTTTCCAGGAGTATGTCTTTGATGGTCTCTCCCTAGCTTCGTATAGGGAGCGTTGGGTGACGAAGTGAGGCATGATTTGTTGCACTAGTTGGCCGAAGATGGTGAAGAGCATGAAGATGGCGAACATCTGATTTTGGAGCTCTTGCTGCGAGGTGCCAGCGTTGAAGAAGGAGAATCCGATGAACAAGGCGGAAGCGACGCAGAGGAGGATCTTGGAGTAGATGTATGAAGGCGTGCGCCAGTATTGCTGGAAGACGCGCTTTTGAACTTCGATTTGCTGGACGGCGAAGGGGGCGGCGAATTCTCGGAACGAGGCTTTGTCGTCGGTTGTGCTGGATGGTTGGGTGATTCTGGGAAGTTCTTCCTTTAGGCGGTCGAGTTCCTTGTGCACTTCTTGGTATTCGGGCGAGGAGCGCCATGCATCGTGCCAGTCGACGTCAGTGTGAGAACCAGGTGCGGCGCCGATGACTTCCAGCATCCATTCTGCGGGGTTAGCGTCGGGTGGGCAGGAGATTCCGGAAATGCGTTCAAAGTATGAGGTCAAGACGTGAGAGCCTTGTCCTACTTCACCAAAGTAGACGGTCTTGCCACCTTTGGCGAGGAAGAGGAGTCGGTCGAAACGTTGGAAGAGCATAGCGGATGGTTGATGGATCTGGGGATATTAGCGAGGTTCATATGATGAGAAGATATAACTCACAGTGCAGAGAACAGCTTGGCCATTCTTGGTAAGTTTCTCCATCAGGTCGCAAATAGCCCAGGATGTCTGAGAATCAAGACCAGAGGTAGGTTCATCCAAGAAGAGGAGTAGCTCAGGTTTAGCAGCCAGCTCGACACCAATAGTCAATCGCTTACGTTGCTCGACGTTGAGACCTACTCAGTCAGCATCAATTTCCAAAAGTTGGATGGCAGACATACCTTCTCCTGGAACACCAACAACTGCATCGGCATATTCCTCCATGTCAAGTAACTTGATAACTTCATTGACGTACTCGAGCTTCTCCTGACGAGGGATCTTGGCAGGTTGTCTAAGAAGAGCGCTGAAGTTCAAGGCTTCACGAACGGTCGAGGTGGACAAATGGAGATCTTGCTGTTGAACGTATCCGGTCTTGCGCTGGAAGGAATCATCACGTTCTCTGCCGTCTACGAGCATACCACCGGTAATGACACCCATGGTTGTGCGGGTAGCGAGGACATCGAGAAGTGTGGTTTTACCGGCACCAGAAACACCCTACTTATGATCAGCAAAGTCTAGAGCGAAGAGCGAAAGTACTTACCATAAGTGCAGTCAAAGTTCCGGGCTTAACCCATCCATCGACATGATCCAAAATCCGTCTGGGTTCACCCTTGATCTTGATATCATAGCATACATCTTCCCAATGGAAAACGGCAGTCTGCTTCTTGAGGATGGTGGATACATCGACGTTGGTAGAAGTCTTCTCGACACCAGAACTCTTGACCTGTCCGAGCTCTTCGTCGCTACCGCCTCTCTTGGTGAGGACAGCTGGCTTGTGGCCACGACGGAAGAGGAGGACTTCACCCTTGGATTTCTTGGCGGTGATGTATTCAGTTGCGACGAGGTAGACGGTGCAGAGACCGATCATGAAGACCCAGAGGATACCGAAGTTTCTACAACTGTTAGCCGAGTCCCCATTTGGGATGATGTATCTGACTTACCTCCACTTGTGGGATGCATAGTACTGGTAGGATTGTTCAATATAAGCAGCACCTTCAACAACAGTCAAGCCTGGGACAGCACCAACAGCCGTGCAGACTCGCTCCAGCGGCGCCACATTCTCGTACCCAGGTCCACTTGGGATGAACGATGTAGGGAGACAGGTATAGTTCTGGCCGACGAACTCATTGACCATAAGAGCCTCGAAGCCATAAGCGACAGGGTCAAGATAATTGATCCATCTAGCCCAGCCTCGCATATTCGGAACCGGAAGAGCGAAACCTGTATAGATGACGATCGCCAGAATCAACACGGCAGCTGGAGCCATTGCTTGAGACAAGGTACGCGAAACCGATGCGATGGTACGGAACAACATAGACATGACCATGGTCAGCATGAAGGATATCAAGACGAAGAAGAAGAAGTTTCCAGGCTGTCGATTCAGGTTGACCATGAAGTAGAGCGTTGTGTTGAAGACGATGGCGTTGAGGATTTTGTAAGGCATGTCTGTCAACATGGACGCGATAGCTTCACATGACGGGTGGTACAGGGCATATCGGGAGTGTTTCTCGACGATTGGACGTTGTGCGTACAGGGTCAGGATCTGTCACCGAGTCAGCGGGGTTCAGAAGAATTCAACAATGCACGTACCTCAAGGGCGGAACCGAAGGCATTGAGCAAGATAGCGAAGAACAGAATTGCACTTCTGGAGAAGAAAGAGTCGGTAGTCTGGGGCAGATTGTAGAAGACACTACTGATGACGAGCGCCATCATGAAGTTACCGAAGAGTTGTGTGAATGTCAAACTGGGATCTCCTTTTAATCTCCAGAAACCACGACGAAGGCAAAGCTTGACTTGTCCAACATACGAGAGGGTATAGGGGCTGGTCACTCGCTGATGCTTAGATTGCTGTGCCCGGCGTGATTCCTTGAATTCTTGAAGATGTTGACCGTTTGGTTGGTACTGCTGGTTGTAATTATCGACCTCATTGACTAATGCAGCTCGCTCTGGGCTACTCTTCCAGACAGCTGCGAAGTCATCTGGTGTGCGGGGTACTTTGTTCTCAAAGCCCTTGCGGACGACTCGTTCTAGGGGACTGGTCATGGAAGTGAGGAAATCGGCAGTGGTTTGTCGGTCAGGGCAATCGAAGCCAAGATTCTCAAAATATGCTTGGGCGTCTGTGCAGCGTCCGAAGTAAATTTGTCGTCCCTCGTAGAGCACCAGGACTTTGTCGAAGATCTGACTTGTTAGCAATGCGACACAATGACTTGGAAGAGAGTCTTACGTCGTAGGCACTTTGTGGAGCCTGGTAAATGGCAACACAGGCAGTAGATCCAACGAGATCAGTCGAAGATCTCAATGTCTTACAGAACTCAATCGCATTGGCACTGTCCAGACCACGGGTACTGTTATCCCAGCATTGAAGAGGTGCACCACTGAGAGCAGCTTCGGCGATCGTAACACGCTTTCTCTCTCCTCCAGAGACACCTCTCAAGAAATCGTTTCCGACGCGGGTGTTGATTGTGTGGCTGATACCAAAGACAGCCATGATCACATCGCGCAGATATCGAGCGAACTCTGGGCGAGTAATGCCTCCTGGAATGTGTCTGGGGGCTCTGGCTTGAGCAGCAAATTCAAGGGTTTGTCCGACTGTCAACATGGGGAAATGTACGTCCACCTCTGCTGTGTAGATAGCTTCACCGCGGAAGTCCTTGTGCATCTGCTCTGGTGTGATACCCTGGTAGTTGATCTGGGATTTCTCGTCAATAAAGAAGCCGTTTGTCTCGCCGGCGACTGTCTTGAGGAAGGTGGAGCATCCACTGCGAATATGTTAGAGGGAGTATCTCCGGGGGGTGCAAAATGACCACTTACCTGCCAGGAGGGCCAAGAACCACCAGCATCTCTCCGCTGTGGACGACACCATCGAGGTTTTGTAGGATATCAATCTTTCGTGGTTTCTCGCTACCAATGAGCTTCTTTACTGCACCGACAACTTCGAGTATGACATTTCCCTTAAGCGATGTCAGCATGTTGACTTTTGTCTCCACCCCTGCAACGCAACACGTACCACACTCTTCTGGTAATCAGTCACCGAACCAAAACCGTACACATTCAAATCTCTGTATGCGAAACCAGCAGTTCTCTGTTTCCATTTCTCTGGGTCGCGGGCTTGCAGATTCAAGAGTGACTTGGAAAATGCGCGGGGGCTAAAGTTTGGCGAGTTGGGGTTCAGTTTCGAGTCTTCGGGTGACTCAAAAGGATTCTCGTGGTATACGCTCTGGTGGGATTGAGTTGTGAACTTCCTGGCTAATTCGTGGACCTCGTCATCTCTTCTCTGGTTCTCTATTTGATCTAATGTTTGTTGTCGCGTGAGGGTCGTGCCATCGCTATCCGCGGTCAGGTTGCGGGCCTTCTCATTCTCCATGCCATAGGACGAATCATCGGACTGTTCATGGCTGGGACTGAGTTGTCCTGGACTTCCAATCCCTTGCCGAGTCGCAGTCTTGTCGTCGTTGTGAAATGCGATGTTGCCTGTTAATAATTAGGTTTGTTAGCAGAAGCTGGGGAAGCGGGGCAGGGAAGTCTATCTCGAGAGCTGTGAACTTTGGGTTGACGAACCGACGAGCGACATGGTGACGAATTGACGGGCGAACCCAGTACCAGTACGAAGAAAGGCGAACTAATTGGTGAAATCTGTATGCTCGGTGGAAATCAAAGTGGTGAATTGCGAGAAAAGAAACTGTTGGTTGCCTTTTCGCAGGAAAGACTAGACCAGACTGTTGTTTCGTCCTGTCTTGTTTTTGTTTGTCGAAGGCAATCCTGGAGAAGTGAAGAGGAATTAAAAGAAACGAGGGAGTAGAAGGAGGCTCGCAAAGATGGGGATGCGAGTTATTAAACGGATGTCCAAGACCCAAGACCAAGACTCAATCCAATCCAATCCAATTACTGTCTTGTACCGTCCTCTCCTGTCTGGCGCAGTCAAATCAAAATAATAGAATTAGTTCCTGGTGCAGCCGAACACGAAAATACGACGCGCAAAGCTCTGAGGAATTAAATTTACCCTGGACAGCTTGGCGATCGTCAGCGGCTCCTCCATCTTTCGACTCCACCAGCTCCCCTTTGGTGCAGATGGGACGGATGTGGTTGCAGGAGGAGCCGAGAGTAGCCTCAGGATGTATGCTTTCGAGGGAGGATGATAAGACGGCCAATCACAACACAGGAAAAGTCTTGACGTCGGAGACAAAACGAGGCAATGCCAAGAGTTGTGCAAATTGTGCAGCGAGGCTGAGTGTGGCGCGCTGCAGATGGAGGGGGTTGTGCAGCCATTATGCAGTCGCCTAGGGTCCGGATGCTGTGCTTTCCGTGATCCGAGCCGGCAGACCTCTCACAGCCATCCGACCCTCCAACGTCAACAGCCCTAGTCCGACCCACCAGTCCGGGTCTGGAACTTCGGCGGAATGTGAGAGGGAGGCAACTGTCAACGATGCAAGCAAGCAAGGCAAGTTGTGACGAAATTGTACTTTAGCCATCATCTTGACTCATTTTCATAGCGAATGAGAGGGAGGAGTCAATGTTTCCAGATGAAGTGGCTGCATGAAGGCGACATATTTCGGGACGGCCCATCACAATCTAGATCATGTGATGTGCGCTGCGTTGGACCCTTACTATGCTTGAGAGGAGGATCCGGAATCCCGGTACACTTCTAGAAGCCGTAGGATGCATTTAGATCCTTCATTTTCATCTTGGCTGACGATACAGGAAGTCTCGAAGTCGAGATGGATGCACACAAGGGATGGGAGAAGCACATCAACAGTCCCTGCCAAGAGATCATCACTTGCTTGCTCAGCACATTGAGGTTAAGGCGTGGACTGTGGAGAATTCCCGGAGAATTTAAAAGATGACAACAAACACAAGCTTAAAGTAGAGCCGAAGAAGAGCCACCTATTTCCATTTCTTGGCTTAAACTCTGGATAAGCACCAGGCACCTACCTAACCACTTATTCACGGCTGCGGGAGGGTTATTTCTCCATACTCGGCTGGCATTCCATCCTTGATCCGGGGCTGATTTTCCGGCTAATGGCTATCTTAGGCCGGGATGCTCAAGAAAACCTCCCCGAAAAACCTGCTGATAAATAAATAGAGATGAAGCTGCCACGGATGTCGAAACGAAAAGTTTGCCGGGACTCATTGGACAACAATCGTTTGAGAGATATGAGTACATTGCGATGTATTGGAGTTAAAATGGAATTAAGATTGGCTGGGTACCTAGGTATGGATCGTACCGCTGCTGATATCAGCACCACCTGCACCTGCATCTACCCCCATCCCTCGCTAAGCTTATTGATCCCCCTTTCTTTTCTGCATTTCTAAGCCCCCACTCTTTCCGTTTGCTCTCTTGGAAAAGAGACCCCTTGCCCACATTCCCACGGGGAAAATTACCCTGTCGCAGCAAAATCGACATGGTAAGGTCCTGATAGGCGAGGAGGCCTGTCAGGTTTTCTTTCTCCAGGAGAACAACCGTAAAAGAATGAAGTTCAGACGAGACACGGCAGACGCTGCTGGAATTCGCATTCGGGGCATAATACAGTACAACAGCACTTACTCGCCTCTCCGACATCAAGCCGCTATTTCATCTCATTCTATATTTTCTTCCTCCTACGACCATACCCATTCGCATCTCCAAACCTGTCTAATGAGATCATACCATCAAACAACTCTTCGATAGGCAAACGTCTTTCGACGTGCAGATCTCGGCCTATTCTCTCAGTTCATTGAAGAATCGAAGAAGGCACAGATGGCCGGAGAATATCGGTCAACGATATTATATTTTTCTTTCTGGCCTGTTACAAATTGTTTCCCCAGGAAACATCTTCTGCCTGTACCGAGTAGGATCAAGCAGACGGGAAAGAAACATTGCTACTGATCAGCAAACAAGAAACCATACCTTATTCGAATATAGCCGTCCATCCATCCATCCAATTTACCCACGTGTCACTATACCGGCCTCGCAGATGGTCCAACTACCGCTACGATGCATCACCACCAGTAGCCGTTTCCTCGGCCAATTTTCCCATCACCGGATTAAATATTTAATTATCTGAGGCTTCAGGGATGAATCCGAATAGAGCGAAGATGGTTCAGAGTTCCTCCGGAGGGCCGAACGTAGTCTCCAGAAAAATCTTACATCGACGTTCGGCCCAGAGAGCACATCTCAAGGATTGCTCTTCGTGCTGTGTGAGATTCGAGGGTAATCCAGGCTCCCTTTCAGCTGCTAAGTTATGTATCAGCATGGCTGGATTTTGGTAGTTGCTGGATTTTGGTAGTTGCTGGATTCAGGTAGGTGGGGTTTACAAGATGCTTGATGAAAGCTCCTGCTGTCGGGTGAGTTGATAGTGTCCTGCTTGAGTCTATGTCTGTATGGGTAATAATACGAAGCTCCGGGAGAGTTGAGGGGAGGGACGAGCAGAGGCCAAGGGCAAGAACAAAATGAATGGGATGAAAGGCAAGAACAAAATGAATGGGATGAAAGGCAAGAACGGGATGGGGTTCAGGATTCAGAGGTAGGTCGAGGAAGGTAAATGTGATGTTTGAAGGTTGGGACATGACGAGCGCTGATTGAGGGCAGTTTACTGTGGATTTATTTGATTTTTCTCTGTGTGTCTGCGTCTACGTCTGGGAATAAATGTGCTGTTTATGCCTACCGTATTGTCGTGTCGACCTGACTGGACTTCGGAATTTCAGATCAAGCTTCTCCTCCCCCTCCTCGCACTCGACCCCTCTCCTATTCCAGAATTAGAATTTGGATTCGCATCCTCAACATGCCTCACCTCCCCTTCACCCTCCCACTTGATATCCAACCTCCCACACTCAATATGCACATCCCCCATCAAATACGCGCCCATACCCACACTCGCCGTCGAATCTCTCCTCCCCCTCAACCTCGTCCTCGAATTAACGGAGCTGTTTCCCGTACTCTCACTATTTCCCGGCGAGCGGGCGAAAGATGATGCGAAGCGAGGATAGATGTGGATGATGAGCGTGCGCAGGGCAGGGAGACATGAGCAGATGATGGCGACGGCGAGTTCGACGACTGTCCAGATTGTGACGGGCACGTAGTCCCAGGAGGGGTCGATGGAGGTGCCGAAGATGAGGAGGGATTGGAGGCGGATTATGGAGATTATGCAGCCACTACCCTCTCTATCAGCCCTGGTGGAAAAGAGGTAAAAGAAAATGGCAGGATACACAGGAAGTTGTTGCAATCAAGGAGGAAGAAAGGAAGGAAGTGGGAGGGGGCCAACGTACAACCCACCCAGCGCAAACATAAACGCCACACTCCACTTCTTCTTCCTATCCAGATTCATCATCCACACAACTCTTATCGGCAACACAATAATCAGCAGATCCTGCACAATACTCAACCCACTATTCGCATACGCCAACGCATTAATATCGATGCACGTCCCCCCTCGGATATCTTTATCCCAGAAGTACGGCACGGGATGGCATTGGAAGATTGTGAGGATGGAGATGGTGGTCGTGCCGAGGGCGATGAAGAGGATGGTGAAGTAGACCGCGAGGCGGAAACGGTGCTCGTGTTGGAAGATTCGCAGGTAGAAGAAGAGGATGGAGATTTTGATGAGGCCTAGGACGGCGACGTAGATGTTTTCGCCGATGTAGACTACATTATGTCAGAAATTTGCTTTCGGGGCTTAGAAAAAGGGAATGAAGGGCGGGGAAGTACATCGGAGGAAGATGGCTTTCATGGCTCCATCTTTAAGACTGTAAAGATGCTTTCCGAAGCCGAGTTCCGTAACTACGATGTTAGGGTCAGCGAGACCAATGAGGTGGGAGTATGATCGTACATCGGATTGTGAAAGTATTAGACACAATAGACATGCACTTTGAGTAAAGTAAGTCATGTAGATAGTACATAGGTCTCGGAACAAACCTGAGCTAGAGCTGCAATGTAGTCTTCAGCAGCCAGCTGTTTCTTGATGAACAGTTTCGAGGCAAGACGCAGTATCACGAGAATAGAAGTAAAAATTATAACAGCGATGAAAAGACCGATCATTAATTGTGACTTGTCTTCGAATGGAAGGCCGCAGGTCACGGCTTGGGATCTTGAGAGGTCTTCAGTCTGTCAGTCAGTGCTCCGGTGGATGCCATCGAGGAGAAGTACCAAGAGATTCCTGCATGGTGCAGTTGGCTACCATGCACCCCGACAGGAGAAGAGACAGTGGTTTGCTCTTGCATTGGCAAGCTGTATCTTCGAGTGAACATCCTGCTGCTGGTACTGTTTGCGCCACACAGGAGAGCTGCACAGGTCAACACTTCTATCGACATCGATGGGGGCAAGGAACTCACGGCACATGGTGATAGGTCAGGAGATGACTGGGTTGGAGACTGAGACTGCGCATGTACAATTGCCGACAAGAGGATCAAAAGAAGAGCTCTTAGAAGCTTCATATTCAATCGACATGTTGACTGATCTGATCTGAAGCCCCATTTTCAGCGGGGCGGAGGCGAGCTCATGTATCCAGCACTCCACAGTTTAGGTTTCCAAGCCCGAGGAGGCTATGCCAGGTACGTGATAGTCAAGGAATATGCAGGGCGGCCTGAAGTATGTTTGGACAAATCATTAGATGTATCTGTGGAATAGAGTTAAAGCTTACTTCGTGCGGCGATTCGTTCATCGTTCGATTGGCCGTTTCATCACGGTGAAACCAGCTCTCTCAAACTTACAGTCCGAGCACATGTCATCGGTGGTATGTAACAACGAGGCGCACGACAGCGATGATCCCGACATTCTGGATCTGGGGTACAGAAATGTCCCCGGCTTTGGTTCCGAAGTGGCCATACAAGGAAGTTGCAGATCATGGTTCCCGCAAGGCCTGGAAGGGCAACGCAAGCATTTCGATTTATCACAAGGAGACGAGGGAAACTACAAGAGAACACGCGAAGGAATGTTAATGATCAGTCAAGCTGCAACGTCATTAGCCAGTAGGACCTGCGATGCCATTGAACAATGCAAGTCTGCCCCATGCAAATGTAGATCTTGGCAGTGGAAGACATTCTCCATGATCTTGCATCTTAACTCTTCGGACTAGCTCGGACAGCAAAGAAAGCAGGACGAGGGAAATGGACGCCACAGCAGTGCCTGACCATGACACATGTTTCTAGAAGACAGAGGATGGAGGGGAGCAGAACTAGAACGTCGGGTAGAAGCGCTCGGGGTTCTTCGTGCGAGAAAGCATGTAAATGCGACGGAGAAAGTTGCAACATTACCCAAAGAGCGGTCTGTGCCGAATGCTGCTAGGAGACTCGGAGTGGGAAGCCAGCCTATTGGGTAGTGCAAATGTACTAGACGGGATGAGATTGCATGTGGAAAGCTTGTTTGGAGCTTCGAAAATGGTATAGCCAGTGATGACAGGGGATTTGACCACATCTACCTAGATCGTCCATGTCATAAAGCTTGAATCGAGCAAGTACCTGCACCATTAGGAGATCGAGACGACGCGGAAAGTTGGACGATGGTTATGTAGGTGACTGGCTTGAAAAAAGGACTAGGAGTTACGAAAGAATCCATGAATCCGAGGGCGCCCAATTACTCCAGATTCGTGGTCTCACCTACGTAAATCCCCGCATTTTGCTGGATATACTGCCACAGAGGTCATGGCCTTAAGGACACTTTCGTACTCTTCATGCTCACGTTCCGTGATGGGGGTTATTAGGCCATTGACTATACACTTTCAATTGCACAGGCTCTCATTCAAATCTCCCGAGGGAGTGCGATCCAAAATTTCTGAAACAGCTTGATGCCGCCACGCAATGCTATCCTAGCACAAAACGATCTGCTGAAGCTGGTATTCTCCGTTGTCAAGACCTTTCAGTGCTTCGCCCTTCATGAATCCGTCGACATAACATTCGCCCGCGACTTGATACTGCCCAGCATTATTCTTCACAGGACGCAAAATGACAGGGAACGCGCATCCAAGCAAGACGTATACCGCATCGCCATGAACCACTGTCGCAGGTGCCATACCAACGTGACCAGACTTGGTTGTGACCAATCGACGACAGATGGAGTTCGAGACTATGTCCTTAATCGATGTGCAGTCGATATCTTGCTGCGGTGCCTGTGAAATCGTCTGAGGGAAATAATCCTTGAAAGGGCGGCCTGCAATCTGGAAAAGGCCAAGCCTTCGACGCAAAAATTCGAAACTGATGAAGCTGCCTCCGAACTTTGCAGTATTCCAACCATTCTCGCGTAGCTTGGCGAAGTAGGCAATGCTTTCATCGCCAAATGTGCACTCGCCTGTCCGGGCGTCAGAATCGGCTTCAGCTCCAACCCAGGGTATCTGAAATATTGGGCATTTTGAAGACGCGACTCCTAATGGATCGAGTAATAAAGTTCTGACCAAAGCCTCCTCAAGCCCGTCGGAATTGCCGTAAGGGCACATGCCATGTGCTTCAGGTTGGACCACGAGGTGTGGGGACGAGGACATTGCAGGTGTGTCGGACTGTGCGGCGATGAGCTCCGAAGCATGGCCATCGATTATTGCAATGCAAAAACCCTCACAAAACAACAATTCCCCCTCGTCAGAGAAGTGTATGTTTCCGTTTCTGCCTCCGTCTGCTCGACTCAATTGACCAGAATCGCCCATTGTCGAAGGGATAATATCTCGTAACTTGTCTTCGCCGTCTTCTAGTCCAAAGTACCACTCCATCGAATTATCAATACTGGCAGTGCGACAATTCTTCAGCGTCCAGTCAGTGGCCCAGGTGGGTAGCGCGAGATCTGACTTTGTCGATTGCAGTAAATGGGAGGTGTAGATGATATCAAGATCGCCCGTTGTCTCTATGACTGCTTTGGAGAAGCCAAGAAACACCTCCCTTGTCGTCAACTCATAATTGCGTCCTTTCTTATCAATTTTGGAAGCCAATACCGCAGGTAGCATTCCCATCATTCCATAAATCTTGTCTCGAGGATCGGTGGCTGATGCGTACAGAGCTAGGCCGAAGATTGGCGAACGAAGGTCACTGTACTTCACGGGCTCGCTACCCTGCGGCTGCGTGACCAGCTCCCTGACTCTTCCAATCCACCATAATAGAGCCAAGGTACATTGAAAGCCGTCCGTATTCTCTATGTACTCGTCATACCCGATAATTGCTACAATTTGTTCTAGGTTCAGCACAAAAAGCCGAAGGATTTGCCGAATATCGATCAGACTAGAACAAGAATCGCCACAGAGGACCATCTGATCTTGCCCCATGGCCAACTCTTGAATGATCCACATCCGAGACCAGTAACGCCTACTGAGCAGCTTCATGATGGCCTTGATGGCGGGCGTTGCCCATGAAGTTTCGGGCTCCATACTAATATCGACCAGCCAATTCGAGCAGTCATAACCTGTCCGCAAGCTCTTAGCGATTGAGTTGATGTTGTTTAGGGCCAGATCGCTGTCATCAGATGCTGCACCAAGATGGACAAATCCTCCGATAGAATCGCCGTATATCGTCTTCATGCGGCGGACTTCTCGGCCTTGCTCTGAAGCATTGTGTTGGTCGATACAGATTGCGTCGACCCATAACAGGAATTTTGAATGTGTGGAGCTCTTAATGTGCAACCCGCCCTTTCGCATTGTCCGCATGGCCAAGTACAGACTTTCGGTGACTGCAACGTATTGCCCGTCAATTATAACAGAGTGATCTTGTATGCCGAGACCCCATGAGTAGGACAAAGTTAAGTAGTCTCCCCAAGCGTGTCGCATCGCTCCATTGCGCTGGAAATAGGGATTGCCTTCGGACTTCTGAGCTTCGACATATTTGACCCACGCTCGTGTTTTCTTGTAGAGGCATAGGTCGGGATCTGACTGCTTCTCCCATGTCTTGTACTCGGTATTATGTTCGAGGGAGACATGGTGAAGAGAGCAGCGAACCGGCTCATCGAGACGATTCGTGAGAGGAGGGTAAAGTGCAAGTACGCGGAGTTCGTTTGTCCGGAGTGGTTTGTATATGATTTGTGGGCGCTGGGACACGTTAATGACTGTACAATAGGGGCGGGCAGTGGCCAACTATACAAAGTACGTTCGAAGGCTCGCAAGGAGCTTGATTCCCCAGACCAAGAACTTATCCAGAGGCCATCTGACCACAGCTCTAAGTCGCAACCCCAGGCCAACAAATGCCGCCGTCGAGCTCATTTTGACATATGTTCGAAGCCGTCACCGGCGTATGTTCTAGGAACCTCATTGTTGCTTCGATTGCCGGCGGATGTATCGAAAGGAGCATTCTGTGGCTTGGAATGGTCAATCTAATTGGATATTTTGATGTTTCGACGTTCAGCCCTGAGCCAAGATCCAGCCTTGGCTGACTAAGCAGGCTCCTGTTGGCATGATGCTCGATCCCATCAACACTCGCCAAGGTCTGGCTGCTAAACAACGTTTGCTTTAGACTCATCTCCTACACACGGGTCCAGATTTGCTCTTATTATCAACATCAGAAGATAAGAGCCCCATAGCGTTGTTCCAGCGTCAAATACTGGTCCCTCCTCGAAAGCGGCTGATGTTTTCGTTCGAAATTGCCGGTGCTCATCAAAAGCCACGGGAGACAGAAACTAGAGCTTGCGAAACTATTAGAAAGCAAGTAAATCGCACCGTCGCTTGGACGCCGACTGCGGACATCATTCTTCCCGCGTCGACCCGGATAACGTGGAATGGGCAATACGTTCACACCTGATTCTTCAAGCCACTGAAACTAGGTTGCTTCATCACGACCATCTTATCAGGAGAGACTTCACTGACTGACTCAGTAAGAGCATTCCGGTCGCTGAGGATGTCCTAGCCAATCTAAAAGGGAGACGGTGACCGAGACTAGATCCTAACAGCGTATCCGGCAAGTGGCGAAAGTGTGTGGGATGTGGGAATCTTCGATCTGATTAGATTGTTGACAGAACATGCCCCATATCTTGTCGCCTACAGGCAGCTGCAGGAAAACATGCTTCTCCCAGGGTGGGCGTCTAGGATTCGTGGCTTGCCAGGCCTGAATTCGGGCTGAGATGGTTCGATGAAGGCAGAGTTGGCTTCATGCTGTGGGCCTCCAAGCCAATATTCCAAGATTCGCGCTTTCGGCTTTCAAATCGCGGAGTCTTAAGATAGCTGAAGGGTTTTTGATCACTCCTCTGCCATATGACACCGTCAAACCGTCAATGTAACGGACATCTCCAAGTGGATCTGTTGCGTCCGTGTGGCCAGCATTTACGAGCGAATATTCTTCTGATGCAATCGAATTGCCTAAAGTCGGACAAGCGAAGCGTTCTTTGGGGTATCTTCTTCCTGTTTATCATGCAAATAAAGGCCAGATAGATCACACCGTGCGATCTGTTGTAGCACCTTATCAGCGAATACAGCTCGACTGATAGTGCACACCTTCACTGCAAGCTATCTGACTGCTTATCACGCGCGCCTCTCAAATCTAATGTGGAAGGCACTAATGGGAACCACGGGAATCCGGGCTGCCGAGTTTAACGTACACCATTGGGGAGCATGGCAAATCGTTTAGATGCCCCAAAGAGTCCCCGCCACCTTACTAGGTCTTGAAGTCGCAAGTGGGCTGCCAATCCTGTGGTATCTGAGCACGGTCTAGTATTCTCCTACTTGGTGATAGAGGTCAGTAAGGGCTGTTCAAAAGTCATACAAGGTGGGAATACTGCCTCGGCCAAAGCAAGGTCTCGCAGCGGCGAGTCAGGTGTAGTATGTGGCTGAAAGCAGATTGCCGTCCGACATATTGGGCGAGCTTGTCCCAAGTTTAGCAGGGCTCGGCTACCTCAGAGCCAGCAAGTGATGAGAAGAAACCGAGTTCCATCCCACATGGAAAGATAGGAGAACAAAGATCTTATGTTGCCTCTCCGGTCTGTATGCTGATGCATGAGTCCACCGCTATGCCTCCTTCGTTTTTATTGTGTCTCTAAATTTCCACACATAGTTTTGACGTGTTGACGGTATCGCACGATCTAGCAGCGCCTAATTCTTCTTCGACACCGTTCATTCACTATCTACTGCTATGTGATCATCAATCGTCGTTTCATCGTTTTGGTCTCCATGACCAATAAAGCCACCATCCTATCATAACCGCTCTCGGAAAAGAAATCAACCCATGCCACAACAAACACCGCCTCTGAACCACCACGTCTTAATGTCGCCCCATCTCAAAGCTCATCATCGCATCATCTCATCCTGATTACATCCATTTCAACCCCTTCTTATCAGTGTTACTCAAGCTGCATTTAGTGGGCAGTCTGAGCCGATCCGATGGAGGCAGCGCTGCTAACAACCTTGCCCATTGGTGGTTGGGCCTCGGCGTCCTTGGGAGCAGAGCGCTTGCGACGGAGAGCAAAGAAGGCAACACCAGCGATCAAGGCAGCACCGACGATGGCACCGACAGCGATACCAGCCTTAGCACCAGTGCTCAGTCCACCGCTAGACTTCTCCTCGGCGGCGACTGTTGGCTCGGAGCTGGACACTGCACCGGTAGCAGCTGGAGTCGAAGTTGTGGATGTGGTACCAGCTGGGACGAACTCTGACTCGCCGACGTTGAAGCACATGTTATCCGTAGACTCGAAGGTTGCAGACTCGACGAAGGTCTAATATCATGTTAGTTAGCATTAGTGGAGATGTCAAGACAGGCTACTTACAATATCGGCACAAGCGAAGAAAGTCTCATCAGTTCCGCTGTCATTGCCAATGTACTCGATTTGGATAGTGGCATTCGAGCCAGGAGTCACCTTTTCAGCATCGGTCTTGATTGGGTAGCATTGGTGGCCCGGTTCCAACTCGGTGACATTGCCTTGAGTGTCCTGGAACTCGGTTTGGGAAGTGGGGTCTGATCATGTCAGTCTCTTCCAGCCTTGAATCGTAATGAGTCTTACTGTTGCCATATGCGATACGGATAGCCATCTTCGAGGCATCAGCGGCGATGGTGGTCTCAATAGTACCCATGCCTGCGATCGAAGTCAGCCTCTCATAGTCTTGCGAAGTGTGGTATACTAACTTCCGATTGGGAACAGAGTTCTGTTGACGATGGCGGCAGTGCTTCCACAAGGGCCAGTGTTGTCGTGAGCACCGTCCCATGCACGATCAGCAGGCCAAAGGAAAGCGACTGGGCCCATGACTATCGCCAAAGTTAGCTTCCATCAGATATACAAGATATTCAGAAGCATTATTTTGTAGTCATGTCTCGGCTGAACAGGATGCATGCCGAAGCAAGTATGCTTACCTGTCCCAAGAGCACCTGAGCCGTGAACAGACTGCGCTGCTGAGAAGCCAGCGAGCAAGGTCGTTGTGAAGATCGATTTGGACAACATATTGACTGAGTTGAGGTAGTTGTTGCGATGAAGTTCGAAACTTGGAAGTCGGTTGAAGTATACAGACTGGTCGAGAGGGGTAGCGAGAAGAGATTTGCCGGGAGCAACGATTGGATTATATATGAGAGTGCAGCGATAAGATGGTCTGACTGGTTTTGTTTGGTCGGCTACTTTGCCGAGCTTCAGAAGTACGGCCCATTGGTGAATCTGCTGCCCAGGATCGCGCCAGTCCTGCTCTCTTCCTTGTGTGTGTGGCAGGACTTGGTCTCTGCACTATAGAACTCCTTGGCCTGGTGCGACACTCAGAAGCCCAGCTGCAAGTCTATTGGCTATCTCTCCATGACCCGTTTCTGGCTTGTTATCTCGGCCTACCAAAGGAGCAGGTTCTAGAGGAACCCTTGAGGAAAGTGTCAGAAGTACTACACTTGGCTCTTTTGCCATGTCTGACCGAAGCCAAAAGGTTTTCTCATTAGTGAAGAAGCAAGCCATGGATCCTGGATGAATGTCTCCAACTTCGGCCCTGGTCGCGATCATTCTTCACTTGAGGCCGATGTCTTCCGAGCTATCCGCACTCTCCGCAGCCAGAAATCGCGCGGGACAGAGTGAAAGCAACGGCCAAGATCCCTATACAGAAGCTGCAGTGGGGCAATATGCGCCAACCTCGTGTTGTGACTGTCGTTACCTGGATGCGATGTCGCGAACCCGGACCAACACCATCTAATCTTATCAGATTGGCCCACATGAAAAATACTAGTGGGATCAGATAACCTTGTTTGGACGCTGCCAAGTGTAGAGAGAGAATCAGATAATAATCACCGTCCAATCGCTGCTTCGGAGGAGAGGTTAAATGAGTGGGGTATTACCCGCCAACTCGCTTGGCTGCATTCGCTGAGAGCGTGTTCGGAACACATGACAGGTCGTGAGATATTGTGCCGGTTTGTCAGAGTTAAACCCTACCGGCGGGAGAAGAACTATTCACGAGAGTAACCCCTTTGAAAAATTGGGCAAGCACCTCGCGCTCAAGAATTGGTGCCCTCTTGTGGGCTGGAATGCCTTTGCTTATCCACCTGAAAACATCGTACCATCCCACGGACCGACTTAGCTTCCACGATTTTGACTAGCCATCGTGGGAAGCCAAATTCCACTGGATTACTTGGCATCCAAGCTGTTCGGTCCCGGGGCAAGTATTGCCTTGGATATTTGCCAATCTCCGAGACCGCATGAGAGCCCGCACTGGACGAGGTGCGTCTCGATCGAGATCCGGGTCAGGTACAGCCGTGGATATATAGGTAGCGCTGCATATTCCGATCTTTTCCTTCTTTCCATCACCATCCTCTCATCCCACTGCAATCTGAGTCACATTCGTTCCTTGAGTTCCACCCCATTCACACTCGCTAAACGTATCAACATCAATATGATTGGATTCAAGTCTGTCGCAGCTTTGGCTGCTGTTGTCAGTGTTGTCTACGCTGCAGCTGTTCCATCGCCAGAGGACGAATGGCACCTTACTCTCCTCAAGCGTCAAGAGCCAGGAACCCCTCTCTATGCCTGCCACGAATCATGTGGTAAGCACAGCAGTCACTGAATTGTACCTGCATATGCTAACCGATAAAAGGAACTGCTATCACTCTCAGCCGAGGCGACAGCCCATGCACTGATGATGCATTCCTCTCTGACTATCAAGAGTGCTTGGAGTGTGCCGGTCCTGACAACTTCAATATCTGGAGATACTACGGAGGAACCTTGACCACCGCTGGAACCAGCTGTGGACTTTCTACCACTCCAGTATCTGGATCATCTTCGTCTACCACCTCTTCATCTGCGGCCCCAACAACCTCTTCGACTCCTGAGCCAGTCACTGAGTCCAGCACTACCCCGGAGCCTGAGACTACCGCTGAGCCAACCACCACCCCAGCCACAACTATCGAGTCTGCCACCACCTCAAGCGTTGTCTCCGAGTCCGCCTCCGCCACTGCTTATCCAACTGCATCTACCTCATCTTCGGCAACTGTTGAGTCTACTTCAACTGTGAGCCCCACAGTCGCTCCTACTTACACCCCCTACTCCACCGGCAGCGTCACTACGACTGCTGGTAACTCCACTGTAAATATTTCCTCTGTCAAGCGTTGACTTTCTTCCTTCCGGTCGTCTACTAACTCCAAATAGAGCACCACAGTTCCATTCACCGGAGGAGCAAACTCTGCCAGCGGAAAGATGGTCGGAGCTCTCGCTGTCATAGCCGGTGCTGTCTTTGCTGCTGCTTTGTAAATAGATCTCGAGTCTGTTGAGATATTGTGAGTAGTGACGCCGCGGGTATATTGCTTGAGGGCGAACAGTTATGAGATGATGAGACACTGGAGCGGTGGTGAATATAACCTTCTGTATCAGTAAATTTAATGTCGGAGATTCCAAAGTCTTCGATTGTCCCAAAAGCTACAAGTACATCTGCAGAGTTATATTGTCTGCTCCCCATAATATTCCACCGTTTCTTGATGATTGTCACCTAGTTCAGTTTCTCTCTACGCTTGCAGTTTGATTAATCGATGATCTTCACTCTTTTCTCTTTTGAGCTATGGTTCCTCTAGATTCATTCGATCACCCGATGCGATCAACTGATTGACTGAGCTTACACGCAAGGTTAATAACCTCGGAATCCCGAAGAAAATTGAGATAACAACAACATGCTGATTCATATTCCTATTTGGGATACGAGGAAACTGGACGCCAGTGAGCCTCTTTCACATCAAAGCCATAACAGGGCCAAAGGAGAAGTCTTCCTCCATTTCCACGCAATGAATCTGGTCACGTGCCCGCTTCGGCCGCAAGGAGATCACGAACTCCTGACAATTTCTCTTCAACATCATATTTTCATCGATCATGCACATCATCTCTATTGGGTCATCTCTATTGGGGGCCAGCGATATCACACAACTGACCGCTCTCCATTCGTCGTTAATTTCGATGGTACTGCAAGATAAGGCTCTGCTTACAGCCTAAAAGCATGTCGATCCAAGTGGATGGGTGTGCGTTTGCCACTTCCGGAGGCTGCATTTCTCGCCCCCAATGCTCGACAGCCTTGTCATGAAACCATCTCGTTTGCTTTTCTGGAGGTTTGATCGCGATAGGGGTTTGATAATTTGTTCCAGCAGTTGCAGTCCAAGCTGGTCGAATTGAAATTTAGGGGCCCTACCCCGTGGCTCTTGTTGGGTCTGTTAGCCATGACTTGCGATCATGAGATTCCAAGTCGCAGTTATTTTGGAACCAATCATCAATTACAAAATAGCATTCCACGATATGCAGTGTCTCCCGACAGCTGGGTTCTTCCGCTGGCTAAGTTCGGGGCGCTTTCTGTGGACGAAAAGCAAGGTGCATTCAGCTTCAGCCCAGCCTGACTGGGGGTCTGCTCCGATGGCATACATATGTCCCAGCTCTCAACTTTTGGAAGTCTTTCAAGTCCTGTGTTCGATCAAAATACTGTTTCTGATTTGTCGTCGGCTAGATCTTCGTACCGTTAGTCCTTTGGCGTCTGAGTGAGCCAGGTAGGGAGTCTAGACGCGTTGTCATTTTGTACTTAGCAATGACACTCCCTCCGCCCTACGAGAAGCGCGAGATCCAATCATCCTAATCATCACCTGAAAGCCTTTTCTTATGCGACGAGATCCTAGGCACGTGGTAAAAATTCTTTTGTTGTTGAAATTAGGCTGCTGTCGATGGCGAGACCGAAAAGTCCTCGCTCTTGTCTCTCCATGCTCGAAGCTTACATTGCGAAATTATCATAGTAATGAGACGAATCTTCTAGGAGACGAATGTTTGCGGAATCAGTATCGTAACGGGTTCTCGAGCTTTCAACAGACTCTAGGTGGGTGAAGCACCCAAGGGCTAGTGTTATGGCGTTCGGCGCGCGGCTGCTGTCTCCAAACCCAACCCATGTTCAAACAAGTCACAAGTCAGACTCGAATTTGAGAGTTGAAGATATTGAGCTTTAGTGAGTCTTGCGCTGTTTCACGACTGAATCTATACTGACCAGAAAATGACTGTAGTCCTTGGCAGTCGCCCCCTCTTGAAACACCGCAATTTTATAGAAGTACCGACGAACTTCTTCCCTCAGAGCGGGAGCGCTTGCATCAAACCTCACCCAAACTATCGAACAGATCTTTTGATTCTCACCCAAGTGGTTCGAAATGATTTGAAGGATGGAGACTCGGCGATGTCTACTGTGCTGCCGTTGTTGCCGCCTCGCTTGTCTTGAATGTCACAGTGACTATCTGGGCGTCGAAGACCTTCGGCTTGTCTGGAGGTATCGGAACGATTCATCGAGATACCTGTCCATCAATCAAACACATTGGGCTATGGGTCCATGTTGCAATCAATGTGATCAGTACCATACTGCTTGGTGCTAGTAATTATTGTATGCAATGCCTCTGCTCGCCAACGAGGAGGGAGGTGGACAAGGCACACGAAAACAATACTTGGCTTGACATCGGGATTCAAAGCTTCAGAAATCTCATGAAAATAAGAAAGGTTAGAGTTGTTTTTTGGGTTCTTCTTGCTGTGAGCTCGATTCCACTCCATCTGATGTAAGTGTCCTCCAGTCGTGAGCAAGCTCCATCTGACCTAGGAAGGTTTAACTCTGCTATTTTCGTGAGTCTTACGGCCAACGAATACATAGTCGCTGCAGTCACCGAGGACTTCGTCAACGGAGCAGAGTGGACTCTGAACGGATCGGACATTTTCCATCATTTGATAGTGTCCCAGATGCAGCAGAACATTTCGAGCTACGACAGGCTCGAGCCCGAAGACTGCATCCGTGAGTACGGGGTCGATTATCTTTCCTCGCGTCGACGCACGCTAGTGGTCGTCTCTGGCCGGAACCCGGATCCGCTCCTAGGTATTTTGGATTGGATGTACGACGACACTCAGAATTCGTGGGTCTGTGGCACGACTCAAGGGCCGAACAACACACTGGAGACAATTCCCATCGAAGACTTCGATTGCTCGGTTCATGTCGCGTTATACGAGAATGAAGCGTTCCTAATGGCTGAGAGAGAGGTGGAATACTGCCTCAGCCAGAAAGTGGAAGATCGCTGCCGGCTCCAATTCGCAGTTCCGATCATGATCGCTGTGCTCTCGTGCAACTTTGTGAAGCTGTTATGTATGGTTTTGACGATTTGGAAATGCCGAGAGCCAACTTTCGTGTCATTAGGCGATGCCCTTTGCAGCTTTTTGGAGGACCCAGATCAAAATACTCTGGGGATGTGTATTGCAAGAAAGGAGGAATTCGACAACGCGTGGCCGGATGGAGGGCCAAAAAGATGGAAAGAAAAGAAACATTTCAGATATGAGGCAGTCGGGCTTCAGCGATGGATCGGATCGAACACAATGTGGGTCCGAATCCTTGTGGCTGGGGATTAGCGCTGATAATACTATAGGTGTGCAGTGGCACTGGTTGCATTGTCGCTTGCCCTCAAATATGCCATTCATTACACGACAACAGCGTAAGTGTCCATTTCACTTCCGAAACTCAAATCCATAAGTACCAGGGTGCTATCACTGACTACATTCAGGAGTGATATCAAGACATTATGGGATCTTAGATTTAGCACCGTTACCTCGGCGTCGTTAATACGCTGGAATACTCCTATCCTCGGCAGTCCAGGTCTGATGAAAAATGTTCTGCTCGCAAACTCACCACAGATAATTCTATCCATGTTGTGTAGGGATTCATTTCATTCCCAAAAATTCTGGGTCTCTACTGACACCTTCGCCCAGACATCGTGTACAATAGGATGTACACCTGCATGTCCTTTTCCAAGGAATGGCACGATCTTGCCCACCGCCGACTTGCACTGAGAGTCACTTCGCCCCGGGGATCCCAGCGATCAACATATTTTCTCTCCCTCCCATACCGATATCTGATTCCGATCTCGCTGGTCTCAATCGCCACTCATTGGATTCTGTCCGAAAGCCTCTTTCTGGTTGCTATTGATGTCTTCGATGAGCACTGAGAACTCGACACCTCCCAATCAATTCTCACTTGTGGCTTCTCGTGCATTGCGCTCATCTTCCTGATTGGGATTGGATGGCTTGTCTGGATTGCGGGTGTGGGCATGGGTCTTAAGATACAATGGCGGGATGCCGTTGGCTGGGAGCTGTAGTGCCGCTCTCAGTGCTGCTTGTCACCCAGCGGCTGATGAGCAGGATGTTGCTTTGGTCCCGGTGAAGTGGGGTATTGTCAGCATCTCACAAGGTGTCGGTCATTGTTCGTTGAGTGGGCGGTATGTTTCTCCTCCTGTGGCTTTCCAGTGGTACCGTGGATTAGACGATCGTTGATATTGCTTGTGGTCTCGAGCTCGACGCCAAGAACGATTTTAATAATTTACGGATTCTTGAAATAGAACCGCGTGATCTCGATGAAAGGCCCTTTCCGAGCCTTTCCGAGTTCAATTTATAGTCATTTGGTATTGAAGGCAAGTCAACGACGACCCCGCGTGTGCATTGGTGGGTATTCACCGCCACAATAACCCCTCGTATCGTGGCTGATGGCCTGCGCTTCACTCATTCGTCCTCAAAGCTTCCAGGGTCCGAAGATCTGCTCCACCAGAGCTCCATTTCGCGAGCGCCAAGATGAGACCTGAAACCGGATTGATACGCACCACGCAGCTCATCTCAACTTCGTATTTATCGATAGCTTCACCTTCATCCTGTCGCAAATAACTTGCCAATCCTTCACCACCCCATAAATACAGAAGTTAAATACATCGTCTCCTCCACCTTTGGCTTATCGCGAATATTTTTACGATGTCGTTCTTCGGCGAGGCAAAGAACGCATTTGAGAGCTTCACGTCTCATATCAAGAAGGAAATCGACAACATCCAAGGAGATGACGAGCCCAGCACCCAGTCTCAAAACACTACAGCGAACTTGAGCAACACAATCCAAAGCCAGAATGGCGGCAATCGCTTTGACAGCTTTGCCCCGCCAAGAACCGGGAACGAAGCCAAATGGTACGTTGACGGCTGCGGATATATGTGGGCAGTATCAGTTGCGATCGAGGAAGCAAGAGAGTGTATTTGGATACTGGACTGGTGGTTGAGTCCAGGTTTGTTCGAAGTACCACCTTTGAATGGACTTGATCAGCTGACCATGGCAAGAACTCTACCTGAGACGTCCTCCAACTGAGAATGAAGATTATCGAATCGACCGTATGTTACTTGCAGCAGCCGAGAGAGGCGTTAAAGTCAACGTCATCATCTATAAAGAGGTTTCTCAGATCCTGACACGTGAGTTGCTCCATCAAAATTTCACCTTTGCCATGCAAAGCTCATGAACAAACAAAGTCTGCTCCGACCACACCAAAAAAGCGCTACAACTTCACCCCAACATCGCAGTATTCCGTCATCCCGATCATGCTCCATCAGGCCAGGTCATCCACTCTGAGCTCATATCGAGCATTCAGAATTTCTCTTTGAAGTCCCTCCAGCTCGCCGACGTGCCAGCCGATGCTTTCAAGGCATTATATGGGGTAAACAAAGACGTTGTTCTCTACTGGGCCCATCACGAGAAGCTTTGTCTCGTAGATGGCGATATCGCTTTCATGGGAGGCTTGGATCTTTGCTTCGGACGCTGGGACACAAACTCTCATCCTCTAGCAGATGCCCATCCGACCGATATCAACAAAGCTCTCTTTCCCGGTCAAGACTTCAATAACGCCCGTGTCTTCGACTTTGAGGATGTCACAAATTGGGAGAACAACAAGCTTGACCGTATCAAGAATTCGCGAATGGGGTGGTCTGATATCTCAATCTGTTTGCGGGGTCAGGTTGTCCAAGACCTGAAAGCGCATTTCGTGCAGCGATGGAATTTCATCTTTGATGAGAAGTATGATGTGCGAAAAGATCCCAGATACACTGGACTGAACTTTGATGCCAACGGCATCCCTGAAGGCTACTACCTGGAGAATGGAGCGAACAGTGTGGCTATTTCAGGAGGCCAGCGTCAGCGTGGTCAGGATGAAGAAGTTGCCGAAAGAGGTTTTGGTGGCGAAGAACGACACCATGGACATGGGTTCCATATCCCTGGAGGCCATGGCGGAATATTCGACCGGCTTCGCAGAGCAGACATCGATAACTCTGGAGATCCATATATTGAAAGAGGATCTGCTGGTATGTCGATACAGTTGGTCAGAAGCTGCACTGAGTGGAGCAACGGTGTTGCTAAAGAGGTATGTTTTGATTTTGCACTTCGTGGGCTCAGCTGATGGGCTAGCACTCCATTGCAAATGCGTACATAGATGTCATTCGAAACAGCCAGCACTTCGTCTACATCGAGAACCAATTCTTTATCACTGCCACAGGCGACGAGCAACACCCTGTCAGGAATCAAATCGGAGCAGCGATTGTAGAGCGGGTTGTCAGAGCTTACCAAAACGGCGAGAAGTACAAGGTCATTGTTTGTATGCCTGCCGTCCCTGCCTTTGCCGGGGACCTTCACGCAGACGACAGTCTCGGCACTCGAGCCATCATGGAATTCCAGTACCACAGTATCTGTCGAGGGGGCCACAGTATAATAGAAGAGATCGAGAAGGCTGGAATTCCAGATTCTAAGCGGTACATCCGATTTTACAATTTGAGAAATTATGATCGGATCAATGCTGGATCGGCCATGTCCGAGGTTCATGACGCGAGCGGCATCAACTACGAGGATGCACGAAGAGAGCACGATGATATTGTCGGTGCGGGGTATGATGGCCGAGGAGAGGGCACGGGTGCTTACTACGGTCGATCAAACCCGGCTTATGAGCAGTACCAGCAAGCTGGTGCTCAAGTCAGTGATGGAAGCAAGTATGACAGTGTGAGTGCCTGTTACATGGATTACGGCCCATCCATCAAAGACATTCCTTGGTCGGGGTCCGAAGAAGCAGAATTCAATGCCTACGTGAGCGAAGGTAATTACTTGGTCCCACCAACATTTGTACTCTTACCTTGCTAACATGAACAGAATTGTACATTCACTCCAAAGTCCTCATCGCAGACGATCGAGTCGTGATTTGCGGTAGTGCAAATCTGAACGACCGATCCCAACTCGGAGACCACGACTCAGAGATCGCTGTTGTGATCCAAGACCCCACCCCAGTCGAGTCCGAGATGAATCATGAGCCCTACCGAGCCTCTCAATTCGCATCATCTCTTCGCCGACAGCTTTTCCGCAAACATCTTGGTCTCCTCCCACACCAAGATCCCACTCGACCAGATGATAATTTCCTCCCTCTGAGTCACGCCGCCAATGCCTACGATTGGGGATCCCCAGCCGACGTACTTGTCCGTGATGTCCTGTCCGATGAGTTCGAAGAGTTGTGGACCGTTACTGCTGCGACAAACATGGAGGTCTTCAACAAAGCATTCCATGTCATACCAGCAGACAACGTTCGTAATTGGGGAGATTACAAGGAGTTCTTCTCGAATCTGTTCGTCAGTCCTAGCAAGGAAGATGACAAGGAGAAGATCCCTGCCAGGTATGAGTATGGGCATGTTGTGAAAGAGGAGTTCCCTGGTGGGGTGGTTGAGTTGAAAGATAGCTTGGATCGAGTGAGGGGATCGTTGGTGGAGATGCCATTGCTTTTCATGGATGGAGTTGACTTCGCCAAGGAAGGTCTGACGCTCAACGCCCTGACTGACGAGGTGTACACTTAAACGATGGCGTTGATCGTGGCGTTGGTTCATTGGTGCGGGAAGTCAAAGCTGTGTGAGAATGAAACATTAGGCATAACGAAGTGTTTTGATGCAATGGATATCTTCACTTCAGCTTTGCTTGGTTAATGGTGACGGACCTTGGTCTGAGCCGACATTGTTGACTTTCACGTCTCGCTTAAAAGCACTAGCTTTGTATCCATGCTATTTGGCTAGGCAGGCTTGGCAGATCTGGGTCACTTGGACATATCTCTTGCGCTCAATTATAATCACTTCACTTACATGCAAGGACCTGTAAAAGGCTCGTTAATTGTCAGCAACTTTCATTCCAGCTTGCCCGCAAGTATTCTGTCTGACAATTGCCACCAACCCATCCCCCTCGCCTAACCTTAATACCCTCACCCACCTATCGATCTAACGTCCGTCCCTGTGTGCCGAGACGCACCCGTGACGAGACAAAACCTAAGTACTTCGAGTTTAATATATATAAATCTATAATTATGTCGAAATTTCTATCTTTCTATATCTGCAATTGTTTTACATACCTTTCTTACACACTTCTGCTTTATCAATTCTGAAATTTATCCTTACGTCCTTATCGCCCTCCAGGATTTCTAAAGAGCCCCATTTTAACCTATATCAGGACCTCTCGATTCACGACATTATCACGAAGTTCTTTCTTTTACTTGACTTATAAAACGATCAAATATAGATATCCGAGATTGATCACGATGTTAGATGTTTATTCTCAATGTTGTGGCAAACAAATCAGGTCATGGCATACGCCATCATCACATAGGCTGATACCTCCTCCAATCAAGCAACCAAGGATCTTGACTAGTAGTGGTGTGGCTATATTAACCTCGATAAGACTTTAGCGGCTGCAAATAGTGTGGTGGCTGCAACGTTTGTGGCTGGCCGTATCTTGCCGGGGATTCCCGGTTTCTAACGTCCTCCGATGAAGCTAAAGCGAAAAGTGGCCCTCTGCGGAGCCAAAATCAGCCATCCTCTTCCTGCAAAATACGATCTTGCTTCCTGACTTGTCGGCTTCTTACAGCCGTACAGTAACTTAGCTTGCAACTTCGTACATGGCCGAAAGATCTGACTTTCTATGTCTGTGCAAGGTGTTGGCAACTTTACCAAAGAAGGCAAGAATTATCGAAAACTTGGAAGTTGATTTGCTGATTTCTAGAAATTTCGAGCATGCGCACAGACAGAAAATGTCAGATCTTTTCGCCATGTACGAAGAAAATCGACTTCGTGCGATCTGGCTCAAGAATAATCGAGCACGGACCACCTTGTGGCTTATTTCGGACAGCTCGCTTGAGCTCCCCGCCTGTTAGCCAGGCATCCCGTGTCCCTGTTCAGGTGTAGCCTGATCTAGGGAAGATAGCTGTTACTCGGAAACTGCACGCTACTTTCCCATCGACCTCACCCGACCTTGTGATTTTTGTATGTTATAAGAAAGAGCCACTCCTTATTATGTTTACTTACAGCCGCTTGAAACACGAAACCTCCGATATCAGGCTGGTACGTATCAAACGGCCCGCCCCTGTTAGCCCCGACATTGCTCCGATTGAGCTCGAAATCCGGCATACTTCTTTTGACGACGATTTTTCTTACGCAGCACTTTCATATGTCTGGGGCCGCCCCGACAGGAACACAGCAGCTCTGATTTATGTCCATGGCGGGTCATTTCTTATCGGTAGCAATCTTAATGCTGCACTTACGCAGCTCTATCAGAGTGGCATTCGGTCCTGGCTCTGGGTGGACTCCATCTGCATCAACCAATCAGACATGGAAGAGAAGAGCTTGCAAGTCGCACAAATGCGCACTGTATTCAGCCGGGCTGCTCACGTATATGTTTGGCTGGGGCCTGGGTCAATCGAGACTGCCAAAGCCATGGACTTTGCAACCCGCGTTGGAACACGGGCCTTAGCCGTTGGTGCATTGGATCTATGGTCAGATCGGCAATTAAGGGAGCAGGTTACTCAAAACATCAAGGACCGGGTATCATCGGTCGAGGTGCAAGTTCACAACGACAGGAGCATGATCATGACACGGGGATTAACAGACTTCATCTTTGACATCCTCCGTGAGCCTGGCCTGCACGAGGTTGCCAAGCTAGAAGGAAGGAGCCTGGAAATCGGTATCAAGGAAGTAATGCAGTGCGAGTACTGGCACCGAATCTGGATCATCCAAGAGATTTCACTCGCACAAGAGGCTACGGTCCTTTGTGGTGAGAAGGCCATCCCGTTAGATGTTTTGGACGCCACCTTTTCTACAGTATCGCACTGCATCAGGTCAGGGCTCCGGAGACTCCACCATGAGACCCAAGACTTTGCGTCCGGCTTGTCTGCCAACTTTTACGAATGCATAGCTCTAACCACACGGCGCAAGCACCGTTGCAAAGATCAATCAGAGATACTAAGATTAGCCGATATCGTGTATCAAGCCGGGATTCCGCCAGGTCGGCCGCACTATTCTGCCAGTGATCCCCGCGATATTGTTTTTGGCTTGCTTGGTGTTGTCACGGACAGAGAAGCACTGGGCCTCCAAGTAGACTACAACATGACACGAGCTGCGGTTTTTACGGCTTTAACAAGAGCTCTAATTTACAATGGAGTCGAGAACCTACGTGCTTACCACCTTGACCAATGTGTTCCAAAACAGAGATGGGATCCACCTGACTCTTTGCCTTCCTGGGTCCCTGACTGGGAAGCAATAGGCAAATATGGACCTGACGTCTACCCGATAAATTATTTCAGAGCCTTCAATGCTACCGCCAAAATATCGACACCTCCACGTCCCAGAAATTGCAACGAAGACGACATCCGTGGCCTTCTTCGCTGTCCTGGATGCTACGTCGACATCGTCACAGATGTCATGCAACCACCGCAGTGGAAGAAGCGGGACAATTGGACATCCTCAAGGATCGTGGACGTGGAAGCCTGGCTCATTTCGATCCGTGACTTTGCGAAGCTAGGGCCCGACCCTAGTCCAGAGGAAGACTACGTTTGGCGCACTATCATGCTAGATCGGTACGATGGTATTACTCGCCCTAACAGGTTCCAAGCCAAGCCTATTGATGATGAAAAGGCTTTTATTATACGCAAGATTATGCGTCGAATGCCTATTGTCGCTGAATCATTGACCGAAGCACAAAGACATTACATCTGCTTCGAACTGTCGAGCTTGTCGCACTTTGAAACTCTGGACCAAAAACTTGAGTATATTGTGGAATGGCTGAAGCTCATTGGATCTGTCGATCGCGGGAGGACGCTGTTCAAGACGAATAAGGGCATGTTTGGCCTCGGCCATGAAGCAATCCAGCGGGAGGATATTGTATGCTTACTCTGGGGCATGCGATCGCCTATCATCCTGCGGCCGCGAGCCGATGAAGCCGGTGGCGGCTTTACCTTTGTGGGGGATGCTTATGTTGACGGCATCATGTATGGGGAATTCCTGGAGACTACACCGGCACATGTAGACTTTAAGATTTATTGATTGCGACTCAAGAATCTTGTGTGCTTTTTGGAACACTACATGCTTGAAATGTGAATCGTAGATAGCAGTCACTCGTTTAAAAAGCAATCCAATCACTGTGTCAGGGCCTATACCGCTAGTCAATATTTTGAATAAAGCTATAGAGACTGTCCATGTACGGAAGGGGTTGTTAGTGGGTCTCGTCGCCCCCAAGTTCTGCCTTAACATATAAGGAAAGTTGTGGAGAAACCTCTAAAATTCTTGATGTTGAATGGAAGAATTACCTTACTGCCGTGAAGGGGACGAGACCCACTGGAAACCCCCTTCCGTACAAGAAGATTCGGTTGCCATCGCTAATCAGCCTCCCTATCGCAATTTTTGCCCGAGTACTGGCCACGAGTTCTTCACTGATGTCGCATGCGGCAATTAAGATAGCTTGGCAAAGGAGCCTCCACGATAGCTTCGCGAGGGCGACCTCATCTAGCGTCCTCTATACTGTCGCTGGAGCCATGACTAGGGGGATTATGTAATAGAACTAATATGAATAGAACTTACAGAAATTCGGAAAAGATTCACAAATAGTGATCAATCAAATTCACAGTACTACTGGTTTGTCTCGTTATAGGTTGCGTCTCTCGATGCAGGAATGGACATCACTGTATCTCATCTAGATAATATTGTCACCTCAGCTTCCTGGTCATGCTTCTGGACGTCATGCGGTATTTGGAGACCCATTCCGACGTCAGCCAAAAATGGCGGAGGTGGCCTGTGCCCATATTTTTATCAAGCGAAACGAGGCGAAGCCGATTTTGCGAGGGACTGTAGTAACTTCTACTTCTCACTCCCTTTCTCGTTGGCCTCTACCTAGAACGAACTTCAGCCTTGGACTAAAGCATTCAAGAGGAATCTGCTCCTTCTGCACAATTGCTGACGAATTCGAAGATGACATTATGGATGACAGAGTCCGCAAAAGTCGAAAACATGTCCAAAGTAGGCCCAGTATCAGCATGTCGAACAACGATAATATAGCAAAGACATTTGGATGGTGACAACATATTATAGCGGCGACGGGCACAGCGGAAAAAGGGTAACACCTCCCCAGACACAAAATCAAGGCACAATCATCAACGATAGCGAGTACAACAGCAAATAAAGGTACAATCAATTATATAAACAACTAACGAGCATTAATATTAACTGTACTGTATAGCAACAAGTCTGGAATTCAGCCCAAGCTCTTCTCCAACGAAGACCAGTATATCAACATTATAAAAACATTGCACGGCAATCTCCTATTCACTTAATACATCCGTGCCATAAGGGCGCTCCACGATTCTAGCATAATCTCATCTTCATCATTCTATGTTCTACTAGCCTATATCACCAAAGCACTCACTGGCTTAGGGACGTTGCCCGTTCGCACTATTTTGCTCGTTGGCTCTAGCACCTCAAGCTCTACGCTCTTACGCTTCCATCCACGCCTCGCTATCTTTGCATTGTTATCTTCTTGCTCTAATAAACTATTCTTGCTCTTTCGATTGCGTTTTCCCTTGCTTTTAGCTGCTTTAATCGATTCCTTTGCGACACGCTTTACTCATGCTACCTCGAGGTCTTCATAACTCATAACCTTCGCCTTTCCTAACACCAATGACCTTATTAATTATCAAACCTTAGCTTTATTATCAATCATAATTAAGAATTTGATGCAATCTTTTTGCAACATAATTATAGCAAAGGATTTTTGAAAAGCTTTAATACAAATCTATAAGTATCTTGCTAAGTTTTGTTTACTTATTTCATCAAATGCATATGCGTCCCGTTAAATAATTAGATTTTATAACAATATAAAAGCCTTTGCTAACACTAATGTTATAAGCGTTTATAGTTCAGCCTTTTATAAATAAGGCCTTACCTTTACATCGTCGGCTGTTGAAATAGCTAATATATTTACTAAGGCGGGTATACTTCTAAGCACCTTATCCGGATTAAATGGAAACAAATTACTTATAGCAAAGCTGGCTTTAATATTTTTGGGGGTAAATACTTTTTTCCTCGCAAGGCTATATAAAAACGTAAAATGCTTTTTGCTAATTGTATTGACACCTCCTTGCTCGAGTCGCTTAACTTGATTATGATAAGCTGCCTTGAGTGGAGTAAACACCGAAACGTCACAAGGCTAAAGCTTGTGGGAAGTATAAAAAGGAAAACGATATAAAAGAATATTGCTTTTAAAATAGAACTCTAAGATTTCGAGGGTCTCATGTATGTTAAAGTCGTCGTAAATCAAGATGCGTGATTTACCACTAGCTTATTCTTTGGTTTCGGGAACAAATATACGCTTTAATTACTTTAAGCTAATCTTAAAATCCATATATCTAGAGTCAAAAAAAGTAAATTGCCAGCCAAGAGTAGAAAACATGATTTAATTGCTTCAATAAGTATTCGCTAGCTAGATAATCATAAGATTTGAATACCTATTATCACCACTCATGCATTCGATTACAATTACAATTGTACGCTTAACTCGTATATCTTTATAATCTTGTATGTTGCGCTTACTTATAAAGACTTTAACAAAGCCTGGCATAGATAGCATAAACTTTAATCTTATTTATGTTATATATATTTGTTACAAGCGTTAGTCAGTGACCGCATGGGTCAGGTGTGTCTTGCTCCTAAGGCTTGGCAGCCTTGCTGCACAGAGAAGCCAAGACAAGGGAACAACACGAGTCATGTGAGGGAGTCCACATGTGATGAAGCCCTTGGGAGGTAAGAACTTCAGTTTAGAGGACTCCCCGCCAAGAAGGACTCCTTGCTGGAACGAAGGTTTTATATAACACGGGCTATTTGCCCACAGTAGATAAAAGCTTCATGCTTAACTCAAATAAAGTATCTTCATATCATACTTAGTAACTTGCAACAGTTATCAGTCTTAATCAGTGATAGCGTCTTTACCTATTAACCAACTTACCTTCGCACTCTCGAGCAACACCAGCCTAACCGTACGTTACACTTTAAGCACCGCACCCACAGGTACCAGCGCATACGTCAGATCAACAATGGGTTCCACAATCGGAACAACTCCTACGTCATCCACCCCAGAAAGACCGGCACTTGTTGGAGAAATCGATAAGAACCTCAAGTACAAGTCAATTGAAGCCTTCAATGGTGAACGCAACCAACTTCACGAGTTCTTACTCCAACTACGATTGTACATCAAGTTCAATGGAGACCGCTTTCGATCCGAGACCGAACAGGTCCTTTGGGCAGTCACGTTGCTCGAAGGAAAAGCCCTGAACTGGATCGAAGGGTTCCTTGAGGACTACCTTGTGTGGAGTAATAAGAATAAGGTCATCAACAAATGAAAAGCAAAAGACACCACCATCAAAATCTTCGACACTTGGGAAGGATTTGTCACAGAAATCAAAGCCAACTTCGGAGTCATGGACAAACGTAAGGAAGCGGAACGAGCCATAGAGGCGCTTCGCTAAAAAGGGTTGGCAACCGCTTACACCCGGGACTTTCAACGCTACTTTACCTGCATAGAATGGGGAGATGAGGCGCTTAGTTACGCATATCGCAAAGGTTTGAAGGACTTTGTCAAGGACGAATTGCTCCGATACAGCGGCACTATGGACACTCTCAAAACACTCATCAAGGCCGCTTGTAAGATTGACAACGATTGGTACAAGCGTAACATGGAAAAGAAAGGAAAGTATGATCTCAATTACAAGAGAATGGGCGAGGGAAGAAACCGTGGGAACAATTCCAAAGGATACGGAGACCTCATAAAGCTCGACGCCACTCAACGAAGAGAATTATTGCCACAACAGCGAAACAAACACATGCAAGATTGAACATGTTTCAATTGTAGGAAGCCAGGCCACCTTGCAAGAAACTGCAAGAGTGAAGGGAAATGCTCCCAAGGATACTTATCGGGTAAACAATTGAACGCCACTATCCAAAGATAAGGAGGGTACAACAAGGGATACAATGGACCAATGATGCTTAATGCTACTTGGGCATAAGAAGACGCAGCGGCGGGAGCTGATGCTTAATTGGACCAACTGGACCAACTAGAAGAACTGACCCGAGCAGCGGAAGCACTCGATATTGGTGAGGAAGCAACCAAAACTCATAAGAAGGAAGAGTCTAGTGATAGTGAAGATTCGGACGAGGTGTTCATCTCGGACGGATCAGAAATGTTGCTGGAAGATTACTTTATGTATATCATATTAGCCGGAGAAAAGCTAGTTTGGATTGCACATCAAGAAGCAGAATCAATATTCGAGCGAGAACTTGCCGAGGTTAAAGAACGACTACCCGCCCAAAAGAAAGTGGAAGAATCTATCTAATACTGGAAAGCAGTAAAGGATGTGTTCGCAGAGCATATGATGCGAATTCACATCATCACGAGTGGATATAATCATGGACGTAGCGAAACTAACAACGTAGTCCAGCAAAGCTAACAATACCAGGAGGCGTTCACTCAGAATGTGGAATATATGCCAAAGCTTAGGATAAGGCTTAAGATCTGCAAGAAAATGAGAAAAGAATATAAAGGGAAGATATGCAAACTTCAAAGAGAAAAAGACGTGACAGCAATTAATCACCCCCGACATGCGGAACTTGTATGGTTGTCTTATTGAAACCACTCATGCATAGTCCACTACTCCAATAAGATTGACGCGGATTACTGGCCAAAACGCCAAGGACCGGTGTTCTTTGATGACGACAAACCAATCATCTCCCTTGGGGAATTGCTAACGGCACCCGAACCTTCAAAAAACTAGGAGACCTCGCCGATGATAAGCTACTGACGAGTGTTCACAAAGAGCCTAGGACCTTATACGACAAAGATTTGTGTATAACAGGAAGAAGGCAGCAACTCTTCTTAATCATTCATATCAACGGAATAACGCTTAGAGCAATGGTAGACTTTAGAGCAACGGGTAATTTTATGGATCATATGATAGCTATACGCCACGAGTTTAAGCTGGTTAGGAAAAAACGTTCATATTATCTATTCGTATTAGATGGGAACGCTATCAAGTCAAAGAATAGACAAGTGATCATTCAGACCAATAAGCTAAACATGAAAACATTGCGAGGACATACTGAAGATATCAAATTTGATGTTACCAACCTTGGAACTCACAAGTTGGTACTAGGTATGCTATAGTTATCGCTCCACAACCCCATCATAAATTGGTGAAAGGAATAAATCACTTTGGATCATTATCAATGCAGAAGCGATCGTAAGGCATTTAATCAAAATATGAACATCCTGAAGCAAGAAGAGCTATGTGCAACTCTCTTAACTAAAGAGGACCCCACCCAGGCCTCCATGCTAAAGCGAATACCAGCAACGTACAAGAAATACAAATCACTATTCCTCGAGGGACCCAAGAACAAAGCCCTTCCAAAGCACTAACCATGGGACCACAAGATACCCCTGGAACCAGGAAAAACGCTTAGCTTCAAGCCAATATATCAACAATCCGCAGCAAAGCTACAACACCTAAAAAAATACATTGACAAGAATCTAGCGAAGGGTTTCATATAACTATCTACATCATTTGCCGCCAGCCTAACGTTATTTGTCTCAAAAAAGAACGGAAAACTCCGCTTATATATCAACTATCGCATGCTTAACAATATAACCATCAAAGATAAGTACTTATTACCCTTAATCAACGAGTTGCATAACCGACTACAAGGAGCAATGATATTCATCACCCTAAATATAAGGGGCACTTACAACCTTATCAGGATAAAGAAAGGTGAGAAATAAAAGACGGCGTTTAAAACATGCTATAATCTGTACGAATACCAAGTCATGCCATTTGGGCTTATGAACGCACTTGCGTCTTACTAACGGATGATTAATGACTAATTACACAAGTATCTTGACGTTTTCGTAATCGCTTACTTGAACGACATACTCATTTACTTCAAGAACAAGAATAAGCATATTTAACACATGAAGAAGGTATTAGCCAAATTACAAACGGCAAAACTTCTTCTCAAACCAAAGAAATGCGAATTTCATCAAAAAGAAACCCACTTCTTAAGATTCATCGTGGAAAAATATAGAATCCGTATGAACCCAGCTAAGGTTAAGGCTATACTTACGTAGCCTAAACCAACAACAATCACGCAAGTACAATCCTTTTTAGGATTCGCCAACTTTTATAGGAGATTCATACACAACTACTTTGCAGTAGTTAAGGCATTCATGGATTTAACAAAGAAAGACTAAAACTTTAAGTGAACAACGGAGGCGCAGAACGCGTTTCAAGTACTTAAGGAATGATTCACGCAAGCTCCAGTCCTGGCCACTTACAATCCAGAACTAGAGATAATCATGGAAACCGATGCATCAGACTTCGCCCTCGAGGCTTGCCTAAGCCAGAAACATGATGGAAAACTATGACCTATCGTGTACTACTCCCGAACGTTCTCGCCTGCAGAACTCAACTACGACGTACACGATAAGAAACTGTTGATTATAGTGGCCGCCTGCAAGCAATGGCGACACTACCTCGAAGAAGCAAAACATATGATTCAAGTGTGAACGGATCACAAGAATCTCACATCCTTTACTACAACTAAGATACTAAATAAACGACAAGTTAAATGATTAAAGGAACTATCTACTTTGAAGCTTAATATCATGTATTGGAAAAGATCAGAAAATGCAAGAGCCAACGCTTTTAGCAGATGACAGGACTACTTGGGCAAATCAACGGAAAGACTTAGAGTCATACTCAAGATAGGAGCGAACGAGTTGAAATATAATCACAAACTTTTCGCAATCCTTGCAGTAATAAAAAACAACAAACTTGTAAAACTAATCAAACACGCATATCAAACAAATAAATGCGCTACAAGGATACTACAGTCGCCAACAAAAGACTTCGCCCAAGATGAAACAGGCATTTTCTATTTTAAAGGACTTGTTTATATTCCCAGTAAAATAAGGCAATACTTTGTTAAAGAACAGCACTCGCTGCTAGCGCACGGGCATCAAGGAATATCGAGAACCTTTGAGAGGATCGCTAGGGATTACTATTTCCCAGGAATGAGGAGACACATCAAAAGGGTAATAGGAGAATGCGATTTATACGCAAAAAGCAAGTCAAATAGGCATGCACCTTACGGATTCTTATAATCACTCCCGATGTCATAACAAGCGTAGAAATCGATCGCGTTCGACTTCATCGTCAAACTACCGCCGTCCAAAGAACCAATGACGAAGACGACATTCGACGCTATATGAGTTATAACAGATCGACTCACCAAATACGGGTACTTCGTACTATACAAGGAAGGAAGTAATACGCAAGAACTCGCGTACGCCTTCCTCAAGATAGTGGTAAGCTAGCATAGGCTACCAAAAGAAATCATATCCGACAAAGACAAGCTCTTCACATCTAAATTCTGAACATCACTGATGAATCAAATAAAGCTAAATCACAAAATGTTTATGGCATTTTACCCACAAATGGACGGATAAATGGAAAGATTCAACCAGTCCCTTGAACAATATTTGCACAGCTATGTTAATAGGGAACAAAGCAACTGGGTGGAACTTCTCCCATTTGCCTAGTTCGCCCTAAACAGCGCAAGAAATGAGACTACAGCGATGTCACCTTTCTTCGCCAATTATAGCTTTGAACTAGAAGCTTATCGGCAGCCTAGAAAAGATGATATCAATGCACAACAATCGGTAGTACTCGCAAACAAACTAAGGAAGCTGCAGGAACAATTGTTTAAGGATATCGAGTTCTCAAACCTGAGAACCGCAAAATACAGTAACCAAAAGCGAAGTATGGGACCTCCGCTAAAGAGAGGGGATAAAGTATACCTACTACGCAAACACATCAAAACAAAATGACCAAGTACCAAACTAGATTTCAAAAAACTAGGACCATATGAAATATTGGAAAAAATAGGACCAGTCAATTTCAGACTACAGCTACCCAAGGGATCAAGGCTACACCTCATATTTCACATTTCCCTGCTAGAACCCGCGTCGGGAACAACACCACTAGCAATGAACGAAGAAATCCAACCAGAAAACAACCCAAACGTTTACAAGGTGAAGAAATTACTTAACACTCGGACTACTAACAACGGTCAGCAAGAATACCTAGTCAAATGGAAGAGGTATGGGGCGGAGGAAAACTCATAGGTACCCACGAAAAACTTGAACTGCCCTCGGCTGCTTCGACGGTTCCAGTCAGACAACCAGGGGAGCCTCAAGAACCACCGCCACCAAGTAAACCGGACCACACGGGGTCCGAAGGGTCGAAATCGATCATAGGGGAATCAGGATTAGGAAGTCAAGGGAGCCAGTTGTCCAGAACGTTGGGCGCGGGCTCAGGAGGCGGAGAAGGCAACCGCTGAGGACGAGGGCGAAAGAAAAAACGATACACTTGCTTCAGAGGTGGTCGCTTGGGCAGATAACCTGCGGTGTCGCAGGCCCTCTTCGAACGGACGCATTCGGAACAACGAGCACCCTCTCGCAAGTTCAAAAAACAATTACGGGACTGTGACCGGCAGAAGGAGCAAGCTTGTGCGGCGCGGCCCGTCTTCTCGATACGCATCGCAAGTGCGATGCGTTGCTTCTTCTTCTTATAAGATATGGATGGCATGACGAGCAACAAGTAAGGAAGAGCGTTAGTTAAGATGGGGGATTTCATTATTATCAACGTTAGTGTGGGGACACACTAGCCAAAAGAAGGATAGTATTACAAGCGTTAGTCAGTGACCGCACGGGTCAAGTGTGTCTTGCCCCTGAGGCTCGGCAGCCTTGTTGCACAAAGAAGCCAAGATAAGGAAACAACACAAGTCACGTAAGGAAGTCCACACGTGATGAAGCCCTTGAGGGATAAGGACTCCAGTTTGGAGGACTCCCCGCCAAGAAGGACTCTTTGCTAGAACGAAGGTTCTATATAACACAAGCTGTCTGCCCACAGTAAATAGGAGCTTCGTGCTTAACTCAAATAAAGTATCTTCATACCATACTTAGTAACTTGCAACGGTTATCAGTCTTGATCAGTGACAGCGTCCCTACCTACCA
>JGI24512J20087_1000291_pt1 | contig 39281 bp, 37 predicted proteins | sample LinPmetageLP35_FD_20087 | JGI IMG/M metagenome (IMG submission 20087) | reverse complement strand
GCCTGTAATATCTTTAAATTAAGCGAGCCTTTGTTTATGCCATAAGCGAGGTTATGAAAGCTAAGCGAGGCTAAGCGAGGTGCATATTATATTCTTATAATGTCAAAAATAGGAAAAGAAAAAAGCTTTTAACTTTAATTATAATATTTAATATTGGCTTTTAAAAGTTAAAATTTAATTTTAAAGCATGATGCTTTAAAAGAAGTTGATAAAAGCTTTAATAAGACATTGGATTTTTGGTGGCTTAGATTGTATAAGATTGTTAAAGTTAATAGTAAAGGCTATTACGTCTTAAAGGAATTAGGGACTAACAGCCCTCGACTTAAAGGGACATATGCTGGAAATCAACTTAAACTTTTTTATAAGCAATAGCACTTTATTTATAGTGCTAAAAATAAAGTTTTAAAACGGCATTTTAATAATATAAGCGTTGCTTTAAGCAAAGAAAATACTTCACTAGCTAACCTTATAAATTTAAAAAATCTTAAACACATTACTAAATAATATACAAGGCTAGATGAAATAGTAATCAAAGTACTTATTTTAACGCTTGAACAAAGGAGCCAATACAAGGCATTTATAAATAATTTAGATAAGTAAATGCGAGAACGCATTACTTATTTAGAAATGGGGGTGCATGTGGCAAGGCCATTTGATTTTAGTAATTAAATGTCACGTTATCGGATGCGACTTTGCTAAGCCTGCTTTAGTATAAAAGCCAACTTTTTTTCTATTCTTTTTAACATCACTTGTCTTAAAACTGATAATAATTCTATCTAATACATTTTTTTTCTTTACCTTTAAAATAACAAATCCCGTTACTCAAATTTATCTTATCTTTTGATTTAATTAAACCGTTCTTTTATATTAAGTCTACCCTTATGCCTTAAATGCTCCCTCTCTTGTTATGTAATCGCTTGGGATTTGCCCCTCCACAATACTACCAGAAGTCGTTAACAACGATTTTTAATTGTAAAAGATATTAAAGACGTGTTTATTAAAAGTGCTTTGCCTAAAGTTATTATATGCACAAAAGAATTAATTATAGCACTTATAATATTTGCAAATAAAGCTTTAAAAGCTTGAGAAGTTATATCGTCAATATTAATAAGCGTAATTAAGCAAGACATGTTTACGGTATTGATTTGATAAAATCAAAAAGTAAGTATATAATGATAATGCCTTCAAAACAAGATATAATTATCTTACTATATTACACCGCTTAATTTTGGCTATCGGAAGTGATTTTTCTATTCCGAGGTATCAATTTACAATAAGCGAAACATCAAAACAACACATTAAATGCTTAAAACCTCATTTTAAAATCGGTAAAAAAATAAAGTCCAACTTATAAGTTAACTTATAAGCTAGTTATATTCAAGCTAACTAGCTTACAAATATCTTTAAGCTAGTTAGTTAATAGTTTTTACTCAACTGACTGATTGACTTAAAAGCCGGCTGACTGATCGGCCACTCTGCCATTCAATTAATCTCCTTCTTTTTCATTTCTGTTCTTCATATCAGTGACTGGTTGAACTTCATGCGATGGGAGTAACATTTGAAGACCTCCCTCCGGAGATTCTTAAGGCTATTGTTTCCTTCGCCGAGCCGTCAACATGGAAGAATCTTCGACTTGTGAACAAAGCGACAGAACTTCACGCCACCCCACTATTGTTTCGCAACATTGAGGTCTGGATCCAGTCTCATAGCCTCTCTTGGTGAGTAGTTCCTTGGGAAATTGTTCTCAAGAATAGTGGGCTGATATGCAAGTAGCCTTCGGTCGATCGCTTCCAGCGAAAACCTGGCGCCTCATGTACGGACTATCGTCCTTACAAATGATTATATCCCCACCCAGATCCTTCATCCGATCTCCATGATAGCTGTAATATATCATGGACTATTCAACCCCGAGGAACTACTCGTGGCCCATCGTGGATCGATTCTTCAGCTGTCCAAGAAATATCTATTTCAAGCTTTTCCGAACGCGACATCCCAGAGCAGCTGAAGAGCTTGGGCTGGGACATAGAGCGAGTTTTCCAGGCTTGGAAAACGCAAAAGGAGCTCGCAATAGAGCAAGAAGAGTTGATTAACGAAATGTTAGATGTTGGGATCCTGGCTGAAGCTCTTGGTGCTATGAGGAATTTGTCTCTGATCAAGCTCACCAGTGGGGGCCGGGGTGGGCCGAGAAGGCTATCCTCCCGCTTAGGTCGGGATATTTTTTCCCCTTCTCCATTTACAAGGACCGATGGACGACAGTTGATCAGCATATTCCGCGCTGCTGCTCAAGCTTCTGCGTCTGGTGCTGATCAGCATGCTAAAGTTAGAACTTTCATCATGGACAAAGACATGTGGGAAGGAAAATACCAGGAGCATCGTTGGCTTTCTGGACCTTATGAGGCCGCTCCTCCGGATTTTGGGAGCCTGGATCCTAATGTTTTGACTGCATCATTGCCGATATTTGGGACAGTGAGAACGCTTGAACTTCAAGCACAGCGTCGCAAAGACGAGGGTCTTGGTCCTATCATCGAGCAGAACCTGATGGCGTTGTTCAAGGGAATGCCGGATCTCGAGGACTTGACATTGCATAATCCCATGAGGCTGGGTCCAGTAAGTAATGGCGTGCCGGGTCTTTGTTTTTGTCTCTCCCTCTTTCTCGATTGCCTCCTTTCACTCGGCTCCCTTTAGTTTTTATGCATACTAAACGAGAAAAGTTACGAATGCGTGCTCCTATTGAATCCATCTCGAGCACTTCACTCCGCTGCCTGCGGTTAGAAACCTGCGTACTTCACCAACAGGGGCTCGAAACGTTCCTCCAAAAACAGGCTAAAACGCTGAAAGTCCTCCACCTTAAGAGTATCATGCTCGAAGCTGGCCACTTTGTTCAATTCTTCAACTCTATCCGAAACTTACTTGATTTACAAGCCTTCTCACTGGAAGGCTCGCTTGTCGAAGTCGAAGACGACTCACTTCTCTATTTCACGGAAGAAGAGATCGACGATGAGACTTTCTACGAGGTGAAAGAGCGGAGAATGGCAGCAAGAGCTGCGATCGAGGCGTTTGTGAGAAAGGAAACGGAAGTTTTTCCTGTCGAATTGCTTGATGTTGACTCATCTGGCTTCACAGATTTCAGTAACTCGGAATGGGGTGGCATGACAATCGTGCTTGGAATGTCCAAGCTTTATGATTCTCAGGAGGTTGATTTCTGATAGTTTCGAAGTACGCGGGCATGTAGTTGGGCATGGAAGTTCCGGGTATATTGCAGTTTAGTCAAGGGGTCTCATTTCCTCTGATCTAATTCTTAAGTGCCAAAATTCTCTCCCGCCACCAAAAGAAACGCCGCTACATGGCCAAGAGCTGGTCAAGGTTCTTAGTCATAGAATCTCAAATAGATTGCCGCCATCTCCAAGGAAACAAATAATTTTACGCTGACAGGTCTCAACGGGTAGTTATCCTTCACCAATCACATGCGCTAAGCCTGGGATAATATCCTATGCGGCACCTCCTTTTTATTGACCATGTATGAATATCAATCATTGAATAATATATATGCTCGGCGTCGCCAGCATCTAAAGCAGCATAACTGGATGGCAGGTATTGCCCAATGTAAAATATACATAGAGACAGACAGCCTAGAGCCCCAAGTCATCCGTGTTTATGTAGATATCGCCAAGATGGGTCCTGAGCGTAAATACGTGAGCCATCACCAGGACTGCTGTCGGTTCGCCTGCTGCTGCAGCTGTTGCCCAAGCCCGCGCTATGGCATCTAACCAGTCTTCGCAAAACGTTCGTGCGTTGATTGAGATGAGATCCATTTCACTGATGATCCATTCATCCCATAAGGCCACTAGGTTGTAAAGTCTATGTATTTCTAAGAAAGTGTAAAGGAAGAGGTATTATATACCCCTTTGAAACGGTATCGGTTTACTACCGGAAAAAGGTCCGACTCCCTCTCCTAAGTCGAACCCTCCTTAAAAAGACCTACGGATCAATAATGTTAAAAGAGTATTTAATACCTCCTCCCTTATATTCTCTTAGAAATACATAAATTTTACAACCTATTATTAAAAACTCGATATATCGACACTTCGTAATACTATATACCAATACTACACCGACATTTTCAGTTATAACTTCCAATTGGCCTCTTGTTTCTTAAAAATGTTCAGATAATGAGCTAATCTTCTTGACTATTTGTATATAACTATTAAGATATCTCCGCGTTTTACAACTTAAGTTTAAATTATTCTTAATGTCATTCGATTGTAACATAATTGGAATATAGAGAAAAGCCTAGTAAGTAAATGTCTGTTTATGTATTATGGCGCCGGCCTTGTCCTTTTGATACCTTGTTGTGTAAGGTTACCTAGAATAACAGAAACTAATATACTCAAGTCGGCCAGGTTCTACGTGTATAAAAGCTATATACTGAGGATCATCCTTTCTAACGTGCGGCAAGCTTATACTAATCGATGGAAAACCAAAAACCATGTATGTTTCATTCCTCGACGGTAATCCGCACGCCTCTCGAACCAGGTTTCTGAATAGGTAAGAAACAGTCACTCCAAAGCTTAATATCGTCGACGGTCGTATTTGACAGCTTCAGGATCCCAATGTCCTTCTTGTCTCGAACAGCCACGCTTCCGAATTTTGCAAACACCGCAGCGAGACCTGGACATCGGCAATCAGCATTCGCTTAATCGAGGGACCCTACGCTGAGGATATGCAGCTCCGAGAAAACCTATGAAAGACGACATAGGCTGTCTCAATACTCACAGGTGTACATCTCGGCATTGGCCAAGTTCATACCGAGGCATCTCCTACTGCCCTTCGAGAATGCCAATTGGTACTTCGTCAGAGCAGGGTTTTCTATCCAGCGTTCCGGGCTGAAGGAATGTGAATCTGGAAAGATATCTTCATTGTGATGCAGATGGGGAATACTTACGCTGACTATACGCAATGCGAAGTCAGTAATTGCCCATCAGGAATATCTTGAGACACGTCTAGGAAGAGTCCCGACTCCCGAGACAATGAAAGATAGATGGAAATGGGCTTCCCCAATACGTACTGGCAGTACCTGCCGGCATTTTCCACGCCATACCACATTTCGACGGTTCGAAAATCACAGGATGAAGGAACACACGCTGTAAGCGCTGACTTGTCCCATAGGAAAGGCGTAGAGACTCGTTGATGATGGCGGATAGATACGGGAGAGATTGGAGGGTGGGAATTGGCGTTTGTCCCAGGCAACCAGGATCCACAGTCCGAAGCTCCTCCTTCAGCTTACGTAGGACTGCAGGACTATCTAGGAGATGGAAGACCGCAATCGACAAAGTCCATCCAGTGGCCTCTGTGCCCGCGCCTACGATCAGCTCTGCTTCGTCCGTAAGCCGAAGAGTTGTTTTTTCTTGCTCGGGAAGCTTCGAAGATAGAATTTCCATGGAAGATGGTGACGTATGAGGATTCGGAATGGGACAAATTCGTTCCAGACCGGATACCGTCAATTTGTTGAAAGAAGGCGCGTTTCATTGTGAGAGCGCCGGCAACTCCGTCTCCCATACGAAATAATATGCTTTTTGGCAGCGACATCACGAGAGTCAGGACAGGATGGAAGAACTTCCATAGTGGCAGAGAGTGAGAAGCTGCGCGGCTGGTGGTGGAGAAACTAGGGTCAAAATTTGGGGCTTCAACTCGATGCTCGTGGCGGCCGAAGCAGTATTCCATAACGATATCTTGTAACAAGACGTCAGAAGTTTCCGAGACACTACAGCTGTGGACATACCGTTGGCCATTGCCGCGAATGCATTCTCTGCTTGAATGATTGCACCTGTACTTTGATAATCTATCATTGGGCCAATGAGTGTATCTACACGCTCCTGAACCACTGGCTGTAATTGTCTTACTCGTTGCATAGAAAATAACTGATTCAGCGAGCCCCTTCTCATGCGGTGTGTCTGGTAGTCAATGGTACTGAAAAGGTATGCTCGATGGGAAGCATCTTTGTAGACCAGTACCATTTATTTGCTGTCCGATCGTTGGAGAAGAGAGTGTCGCAGAACTCTGGGCCATTTATATGTATCTCATAGGGATTGATGCGGACTGTAGGGCCATATTGCTCATGAAGTGCTTGTATTTTCCACATATACTGACCGGGCTTCACAAAGTCGTAATAGAATTCGTACGCGAAAGTTGAGGCTGCCAAGCGGGGATCAGGAAATGAAGCGATTGGAGAGAAGTAGATGCGAGAAAAAACGACATAAATGCAATAGAGCGTTGTCGATACTAATACCCAGCAGACGACTTGCAGGTTCAAAAACAAGTCCATCGCCACCAGAGTTGGACAAAAATAGATAAGCGAGATATGAAATACAGATATTCTACTGACTGGAAATTTTCGAGTAAGTCAAGGCATAGCATTTCTTATGTAGGCTAGAATTACGAAAATATGCCTTTGAGGACAAAAGTGCCAACGGCACATCTCTGAATTGAGAAGTATGTCCATACGCCCTGCTTCAGGCAACGCCGATCGAGACGGAGTGGAGTCTGCAACGGAATATGTGGTATTTGGTATCCCACGAGTGAAATGCGCGGGCTTGGCAGATGCCTGGCTACTTGTGGTGTATGTCTCGTGGGGGTCGTGATACATTGGCACTACCAAGACATGCGATGCTGCACCTCCAAGATAAGTAGCTTCCCTGTAAAGGAACAAGTACAGTGTCTGAGTGCGAGCTGCACGACATATGATAACTGTCCGAGATGGGACGTGGTGGGTTGTGCGGCCGCAAATTCTCGTTAATCACCGTCCACACCGCATGTTCTGAATGTCCAGATGTCGCTGGACGTGGGGCGGCCATTAAAAGATTGGTACATTCAAGGGTATATCATGCGCGACCTATCTGTCTATCAGCATCAAATGAGCTACGTCAGACCGTGCATATATGGACTTAAGCCAGACCAGCTGCTAAAAAAACTTCCATCCGTTCATGTGCACTCACGTACGAGATACAATGAGGTCGATGATCCGTGTACGCCAGTCATGACCCAAAATTGAAGATAAAAGCATCATCTCAGAACTTCTGATAACCCCCATTCAGATAACCGCCCGGATATCCCCTCGATTGAGACAGTGCTGGCGAGGTGACCGGAAATGAGGGGCTTCTCGGAATGTTATTCGAGCCACCATACCCTCCAGTGTATGCATTGCCTGCACCGTTGATCAATCCACCTGAGCTGCCCCCATTCCACGCTCTTGGACTTTGTGGAATTGGGCTGACAAGCGATGGCGTTTGGTTCCTTGAGATTGGGCTGCTGACTCGGGACGGCATTTCATTTACGACCACATTGGCCGAATTTTTTGGCCCAGGGAAGTCAGCCGCTTTGGGCCCTGGTACATAAGTTCCTCCCCATCCACCTAAAGCATCGTCCCCTTGTGTTTCGTAGGCTCCTTTGTCCCAACCTCCAAGTCCCTTCTCACGAAGTTCAACCTGGTTTTTATATTCGTCTGCACGCTCTCTCGTGACCTTTGCATCGTACTCTTCCTTTTCTTTCTTCCCTTGTCTCCGTCGCCGAATGCAGGCGAAGAGGAATGCTGAGAGAAGAAGAGCGCCTGCAGCCGCGCTGCCCGCGTAGACAGCAAGTTTGGTGCTCTGGGGAAGAGCTGCAAATTTCTCTGAAAGGGAGGGTTCGGGATTTTCCGTCTTCTCAATTGCTTTGGCAACGGTGGAATTTCCACTGATAGCTTTAATGCTTTGCCAGCTTCCGGACTTGTCGGTCCACTCGTATTCCTTTGCGCCAGTCGTGAAATCCGTGACATCGGTGCTCTTCACTGTCATAGTATAGGGGCCTTTGGTAAAGTCGCTCAGCCCACCAGCCCATTCAATAGTCCCATTATTGTTATCCGGGTCGCCTCCAGCCCAGATCCCAAGGCGAACATTCATCGGGGTCTGGGGATAATTGTGTCCACCATTGGCAGCCGCGTAAGGAAGGGTTCTGATGAGTTCAGAGTCGATGTACCATTCCAATTTATCGGATGTCCAGTGGATGGTATAGTTGTGAAACGTTTCTCTAGGATCGGTGGTCATTGGGTGATATATGGCTCGATCGAATGAAGTAGTGTTGCCCTTTCCGAAGTAATTAGTCTCGACGTGAGTGCCGTTGCCGCCAAGAAATTCCCAGTCCACTTCATCAAGATCATCGGACTCCAGCACGATCGATGAGATGATACCTTGACCCTTGGCTGCCTTCATGATAACACTGACTGAGCCGAAGAAAATATAGAACTTGGATTGAATAGTTGGGGAGTCTTTGCGTTTATTGATTGTGTATTCGCTTCCATCAGTACCATAAACAAGAGCTCCAGACGTGACATTAAACGAGTCTGATACGGTGGTTGAGGTGTTGAAGACAAAGTTATGGCTGATTCCTAGGGCAGGGTCATTTGGGCAGGTTGTGTTCATTGGGTCGCAATCGGTCCACTGGTAGGACCAAAATTAGCATTGCTGAAAGGCTGATGTCGAGTCGCAAAGTGGAGTGAGGAGAATATGGAGTGCGATTTGTTTTCCAATTGACGTACTGTTTGAGCCGAAACATATGTGACGAGCGCAGAGGCTCCCAGGAAGATTGTTGAGAGGAATTGCATAGTGAAGGAGCGTAGGTTCGGTATTGGAAATCGTCGATTATTGAAAGAGTGACTTTGCGCGCAACGCGTCTCGCGTGTTGGCGACTTTAATAATGAACGTGTGTGTATGTTTCCAGGTAGAAAAAGGAGTGTAATGTGCACGAAGGCACGGAGAACACGCAGTCGATGCGATGGGTGGAGGAAATGGTCGCGGCGGCAAGCTGTGCGGTGTTGCGACAGGAAGCTCAAACGAATACCATGGAGAAAAGAAGAGAAGGGGAACGGGCGGGGAGGGGGGGATCGATATGAAATGGGAGGGAGATTGCAGATTGGATTGGTAGGTAGGCAACGGGTACAGATCGGCGTGGAGTGGAGTGGAGCTTGGCGTATCTGCGACACGCTGTCGGCCCCTGACCCTGACCCTGACCCTGCAGCCTGACACCGGCCATGCTGGCGCCCGTGCCTGCGCTCGATTGGGGTAAGTACAAGCGAAAGATTAGCGAACTGAAAAAGGGGGAAAGTCAAAAGTGAAGCCCACCAGGCATAACCTCAAACATAAACCTCAAATCGTTGAGATGCTTCGCTTTGCTGTCTATAACCCAGCAAGTACTGTAGGGGACACGTGGCGCTTCCGATCACAGCAGCACATCCAAATTATTCACTTGAACGAGAAGAGGCTCTGCTCATTCCCAAAAGAAGCACATGGTATTTAGATTTAGATACTGGGCCAAGCATTCCTCGGATCAAAGCCTTGCGACTTGTATTTCAGACATTTCTAACGAGAGCATGACCAGAGACTGTAATGAGATACTCAATAGTATAATTTTCTCTGATATCTTTCTCGTCTCCTGCTCCGCCTCTAGTCGCCGGCAAAGAGCCATGATCGAAAGAACTGCCAGCTTCGCCCTGTTTTGTGCCTAACGAACAGCTCGATGGCCATTTGTCTTTCCATTCCATTTTGCTTGATTCTAAGTCCGAGGATGTGTTCAGATCGGTGGTCATCTTCTAATTTTCGCCGGTTACGTCCAATTCTGAGGCACTAGCAAGATTCTAGGTTCGGATGATTTGAGGCTGTGGTGGCGATTCACGCCAATGCCAACTAATTAAAATAGGGCGATTTACAAAGTCAGAATTGAGATCCAGGCAAGACGAAGCTTCTGTCACCCAACATTATTATCCTCTCCAACACATAAATCCCATTCATTTGTGAAGTCTTGCAACGCTGTTACTGCGAGTGTCAATCATCGATGGCATCCGCTTAGGCCCACGGCCAGACTCTTCATATTCCCTCCCGACCATCACTCGAATTAAACACCTCCCAGCGGCCTTTGCACGTAACGAGCTTCATGTGTCACAGGACGTTGATCTTGTTCTAGCAGAGTCAGTGTCAGGTGTAAGTGATTCGGTACAATGGACGGAACAGTAGACTAGAATACGAACCCGCAGTCTGAACTTCTTTGCTTTCTAGCAGAGCGTGTAGTAGTATGGAAGAAGCCGGGAGCGTGGTTGTGGCACGTGCAGACAAGAGCAGGAGACGGCTCTTCGACTGGATATCCGAGCCTCAGCTGGAGAGCATCACTCCATTTCAACGATTTATCCTCGATGTGGATTGGGAGAGGTCTCCATTGGGGCCAATGCAACAGTGGCCTGCTCAATTACGCCAGATGGTCTTGCTAGTCGTCCAAGACCCAAGCCCAGCGGGCAAGTACCATATTCTCTGCTTCTAGATATATCATGCGTCAAGCTCGCACTAACACTTCGCAGTCGTGTTCTGGGGAGACGATAGCACAATCGTCTACAATGAAGCCTACACCAAGCTCATCGGACAGAAACACCCTGCTCTCCAAGGACAAGATCCGAAGATCGAGTTCGCTGAGATCTGGGATCATTTCGAAAAGCTACTTGCAGAACAGCGCGAAACTGCTCAGACTACTGTCGAGGCGAATGCATTCCTGCTACTTCACCGACACGGGTTTCTCGAGGAGACCTACTTCAGTTGGAAGTTCGTTCCTATTATAGGGAATGAAGGTTGGGTCGTGGGTAGCCATGCGACTGTTGTGGAAGTCACGCGGGAAGTCATTGGTGACAGACGACTGTCTGACATTCGTTCCTTAAGCGGCGAGGTCTCGGGAGCCCGGACTATCAAGGATCTCTGGACTCGACTACTGCTGGGTATTCAAAAGGCAGACAAGGATATTCCTATGGCCTGGCTATACTCCGTTGCAGATTCCGCAACTTCTTCCAGCCTCTCTTCCTCAAGATCTGAAGGCCCGGATGGTAGCTTTACGATGCCCTCGTCAGTATGCATTCTCGAAGGAAGCATTGGAATTGCGGCTGGCCACGAGTTGGCACCAATACATGTCGATCTAGACAGCTTCAACTCCTGTCTTGTTGGTACCTTGCAACAGGCGCGACAGGAAATGGGACCAGTTGTGGTGCCTGTGGGAGAAGAGCTGATGAATCGGTTCAGAGAGTTGAAATGGCGAGGGTTTGGAGTTCCATCCACCCACATTGGCGTATTTCCAATCATACCCAATGATTCAACGAGCTTGTTGGCATTCCTGGTCGTCGGTCTGAATCCCCGAAGATCATTTGACGATGATTATCGAAGCTTCTTGACGTCCTTAACTGAACAAGTCACAACACCACAGCTCTCGGCTGTGATCCTCCGGGAAGAAGTAGAGAGAAGGCAATCACTAGCACGACAGGAAGCACTTGATCGCGATAGATTGTCGCGCGAACTTTCGGAGAGCGAGACAAAGTTCGCGAGATTTGCAACTCGGGCTCCAATCGGTCTCGCTGTGCTGTCGCCAGATGGCTTTGCACAATCTGCAAATGACTTGTGGAGGGAGCTGACACAATTACCCATCGGAAGCCGACGGGTGGCGTGGGACGATGTTCTTGCAGAAGGAGAACTTGATCACGTCAATGCCACATGGGACAGGATGCTCGCAGAGAAGAAGCCTGTTGACATGCAGACTCAAATCAAGAGGCCTTGGAGAGCACCTGAGCTTGACACGGAAGGGAGGCCACAATGGGGTAATACCCATATCATGCTATCAATATATCCAGATTTCGGCGAGGATGGTAAGATTACATCTGTTATGAGGTAAGCCAACTCCCTCGGTTTCCGGCGGCGATGCTCAAGCTTTTACTCCAAAAAACCCTCGATCCATCAGAGGCTTTTGAACATACGCTAATACTCTTCGCAGTTGTGTGACTGATATTAGGTAAGCTTGTTATACCGTGGAACCGAGATTGGATATTGACAAAAGTCAGTGCCATAAAATGGTCGGAAAGCCAACTACATCGGAAAATGCTTCAGGCTATCGAGCTCAAGAAACAAACTGAGCGACACATCGACCTGACCTCGTAAGTTCCGTTACCATTACCCACATATCCCAGGTCGCAATGTTTTCTGCCCATTTTTCAAACATGTTGAATGTAGTCGGATGCTGCTATTAGACGATTTCGAGCCTTTAGCTGGGACGCAACACATGCAATGCTCGAAAGGAGAAACCGAATTTGGCTGACATTTGACATAGCCATGAAATGCGAAACCCTCTTTCGGCACTTATAGGCTGCGCCGATGAAATTCTGGCTTCTTTGACTGAAGTCCGCAGGAATTTGCAAGAGTCGGAAGACCTGAAATCATCTGCCCTCACCTCAACCACGCCAAAACCGGCAAGGACTTCTCACCTTCTTGACGAGGCGATCGAAGCAGCAGACACGATAATTTACTGCGCCATGCACCAGAAGAGAATCATCGACGACATCTTGACACTGTCAAGACTGGATTCCAATCTACTCCATGTGTCTCCAGAGCCCTCACAGCCTCTGCAGCTTGTCCAGGGCGCACTTAAGATGTTCGAATCAGAATTGAAGCGGGCAAACACAACCCTGGATTTTATCGCTGAAGACTCGTTGGAGAAGCTGCAGGCCCAGTGGACTCTACTCGATCCAAGCCGCGTGTTACAAATCTTGATCAACCTGATGACAAATGCCATAAAGTTCACCAGAACTGAGTCCGAGAGGCGGATCGTGATCACCATGGGTGCATCGACCAGCAAGCCGTCCGAGACCAACCCTTTGAATGTCCAGTATGTCCGAAAGAGCAACTCAAGTCCAGATCAGACGACGAAAGCCGAATGGGGAACTGGAGAAGTACTTTATCTATGCATCACAGTACAAGATACCGGGCGAGGGCTCGATGAGAGCGAGATCAAGAATCTCTTCCACCTGTTCGCACAAGCATCACCCAAAACTTATCAGACATATGGAGGGTCCGGGCTAGGACTCTTCATCTCTCGGCAGCTCGTTGAGATGCAAGGCGGGGAAATCGGCGTGGCTGCTCGAAGAGGCAAAGGCAGTACCTTCCAGTTCTACATCAAAACTCGGAGGACCAACCCCGCCACAGCCGTCCAAGCAGATCTCCCAATCCTGGTTCGGGAAGATGCACTCAGAGAGGCATGCGCCGTTGAGACACTCGGATTAGAAAACGGGACAACTCCCTCCATGCAGTCCGATGCGGCAACGCCCTCAAGGTCAGAAGAGACTCCCAAGACCTTCAACATCCTAGTGGTCGAGGATAATCTTGTAAATCAAAAGGTAGTCATGAAACAACTCCGGAAAGCAGGCCACACTGTGAATGTCGCGAATCACGGCCAAGAGGCATTGGAGTTCATTAGGAAATCGGAATTTTGGAAAGATCAGAACAACGCATCAGCTCAGAAGCTGAATGTCGTGTTGATGGATTTGGAAATGCCTGTGATGGATGGCATTACCGCAGTGAAAAGGATCAGAGAATTGCAAGCGGAGGGGAGTATCATCAGGCACTTGCCAGTGATTGCCGTTACGGCCAATGCTAGAAGTGATCAGATCAACCTGTCCCTTGGCGCAGGAATGGTGGGAATGCCTCCTACATGGTTGATAGCAACATACTGACAAGAGCAGGACGATGTAATCACCAAGCCATATCGACTAACAGATATGATAAAGCACATAGAGAAGCTGGTTTTGGGAGGTCAAAAACTTCGTGAATCTCAGCGTGCTCATAAGCTTTTGTCATAGATCAATCGTCATTCGTCATTCATGATGCATGATATATACACGTAGATAGAGAACCTTATTTCTTGATCTCCAAGAAATAGAGCTCAAGGATTATGCTCGCCACTCTTGGCACTGATGAGGCCGTGAGTCTGCACCAATGGTTTCTGATCACAAAATGTCAGCCGCTTCCGTGATGCCAATCAGAGAACAAAGTGCAAGAGAAAACCAAGGTAAATAAACTCACATCCCCATTTGCAAGATCTTCAACATGCCCTCCAGTGGCCCGCCTTTGCTTCCACCAAATCCAACGAATTGATCCATTCCCCAACCCCATTCCCTCTCAGCCTCTCCCTTCTTCGTCTGGCCAGCACCCATCTTCTTGAGCATAGCTCCAATTCCCAAGCTTCTGACTGCTCTCACCATCCCCGCGCCAGCCAAGACAGGTATGAATGTCAACAGTCCTGCAGTCATTGGGTTTCGCTTGCACCATCTCATTGATGCTCGTATCCAGCTCTCTATCCTTGCAAGCATGCGTTGTACGAATCCTGGGCGGGGTGTGGGACGGGAGGCATTATATGGAGATGGGACGGGATTTGTGGGCGAGTAGTATATTGGACGAGGGGATCGCCTGCCCTTTGGTGGGGAGTATGAACGGCGTCGTGGTGGGGTATATGCTTGTGTTTGTGGGCGAGTCTTCTGGGCCAGAGGAGAGGCTGGGCGGATGTAATAGTCGTTGCTGCTGCCGTGGTATGCGGAATTCTGGTGTGTTTGCGGACGTTGTTGGACTTGGGATTGTCTTGGAGAGTCGGCCCGCTTAGGGGGTAGATACTCGTACTGCGATTGCGGTTGAGTTGTGACAATTTGCGTGTTTGGATTTGCCGCTTGGACATCCCAGTGGTTGGGAGATGCTGGGCGGGAGTAGCTGGCTATGGTGGGTTGCTGAAAATATGTTTCCTGAGCTGGTCGAGTCTTGTAGGAATTATCCTTGTATTGAGGAGAGCTCGAGGGAGGCGGGGTAGGATAGTCGTTATATTTGTTTGCGGACGCCATGTTGTATTGCAACTTTGATTTTGGTTGCGATATCAAGCACAGTGAAGTGCTCAATACTCAGCCCACAAGGGATTCCGAGCCTTAAAGCAGAGACAGAAACGAGTGCAGAAGACAAAAGAGAATTGGATTTGTCCGCCTGAGAAAGAAGCTTTCTCGGTGGTTGGGTTGGGTTGGGCTGGGGCGACAAAAAGAATTGGCGGTGAACATACCTACAGCTCTGAGACAGGGAAAGACATGGGCCTCGCTCTGGTAAGGTACCTTCCGTACCTTACGGAGTAGGCGGGTAGGCGGGCTGGGCGGGTCCGGCAGCGAAAATGGAGGCTTCCTGGGGCCTGACCCTGCCCAGATTCCCTGTAGCGATTGCCAAGAGAGCATTTCAGTGGCTGGTGGTGGCTGAATTGTTTCGCAGTCTGAATACGAATTGACTTGAGTTCCAGCGCCCCATCGATATCTCTTCAACAATACAAGACAAGATAGTACAGTACAGTACAGTACAATACAGCACACCTCAGCACAGTACTCGGTATACAGAGGTCAAACAATTCTTCTTGTCCCTGCTTCTAACTTTGCGTTCCTCCAACCACAATCTCTTTAATAGGTTACTCGATCATCATCACCACCTTCATGATTCATGATTGATGATGCCCTGCCAAGTCTCAAAACTGCCTTTGCAAAACGCAGAAGGATACCACCACGATCTGCCCATGCCCTCAAATATTGACCCTTCCTGTTGAGGATGTAATACCACCATCAACGACAATCTTCTGGCCCGTGATATAACTAGCTTCATCAGAAGCCAGAAAAAGTGCAGTATTAGCAACGTCCCAAGCATCGCCCATCCTTCCAGTCGGAACTTGTCCATCCCTCATTGCCATGTACTCTCTCTGCAAGCTCTCTTCATCGCCATCCCTGCCTTTGGAAAATTTGGCCACCAAGCCCTTTGTATACGGCGTGTCCATAAGCCCTGGGACAACTGTATTGAGCCTCACTCCCTTAGGTGCATAGATGACTGCTGTAGCTTTCGTGAACTGTATGATTGCAGCCTTTGTTGCCGAGTATCCAACTTGGGGCTTGCCAATATACCGAAGGCCAGCGATGCTCGCAACGCTGATGACAGCACCAGATCCTTGCGCTTCCATGATAGGCAGCACATGGTGGCACGTCAAATAGACGCTTTTCAGATTGATATCTATCTGGGCGTCCCATACTTCTTCTGACATTGTTGCTGGACATCCAGGTTCTGAGCGACCGACGTTATTGATCAAGATATCGATTCGGCCATGCTTGGACATACAGGCATCGACCAACGCCTTGACAGACGCCGGTGAGGTGACATCAGTTTCCAGCACATCGCAAATACCCCCCTCGTCTTGGATAGTTCTCTTTGTCGCTATTGTTGAAGAGAGCGTTCGATTCCCACCAAAGATCTTGGCTCCTTGACGAGCAAAAAGGACAGCCGTCGCTGCACCAATTCCCCAGCCTTCTGGCTGGCTCTGTCCTAGCCCAGTGACGAGGACGATCTTTCCCTCAAGACTTAACATTTTTGTTCTGATCTCTTCGTGTTCTCCAGTGTAGGGGCATTTCAAGAAGTGTTCATAAGCGTTCCAGAAAAGTTTATCAGATCTCAATATTGGTAGGTATTTATGCTACTTTCAACAAGCGAGGTCAAGTCAGGGGGGCAACGGAATCACATCCGTTATCCGCGGACGATGACCCGCAATCCTTTTGTTGCCTGTCGGTTATCACCAAAGCTGCTCGGCTTTTGGCATGTTGATCTAGGCATTATGAGTCTCCTCATGCTCAAGCTGGCTTTGGAGGAAAGAAATTCTGGCAATTTCCCCGCTTTTCCATTTCCAAGGGTGACGGAAAAGGCTCCGCGAGTGTTCCCCGCAGACTCGCTTATGTATCTCTCGACTTGGAGACTACAATTCTTTGTCGTGTAAGAAATTCGATCTTGCATCGTTGTTCTGTCTTCACTGTAAGATCCGGAAGAAAGACGCTTCAGATACCTCAGGAGATGGCACAACCGTCCAGTACGGTGCCCAAGGCACCCCAAAATGACGATTATGATCTTTCAAAACCTATCAACTCAACCTCAGGTCTTCGGCAAGGACTGACTTCATACGGCGATCCGCACTTCTCTCTCTTTTTGAGAAAGGTGTTTATAAAAGCACTTGGGTATAGCGAGGATGCTCTCTCCAGACCCATCATAGGGATCATCAACACATATTCCGCCCTCAATCCATGTCATGCAAATGTACCCCAACTCATCGAAGCGGCAAAAAGAGGTGTCCATCTACAAGGTGGGCTAGCAGTTGATTTCCCGACTATCTCCATTGCCGAGTCATTTTCATCACCAACCAGCATGTTCCTCAGAAATTTGATGAGTATGGATACCGAAGAAATGATCAAGGCCCAGCCACTGGATGCTTGTATCATGATCGGAGGTGGGTCTCTCAGACCAAATGTGGGGAACTTCTACTGATTCAACTCTAGGTTGTGATAAGACTGTACCTGCTCAATTGATGGGTGGGATATCGGCAAACAAGCCAGTGCTGCCTCTAATCACTGGCCCGATGATGCCAGGTAGCTACAGGGGCAAGCGACTTGGTGCGTGTACTGACTGCAGAAATAATTGGGCATCGTACAGAGCTGGAACAATCGATATGGAGGACATCAGTATGCTGAATGAAGAATTGGCACCAACTGTAAGGAATACATCCAGTCACCTGATCAATATTAAAGAGTCCATAGGTAGGTACGTGTGGAGTTATGGGAACAGCAAGCACAATGGCTTGTATCACCGCAGCCCTGGGCTTCATGCCATTGAAAGGAGCTTCAGCCCCCGCTGTATCTTCAGCACGCCTCAGGATCGCTGAAGAAACTGGAGCCAATGCCGTGGCAGTCGCAGCAGCCAAGCGTAGACCACAAGAGATGCTCTCAAAAGAGTCTTTCTTGAACGCGATCACTGTACTCCAAGCAATAGGCGGATCAACAAACGCTGTTGTCCATCTCATGGCCATTATTAATAGACATCCAGATGTCCAAGGACAGATCAATTTAGAGACATTCAACGAGATTGGGCGGAAAGTGCCTCTGCTGATCGATTTGAAGCCCAGTGGAGACAACTACATGACTGACTTCCACAATGCGGGTGGAATGCTTGGGTTACTACATATGTTACGCCCACTGCTGCACCTTCAGGCAATCACAATTACTGGCCAAACACTAGGAGAAGTCCTTGACAGTTCACCTTTCCGCACCTTCCAATTCTCAGCCGAGATTATCCGCCCCCTCACAAATCCTCTCCATCCAAACTCATCCCTTGTCGTTCTTCGTGGAAATCTGGCACCTAAAGGTGCAGTCATGAAAGCATCCGCATCTAAAGACCGGTGCCTCCTTCAGCACTCAGGCCCAGCTGTCGTGTTCAAGAATTCGACGGATCTTGCATTACGTCTAGATGACCCAGATCTACCAGTCACCAAAGACTCAGTTCTAGTTCTCCAAGGTATTGGACCAATCGGAAATCCAGGTATGCCAGAAGCTGGACTTATCCCAATACCTCGAAAATTGGCTGCGGAAGGCGTGACAGACATGTTGCGACTTTCCGACGGAAGGATGTCCGGTACAGCTGGAGGGACCATCATTCTTCATATATCACCAGAATCCATAGTCCCAGATTCGGTACTGGGTGTTGTTCAGGACGGTGATATCATTACTTGTGATGTTGACCAGCGTGTCTTGCGACTTGAGGTGAACGAGGAGGAGATTCATAGACGTGTATCTGAGCGCCAGACTGCAGCAGCTGCAAGAAAGGGGGTTTGGAAAGAGCGGAAGGTTAAGCGTGGGTATAAGGCTTTGTATGAACGATGTGTAAACCAAGCAGAAGAAGGTGCAGACTTTGATTTCTTGTCTGCTGCTGGGCTGGAGGAGACATAGCTTAGAGGTATTCCTTGCCATAATAGGAAAACCGCATCCAGTACAGGGATAAATGCGCTGGGCATCTAATGTCCGACTCAGCACTTTGTAGAATAGCTATCATTTTGAGCATATCGCTTCGCTGGATCAAATCTGCCTCTTGAGACATGATTTTACCTTCTTTCAGAACCTCACGCGCTTTGGCCCCTCTCCAAAGTACTCCCGCAGGACTTGCTCAGTATCGTAGGTATATACCCAGGCAGAGAACCCAGGAGATCCATAAACTGCATTCATATCAGGTTCCGGAGGCACCACCAGATCCTTCGTACATTTGGTTACTTCGAGCAAAGACCTGGCATACATCTGATCACGAGCCATTTGCTCAGGTCCATCGGGTAGTCCGTACTGCCTCACATTACCTAGTGAAGTAGCTTGGATCTTCTCGGCTCGTGGCTTCCGCATATCTTCGTAAGCTTGCGTAAGGGTTGGTATGTCTTGTAAGGATTCAACCCTTGCAAGACAGCCGGCCAGAACTGCAGCATCTTCTATCGCTTGCGTTGCACCCTGGACTTCTTAGCCAAGTCATGTGCAGGTAGAAAGAAGATTACACACTTGGGCCATGTACGGCATCATAGCATGAGCTGAATCGCCAAGCAGTACAAGCCTTCAATTGTCATTCCTCCAGCTTGGTAGGTTCGGAATTTCGCTTATTCTCCATTTATGGCATTCTCCTGCGGCATCCAAAAGCGCCTTAACAGTATCATCATAGTCAATATACTCTTTCCTCAAATCATCCAGATCAGCAGGCTCATTCCAGACCCCTGTATCGGCAGTCCCTGGACCGCAGCACACTACGTTGAAGAGTTTGGTTCCTCTGATTGTGTAAGCGACGATGTGTCTGGATGGTCCGAACCACACCGGTGAGCTAGGTTGGAGAACCAAATAAGAAATAGACGGCTTGAAGAGCATTTGCTGGCGAGTGAGTATCATACGGGAAGCACAGTCTGGTATTTGGCGTGGCTGAATACTAGGGCACATAGCTGAGCGAATTCGCGATCCAAGCCCTGAGCTTACATTAGATCAATAGATTCGACTCAAGGAATATTTACAATCTGCCGCCACTACCCAATCACTTTCAATAAGAGCCTCATACTGAAGCCTGAGAGAAGGGGCCGACGCATCGACCGAAATGACTTTCTTTCCGAAGGTGACACCCGCGCCAGCTTCCAGAGCAGCATCATGCAAAATTTTCTGATAATCAGCCCGATGCATTGTCAAATTACTATTTACTTGCGTCAGCTTCTCCGTCATTCACATACAAACGAAATCTGACATACTGGTATCCGTAAAGCGCCAACAGATTCGCGCTATGCTTTCCCAACACTTTTCCATCCTTGTACTTCCTGACTACAGCACCCTCGTTCTTCGTTCCCTCTCTGTAGAATATTCCTTCCAGGTCCATGCGAGCGAGAATACGCAGAGCGTTCGGATTGATTTGTATCCCGGCACCAATCTCAGAGAGTTCTTCGCCCGATTCGAGGACTTGGACTTGGTGGCCATCTTGAGCGAGGCATGTTGCTGCTGCTAGTCCGCCTATTCCAACACCAACAATGGTCATTTGGAGGCGGATTGCTGGACTTGGCATATTGAAGGTGTATGAGAGAGAGTCTGACTAGTTCTGATGCCCTTGGTTCGAAGAAAGTGGCCCTCTTCAGACGATAACTCGGGTCGAACCTGGGTCGTTTTATCCGCTCTATCGCAGGTTCATCGAATTTCCAAGCAGTCTTTCCACAACCGGATGTGAGGCGGGATCGTAAATCGCATTGCCTTCAAGAGCGTTCATCATTCCCGCTTACTAGGATGAATTTGAGTTTGTGGCGACCGAAAATGCAGCACAAGTTTAACGCAAAAATGGCTGAACGGGGACAAACAGCTCGGTATTAATCTACTACGTAGACAAGAAAGCCGTGGAGGCTTGCCGGTGCATCAGAAAGTTCGAGATACTGAACCTGGCAACGGACGTTGCAGAAGAGATTGGGCGTCGAGGATCAGCGGGATAGATGTTCTCCCGATTTTTAAGCCGAACGAAGGAATCCCGTTCAGCTGAACAGGCGGGGAAGCTGTCAGCTTCCAAGAAAAGTTCTCTGAAGAGGGATGAAGGAATGTTATAATGTATTAGTAAGTCTATTTTCTGAAGTAAATGCGACGATGCTATCGCCCCCTGTTCTGGTAGTCCGAAACACCCAAAGTACACAACGAGGATAGTCTCAACTACCTCTGGACGAAATAGCCATTTGCTGCAACGAGAGTATGTCCAACTCCATCCCCATCTATCGGAGATCGAACGCCAAATTTGTGAAGAGGAACCTTTCCTATCTGTCTCTGGGCAGCCATCCTGATGGACTGCCCACCACTGGTCCCAGGTCGGGCACTGAGTCGAGGAACGGCATCTGGATGCCACGCGGGGTGATCCAGGACGTTTTCTGCCAGTAAGATGTCGTTCATTTCGGCGAGCATAACTGCCTCAGCGGCTTCAGCATCTCTGGTTTGCAATCCTTCCCGCAATGCGTCGCGTTGCAAGGGATCGTCTGGCCGAATCAATCCCAGTATGCGAACCTCAATGATCCTTCGTTCAGGAGACCACTCTTCGTAATCACGCGTAAGACGAATAATGACATTCCTGTTATCTGCTGCCTGTGGTGCTATCGGTAGAGCCGAGAATACTGCCTGGTACCAAGTATCGCTGCCCGTTTTTGAAGATCCCGTTGTTGGCTGCTTCAAAAACCGTGCCCATCCCAGGTAGTACCCAGATAGACCCGGTGCTATGTTTACAGGAAGTCCACTCAATGTCATACCTGGCATGTTGAACTGCTCGATGCCGACCTTTGCTGGCTCACTATTCGCAACGAAACGGAGGGGATATGGTGGCTGGGGTCCGTCCTCGAGCGTGTTATCTGATACACCAGGTCCAACTGTCGACAAATGTGTGCTTTGAGTTTCTGAGGTCTTCATGAGGCCATAAGCCGCGGAAGTGGCTTGCTGAGTCACCCACGACGGCATAAATTTCTGAACTCGATTCTGAACAACAGTTGCAACGGGGCCGACCACTCTGCCTGCCGTATTCCTTGCATAGGTCCCAAATGCTATTACTCCAAGCTCTAGAGGAAGTGTTGTCAGACTCGCACCTCGTAATGAGCCTGGGCTGGTAGAAGAGGAGAGGATCCTGAAAACAGGGCTCGGGCACAGCACTTTCTTCCTGTCTCCCAAACACAGCACTAGTTGGAAATAGCCATCTTCAGCCTCTTCAGGGATGCGTACAATAGCTGTTTCTCGAAGCATGTGATACTGCTGTTTGATTGACTTGGGCTTCTTTCGGAAATGTGCGATATCCCTCTGCCATGCCCGTTCGTCGGTCGGCTTCAGTTGCTCCGGGCCAACATTCAGAGACGGGGTCACATTGATCCAATTGCCGTTCCTTCCCATGAATGCTCGCGCCCGCATCCCAGTCTTCCCGCTCCACCCTTTGGTTTGTAACCATATCGTACGTTCGGGAGGAAAAGGCTGATCAGAGAAGATGGAGATTGCGATGGTCGTTTTGGCCCCTTGATAAAATACCAAGCCATGGGAGTGCCGTAAGATAGTGAAATGTTTCGTACTCTCGACTGGATGTGTGATCAAACCACCTGCAAAATGGCGGGCTTCACGAAACGCTTCTTGTATGAAAGACAGCTTTGAAGATTCGGAAGACTGTGGAGTGGCATTGGATATCGAGGATGCGTTGCTGGATGACCGAATAGCTGAGAGAGGGAAGAATCCATTTGAGGGGGACGGACTGCGAGGGACTGGCTCTCCATTGGCAGGACTGTTATGCAGCTGCGAGTCTATTATATCTCCACGGACCGCAGTGTTCAATAATAACTCCTGACGAGCTGTCGCAGGCTGTATCGGGGGAGGGGGAGGCGGGGGTGGAGTCTGCAAACGACTTTGTTTCAATCGCTCGAACTCTTCAAAGTAAATCGGTGGCGGAGCATTCTGGTTTCTCGAAGGCGCTGTTCTAGGTCGTTCAATATAGACCGGCTTTCGTGGTACTCGGAACTGATTTGTATTGATGTTCGCGTCGTTCGGAGATGGATTCCAGTCCACTTCGCGGTAAGGAGGTGGAGGAGCTGAGAAATCCATCCTTTACTGTATAGGTCAGCTTCTCCTATACAACGTCAAGTTGTCGATAGGAGAGATATGATGGTCCTCGGATATCATCTTGAGAGAAACTTTTGAGGATGTCCGGAACGAGGAACCAAGATATCGCTTTCTCCGTATTGGGCGAGGAAGAGATTATGGAACAAGGGGTGTTTCTTGTCTCCTCGGCGTAGCCTCGTCGTAGCCTTGCTGACAAAGACAAGTCGAGTCAACCTTGACAGCCGGCTGACTTAGTCCTGTTTATCTACCATTCACAACTTTGTCATCCTAAAAACTAAAAGAAAACGCGATGCCTGACGATTGTAGGGATAGTACCACAGAATTTAGACACTGTGAGCGATAGGAGTACCTGAACATGGTTAGATACCGACGGTACCAGTAGCTTCCATTCCTAGATGTTGTCCACGGCTATGGCCAATTTCTTCCCCTTCTCTTCTGTACACGACTGCGACTCAATAAACACCTTGTTGCTTTCGAATGAGAAGCTTGATATCTACCAGGTATAGGTTGGATCGGGGGTATTTTTCTGTTGCAGTAGAATTGCTTCAGCAGACGTTGAGGTTTGCCAGGACGGAAGAACGGCTTTCGAATTTCCAAGCCAAGTTCAGTGGCTGGCTTTGAAGACAATTATCTATCTCTATTGTGCTCGCCTGTTGGTAAGGAGCTGCTGCAAGAATTTACATTTTGCTTTTACTTACTCCCAATTCAGGACGATACCAACAGGTGACCTCCGGTATCTCCTGCACTCTCTTCTCTTTCTTACTCGTTTCCCGCAACAGTCCTGCCATGGCTGAAGAGATGTTTATCCCGCACCCAGCCTTTTGGGACTTTACCCCTCCTTTGCGTTAATCTCATTTGTTAATTTGAAGCATTCTGCGAGATTATGAGCAAGTTTGCTCCCCGCCAAGGCATTTCTGCAGCCTCGTAGCCTTGGCATATCAAGCCTCACGAGCAAGTTTCTTCCCGACAGACTGAAGCACAAGCGTCACCATTGGCCAATGGAACTCTTTCTTGAATCAGAGCCTCGCCTGGGAGAGGCATGAGCCTTGGGTGCTTCGATAACCCTCATGGGATTGGATGCTGGTAGTGGATTGTTAGCTCCATGCTTCATGCAGCAAGGGTTCATTGGTGAGCCTGGACGGAAACGGAACCAAACAATACTTCCAATTGCACCTGGATGCCATCAAATCTTCTGCCCTGGGGACGGGATCTTACCTTATCTGTAGTGGGGTGAATACACTGAATGATCTCGGCCGCCTTGCCAGGGTCCTTTGACAGGGCTGGCTCCTGCCCTGATTACTGAGAGCTTCTAGGATATAAGACCTGGCAAGCTCCCACGTTTGTACCTAATTTCTCACCTCAGAGAAGGCTAAGGGAAGCATTCAGATTCACGCATCCAATTCTCAAAACGAAAAAGATTCCTCAAAATGTTTGTCAACACCATCACCTCGGCTCTCTGCTTGGCCTCGTTAGCCACAGCTCATTTCTCTATCGAATACCCTGAAATGAGGGGTGACTCCTTTGCAGATGGAGCATCCCAATACATTTACCCTTGTATGTGATCGACGATGCATTTGTACCAGGGCTGCCATATTTCTGGCACTAACTTCGATCCTTTCAGGTGCCAACGTCAATCACACAGCCGCGACGAATCGGACTTTGTGGCCTCTAGATGGTGGCTCTGTCGCCTTGGACCTGCACCACCCGTGGACCTACGTCTTTATCAATCTCGGAATTGGAACAGACAATCCTTCATTCAATATCTCGCTCACTCCAGATCTTCTCAATGTGACTGGTAATGGTACTTACTGCCTCCCCAAGGTGACACTTCCTTCTGGCATCACCCCCACCGACGGTCAAAATGCTAGCATCATGGTTGCGACTGGAGGAAAGAATGGAGTTGCTCTCTACAATGTAAGCCACCCCATTCCAGGGTCACGATGAGCATCTTTTGGCTTGAAAATGGGCTTTGCTATTTACATGTTTGTCTACCTGCAGCTTCTAACCTGAGGAAACAGTGTGCCGACATCACCTTCACCAGCACTGCTACCATTCTCGAAGGCGATGCATGCCAAAACTCCTCTAATGTTGTCGGCACGATCGTTACAGCAAGCAGCACGTCACCCACGACAAATACCACCACGGGCGAGACTAGCACTCCAACATCCGCAGGCGTCTCTCACTCCACTTCGCTGATGACTACTGGCCTCTTCACAGGTCTCGGTGCTGTTATTGTCAGCTTGCTCTTGTAGATGCCCAGTAGCTATTGGCGGAAAAGGCTATAGTTCAAGAAAGCTTTGCGTAGGATTTGGAACGAAATCAACACAATGTCGCCTTCCATGTCATCAAATTCTTCATCCTCTTCGGCCCAAACTATCTCTGCATAGGACGAGAACCTTTGATTTTACTAGCACAGCTGTTACCATGACCACTGTTTCTTTGCCCCAGGCTGAAGTACGAGATCACCAAGTGGAAAGTTCCACATGACGCTATAACTGAATACTGCCTGCTATTTAATTCTAGCATCAGTTTTTGCACATCACGCTTTTCATTTCACCTGATTCTTGATCATTGTATGAAGACTTTGAATATTTGGAATTGTGTCGTGAATTGGGCTTCAAGATGCCACAGCTCGAAGATCATTGGCTAGTTGTATGTCCAAAAGAGGCATGAGGCGTGCGTGAATATTTACATTCTGTCCAGATAAGTATTCGAAAAGCATCCTGCTAAGTAAGCATCTTACTGGTTAACGTCCTTGGATTTATCATCGATCCTATGATCATGGTGCTTCTTGCCTCACATATATTCATTGCTCTTCAGAGACATCATCTATTCAAACGCAACACATCATATAGAAGACCAAGTCTGCGTCATCCATTACTCCCTCAAGCAATATATTGAAGCTCCGCATTCGTTAGCATTTATCACATAGCAGAATTACCTTCATAATGGCAACCCATCAAAAAGCAACCACGCAATTCGTCACAGTCAACGACACTAAATTCGCTTATCGTCTCTTCGGAGCATCGTCTGGGACACCACTGGTCTGTTTCCAACACTACAGAGGTACCATGGATCACTGGGACCCTCTCCCCCTCAACTCACTCACTCTCACCCGCCCCATCTTCCTCATCGACTACGCCGGCACTGGTCTCAGCAACGGCACAACATCAACCACGTTCAGCGGCTGGGCTTCAGATATCGCGTTAGTCCTGAAAGCACTCAATGTTCTTGCCATCGACCTTCTTGGCTTCTCCATATGCGACTTCGCAGCTCAGATGCTAGCACTCAACTACCCGTCGCTCGTCAAGCATTTGATTCTTTGCGGTACTGGACCAAGTGCTACCGAAGGTCTCCAACCCATCGGCGAAGGATTTTTCGAAGGCTTCACCAATGCCATGACCTTCGAAGAAAACAAAGCCATCTACCTCAGTGCATTCTACACCGCGAGCGCCGAGAACCAGAAAGCTGGTCTCGAAGCCTGGAAACGAATCACCACTTCGCGAGAATATCGAAGTGATTGTACCGGGCCGGAGAGTACGAAGAACCAGATTGCGGCTTTCATGACATGGTCGACGGGCGAAGGTGATGTTTCGTGGCCGAGACTGGGTGAGTTGAAGATGTCGGTTTGGTGGCGGCGGTGGGAAAGATGATGTGGTCAGGACGGAGAACAGTTTGATTTTGTGGAGGAAGGTTGAGAGCGGGTATTTGTTTGTCTATCCAGATGCTAGTCATGGGGTTATGAGCCAGTATGCCGTGTTGTTTGCGAAGAATGTGGACTTATTCCTAAGGAAGTGATTGGCCATTGGGATAGTCAGATGGATGCAAGCGTGATATATCTTGATCTGCAAGAGATCATAATACGCAAACAATTAAATTGGATCTCCGCCAGAATCGTCCCGTGCAAGCTTGACGATCCAGTGAACGTCTCTTCTTGTGAAAGTCGAGTTTGCTGGTGGTGCGAGTAGCTACCTTGGAGCGTCATAGGTACTTCTGAAAACCGTTCGGGAAGGTGCGAGGACTTGAGCTTGCGAACTCACCTTTCAACCTGGTGAGACTCATTATTCACATCCCATCTTAGCTACCCAAGGTCTATACTTCAACACCCGACCAGATCGATCACAAAGAACGCCCATTCCAGTTGAGCAAAATAAACATGGTAGACAGGGACCTACTGCTGGTAACTATATCACTACGGCTGACATGATAAGACAACCTCGAAGAGCACTCGCAAGGCTCATCGTCATCGAGTCGGAGGAGGTATCTCATAGCCAGGAAAAGCAATTGGCATTGGATACCCAAAGTTATCACCAAGTCAGTCTATCAATCTTCACTCTCTATGGCTGTTTCCGCTGACTGCTTCGGGGGCCGGAGGAGTACGCATGGCCAACAAGATCGCCAAAATATCTCAGATATCGATGACAAAAAGTATTGCACGCAAACCCACTTCTTCTGAGGTCGAAGACACAGCCGCCGATGACTTGAAAGAAGAAGACTCAGAGGAAAATTATTCGGAAACAGAACGCCAGAGTGAGTGCCCGCCATACCTAGTCAGTCTATCGAAATGTACACTAAGAAGATATCAAAGTGGCTGCTGATCTCGCAGAACAGGCTGGTGACAAAAATATTGAGCTTGAGGATTTCAAAATGGCGATAACAATGGCTGCGATGTTGCGGAGGACTTTCTAGACCGAGGTTTGAGGAAGGGTTTCGGCGATGAGGTCTTCAGGAATGAGATACTTTTCTGACCGGGTGGTAGCAGGGAGATTTCCACGATAGCTTACACACGACATAGTTGGGGATCTCTCAACTCAAGTTGAAAACAAAACAATTTCCGTTTCGCCGAAGCTGTTTGTTGACATTAGCCGAGAGACCGTGCGAAGACTTGAGCTGAACGAGGCGAAGCGTCCTCCATGTTCAATTCCGTAGAAGTCAGACCTGCATGAGAAAGATCGTCGACAAATTTTAAACGGAAAGGAAAGACTACGGAGCTCCCATCTTGCGCATTAGTGCTAGTCTCCGTGGAGGTGTCATATATCACAGCATACAGGAAACGGAGAGGTGCGGCAGAAATTAAGAATAAAAATTCTTGGCATTTGTGGGGAAGGAGTGGAGGGCCGAGTCACTCTTTCAACGGCTGATGTGAAGACTCTTTAGCTACTGAGCATGGTTCGAGTTCGGCCTTGAGCGGATGACTGGAGAGAGGTGGAGTGAGCAATTGTTAGGAGTACCGTAGCGGGCAAGGAGATGGGAATAGATGGATAGAAACACGAACAAAGTCTTGGTTCATCAGACAAACGAATCGAGATTAGCAGGTCAGACGATATCGTAGATGCCCCTTGCTTTCATATAGAGTCTACTTGATTTATGAGTAAAGGACCATTGCCTGTTTATTCAGAACGCGATAGTTGAAAGCAGCAGCCATGTGATCATTAAGAGTATTTATTTTGTATAGTTGAAAGTGGTGGACCAGCCTGCAATTATCTAACAGCCCTTCTTATATAACAGACAGAATGATATGTATGATCAGACATTACACATACAGAAAGATACAGTATAAATATTCAAACATGATAAAAGTATGAGCAGGTTGGTTTTTTGACTGCCAGCAGCCTGGGCGGATGCAAGCTGCCAGCAGCATGCAGCAATACAACCAATCGAGTATACCGCAGACACGTATTCAGTCGCCTTTGGATCGGATGGCACCATATGCCAGGTTCCACTATCAACTTCGGGGTTGCGAGGCGCGCAAATGCACTGTGGATTTGTTTGGCTGCGATTATTGGTGCAGCCAAGCATCATAGCCATCGAAATGATAAGGCGAAGAGCAACTAATCGTGAGTGATCAAGGAAACACTCAAACTGTGGAGACTTAGCTATGTGCAACTGGATGATTTGATGTACGATGGGGAACTTACAGTTTTTGGCTCTAAAAGATATTGGGACACCGTGTCATCTGGTGTCACATCTTATATGAGTGTTCGAGGACGCTCCCTTGCATATGCGACCATCCATAATATCGACACATCTAGCCTCCTGGACACTTTTACCTCACTATACCACGATTCCACCCGAAGTACATGCACAGTCGTCGCGCCTGCAGCGGGTGAACATACCATCGATCTCCCTTGTAAATTTTTGCCCCGCGGATCTCTGTTCTCGCTCTTACGTGAGGTGCAGCCAGCCTTGAGGATCTTGTACGTTGCGCTTGACGTCCTTTATTCGCCAATATTGATGCCATTTCAATAGCGACGGTACCGCGAAAGCATCGAACGGATAAGGGCTTGGTGGCGCCGTTGGGGCGAGCGGTGAGGGCCTCTGTCTGCATGGTCGGGAGGTGGCGAGAAGTAGCATAAGGAGGCTTGCAAATTTCCTCGACCACTATCTTCTTGTTCACAGGATTGTCTCCATGGTATTCACCTGCCACGACCATTGCGCGCGGCTCGAAGTGCCAGATCTGCTTTGATTCCCAGATTTGCAATCCCCATGTCGTCGAGATTACGGACACTGGGGCTTTGTAGAGCAATACCGATCGCATAGGACGTCGCCTGCAGGTGGTCCTCCTCTTCGAAGTATCCGGCGGAACTCCCAGCTGCTGAGCGGCTATGATCGCGACCTCTCCGTCGATCTAAGACTCCGAGTCAGTATCATCAACTGCCAGTTCTGCTTGGATAGGATATACATACCTCGCATCGCGTTTCGCTTCTTCTCTGCCTCCAGTAACTTCCGAGAAAACACGATATCTGCTTCCTCCAGATCATCTTCGACGACCTCGAACTGTATTGTCGATGGTTCTGGACTGTCCTTTGAGAGACATCTAGCGTGCACCATTTCCTCTCGATCGGGATACAATTCACAGCTTCGGGATGCAGTTTTGATCATCACATGTTTGTCATGGTCGTCGGAAATGATGTATGGTAGGGAGCGTCTTCCACCTGTGTCCAGCAAAACGGTGACGAACCCTTCATCCTTTGGATCGCACTATAAACGAATGAGCATCCATCTCAACACACATAGTCATGATTTGCATACCTCCGAAAACTGGGAATCATACGCAGAGTCCGACTGGGCTCTCTCGGCTCGTGATACCGGCGTGTGTTGCGTATCATCCTGCTCTGCCTCCTCCCCTGCTATGATGCGACGAAATCTATTGAAGGATCGCAGCCAGTCTGCAGAATCCGGTACAGCCAGGGCTTTATTGCTATAGGTGAGGCAGAGTTTCACCGAGGACCACACGGTCATCATATCGTCGGGCACGTCATTGCTGTTAGCCAGGGCCAAGACCGCCGCGATATGTTCTCTAGACGCATCGCGCATTCCATCCTTTCGTTCCTCTGTGATCGCACGGCGTATATTGCGAAACAGGTTCATTGCTTCGAGTTCATCTATGGTGGAGGTGTCGACACCCGACCTCTTTAGTATAAACTTGAGGTGCGTCCATGGTGAGTTGTCCGGGATGTCGCTATTCGCAGCTTCCAGAAGGAAATCGATATGACTAGGTGGAGCTGTCATTGCTACGGAGTCGAAGTACGTTTCATTGTTGGTGTTGTCGATGGCCCTTGTCGAGGATTGGATTCGAAGAGTGGATGCTATCGACAATGTCAAGATGTTGAATGTTGATGTACGAGCGAACGAGATGTTTCTGTTTGCAGATGCAGATGATGCGATGCTTTGCTGAAGGGCTGAAGGGGGTGAGGGGATGGAGCGGGGCATGCGATGCGATAAGGTGAGGTGGGCCAGGCCAGGGGAGGAGGGACGGGAGGGGAGGACGGAAATCCTGGCGCGGACGGTTGTCTAGGTGGGAAAGGTAGGCAGGCATGAGAAGTCGAAATTCAAAAGGAAGATGGAGAAAGTCGTGATCGACTGACATTGGCTGAGCAGGAGCTGGCGACAAACGGGATCGGTCGATCAGGTCGGTCAGTGCCAGTGCCAGTTCAGTCCAATTCATTTCCAGCAATGCGGTTCTGGAGTTCCAGGCCAAGTCATCGGAACACGCGTAGAGAGGAAGAAAAGTGAGGTGCGACGCAGGGCTAAGGTACCTAGATAGGCCTGCCAGGCCGTTCATGACCACGCTGTACATAAGGTACTTATTACTTGCCTGCCTTACCACCTACATACCTACCGTCTCACAAGGTCGCGTACCTATTTCTCTAGTCGGTATCCCCTGATGCCGGCGCGGTCAGCGTTCATCAAGGCAAGAAAAAAGAAAAAACCGAACGTGTCAGGCGAGGAACTGCTGATGTAAGCTCGCGCCCGGTTTGTACCCACGAGCCAAGAACCAACAAGGAACACTCCTAGGTGTTAATCGACCAACCAGCAACACTTATTATCGGCACTCTGGCTCAGGCTCAACACCAACTCGGTGTGTCTCCCGCTGCGAATCATGGACATGCTACTTCCTTCGCTCCTCGAGGTGCTGGTTTTGCTCTATGCAGATTGGCTGCCTTTGTTCTCACTGCTGCTCGTATTTTCTTCCTACCCGGGATGTTGAACAACCGTATATCTTGCTAGCTTCCTTCTCGTGTCTTTCTTCTCTCTTTCTCTACAATGCATTCAGTTCTGTGATTGTGTATAAATCGTGCCAGCGCAACCACAAACCTTTTCAGCCTCGTCACAAAGTCATCCCAACTCACCCGCTTCGATATGGCATCTTCAAGAACATACTTCGTCTTGACCAATCTCGACCTTCCACCAGACGGCCCGATTAGACTGGGCAGCATAATCGCTGATCCTCTAGAACCAGAAGAGATCTTGAATCCTGGCGAGGTTGTCGCACTTCCTTCGGATCATGTGCACACGAGTCACAAACGCGACTGGAACATTACCGAGTCCCTAGAAAATGGGCACGTCAGCGTCACGGCGCGCTTCCTTTCGAGTCTGAGATTGAATGACACGACTGCCGACGGCAGCGATGCAGAATTCACGAGCCGCTTCTCGATTGAGGACGTAGAGACCCTCGACTTTGCCCCCACACAAGACTATATCGACGCAGCGGTCAACAAACCAAGCGTGCGGGGATACCTGGAAGGGTGTCAGTATGAACTGCCAATATACATGATTACGGGACTGAAAATTGGACGGGGCTTGGCGCAAGAACTCCCTCCAGATGCCACAACTCATGCATCGTCGGGAAGTATTTCAGACTTTGTCATCGGGTATCGACTGGTCAAGATCAACGCTGGTGAAGCTCAAGATCAGGGAAGGGGAGATCAAGAGAAGTCGAAAGTCATGGGGAAGATGTTAGGCGACGACGATGGCCGGGACATAGACTTTGGGTCTCTGCGGATCACTTTAACCGCAACCATCGATGGAGGTCGTGAAGTGGCTGCACATGAGATCATTGGAAGCAGATCAGTCACTGCGATTGATGAGGATGGAAACACGGAATGCAACTGCGTGGTAGTTCCACCAACCGAGTAGTCGAGTAATGAGCAAGTATGCCCGCGTCTCTCAATTCAACATTTTATTTCATTAATCTTACAAAAGATATTACAGACAAACGTCAATACGAAACCTCTCACTGAACAAATCAGAACCCCGATTATTTCTAATTTCCCAGAATGTCCTTCATGGCATAAACGATTGAATCCTCAGTGCGGTTATTTGCGAACATCTTCCAGGGGTGTATATAATGCAGTCCAGATCGCGGGGTATCATCCACCATGAGCTTATGAAGCGTATTCTGCATCCCCTGTCGCGTCTTTAATACATCTAAAAGATCATCTGGGAGGTTCTGTACAATCGCAAATTCTATGATACATGCAGCAATGCCAGCCACGATGGGTGTCGCAAACGAAGTTCCCGTTTGTCTTCGTTCCGACGCCTCTTCGCGTTTTAAAGGTGGATCGTGCAGCTTCTGTGGCCAAGAAGACTTCACTCCTACTCCGAGCGTTGCGAAGTGAAAGCTGGAGCTCTTCATGGTGTTAGGATTCTTATCGAAGGGGTTTCCGGAACCATCGGTTGCATAAACGCAGGTCACCTCGTCTTTCTTGGCCGGGTATTTGACTTCAATGTTTCCGCCATTATTAGACGCTGCAGCAAACATGAGTATGTTCTTGGAGAAAGCGTTGCGTATTGCGGCCTGCACGTCTTTGTTTTCCCTGTCGAGTCCGAAAGACATAGTGATGATGTCCACTCGAAGCTCATTCGCGGCATGGTCAATCGCCTTTCACCGTCTGTCAGCTACTGCTTCTGATATCGGAGGAGCTCACGCTATTGACCCACTTCAGCAATGCTCTTTGTACACAGAATCTTCTCCGTTTTTGCTATCTTCAACACGAACACTTTGGCACGTGGCGCTACTTTCAATAGCAGTGACGCAACATGAGTACCATGACCAAAGTCGTCGCTCGCGCTTGAGTCGCCTGGGACAAAGCTCTTCACAAACTTCACCCTTTGCTGTCTTAGGGCACCTTTAATGCAGCTTTCTGTTATGTCAATACCGGTGTCTAAAACTGTAGCTGGCCCGTCAGCCTGGCTTCTTTCATAGCTCAGCATTAGAGAAGGTAGCTCAGGAGAAATGAGATCTCAGATCCTTGCTACGCCTGACGCCACATATTCACTGACCTGCTATCTTTACAGGATCATGCACAATGTCTGACTTTTTCTGGAAATGATTGTGAAACTCTGTTTTCAGAAGATGCATCCAGTCGTCTGCACGTTTGGCCCTGAAATGCTTAGCAAGTGATAAGGACCATGAAAGGGACGCTGGACTTACTCCTTTGATGTCTCTTTGATAGTATCTGGAAGGCCATCGAAGGATCCTATAGATGCGGTGCCAGATTCATAGTCGCTCTCCTCTTCCGAGACTACATCTTCAGTACTCGGTGGCTGTTCTGGGACGGGAGGGTTGTGAACTATCGCGAGCTTCCTTGGCGGGGACGCGGGCATGTCCGGAATCGCGTCCGGAATTGAAGGGGATGCAACACGTTCAGGCCTTGCCACCGATGTAGGACTTGATGGAAGCAGGTATGATTGAAGAAAGATTCCAAAATGCTTGCTATCGACAATGCGACAAGTTGTATACTTCGATTTTCTGCACCCCTTTGCCTTTGCAAACCACTGCAGTTCAGTTGTGCCCCCCAACGAGACCGTTTTCTTGTCTAGACGCCCCCATTCCGGATCTCCGGGAGATCCTGGGATATTATCGAGTTGCAGCTGCTCGAATATGTCCTTGGAGATCCATGCTTCGATCAGATCACCGACGAAAGTCGCGGTCATTTCAGTCCACTCTTCAGCTCTCTGCGAGAATACAACGATTGGTCTCTCTAAATCTTTCACGCTAGACTTATGAATTGGCTATTCAGATCAGCGAGATATGTTTCGAGTGTTATGCGTCAGTTACCTCTGCCGCTCTGCGCGGACCGTTTATCGCTGCTGTCCTGTGCTGCTGAGGGAGGGAGAATTGTTGATATGTTGCTTCCAGCGGCGCACTTGGCGTCACCAGCACGGGTGGAACTCCAGTCTCTTTCCTCGCCTCATATCTCTTTCCTGAACTAGATAGACTCTTACGTCCTCGAGGTTCTTCCGACATAAGGTTTTGCATCCTTGAGCTGTTGGCGGTGAGGTGATGATGCAGCGGCTTGTGCCAAAAGTGGAGAGCGGAGAATGCACTCGTAAATATCCAAGACCTGCATATTATACCAGATTGCGAGCTCCGCTACCCTATATCTCGAGACGATCTTGCCCAAACACCTTTATTTAGCTGGGCTGAATTATAGCATTGTGGTTGCAACCATTCAGCAAGTTTTCTTCAGAACCCCGCCAATGGCCGACAAGCGGGAGAGACAATTTGAGTAGCGTAGGCCGAAAAAGGGACACCGAGTTGCAGGGCTGGCCAACCACTTGCCTGATAGAAACGCCTCTTTCATGCGCTTTGCAATTGAGTTATGGTACATCCCTCATGGCTCAGATAACGGCCAGCTGGCCTAGCCTTCGGCAGATGGTCTGGCCCTATAATCCCGCGGCGATCAGAATCTTCAACGCCTGTCAAGAGCGACATACGGCAAAGTCTCGTCTTACAAGTACTATCAAGACAGATTGCCGAAGGACTAGCCTGACCGATCCAAGGTGAGGGCGGACACGCAAGTTAGGAAATCCTTTGCCCATGAGAAACACAAGGCACTGAGCGAACCACATCAATGGTTTTTTTTTTTCGCAGCACTGGCTGTTCAAGTTACGACCAGTAAGAGACAATCTCCAAGCTTCACATTGGTGAGCAAATCTTTCTATCGATGAAAGAATCTGGCATGCGACTGTCTCCGGCGGTTCTGGCCTTTGAGAGGTTCGTTTGACAGGGTCGCATGCCGGCCGCATATGGAGTCATTGTGCAGTTGCAAGCCGAATCGTTCTGGACTTGTTATCATGGGGGGAAATCAAGACAATCCACACCGTGTAATTGTTCGCCATCAGTCTTGATGTTTGCAATTGGACAGGGTTTAAGCCCTCGCTATGTACCATATCCGTTCAAGAGAAGAGCCCTAAATATAGGTAGAAAAGAAGAAGATAATCCAAACAAATTGGAGGGATAATCTTATTGATGCAGACAAAAATCAAAAATCAATACCGCGATTCAAATTCAGATAATTACACAAGCTTTCAGAAATGCGCCAAGGAAAAAGCAAGCGGTTGTTGTTCGAAGGAATGAGGAACCTCAATGCCCAAGAATTGGCGGGGTCGTCGTCTAGCTGGGCCGTCGCATAATCCAGAAACGGTGCTGACTTATCAACCCCCTCATTATTCGATGTGCACAGATTTGGCTTCTCCTTTCCATGGCATTCTTCGAGTAGGCCAAGTCAACATGAAAAGCGATGGTCTCACCCATGAAGTGTATCCGAGCACCGCTCCTGAGTTGTGTCGCTTCTAACTAGGACCCCACAGTGGTATGTTTACATTGCTCGCTTCGCTTGTACCCCGCCCCATTTTCACTCTCACCTGATCTTCATTGCCTGCATACTCAATCTTTGCTGCAAGGCATGCCTCAACTGTAAAATATCTTGACGAAAGCTCTGTAGCGACCATCATATAGGTATCAATATCAATCAGGTGATACTCTGACTCGGGTGAACGCTGTGGACTGTTTACTCAGGTCTAAATCTCGCTTGGACCGCATTCTTGCGTATATGACCACTTCTACTCAGAACCGTCCCACGACCGCAGATACCAATCAAAATCGAAAAATTCATCAGATTGCCTTGCTGGTGTTAGGTTAGTCAAGAAAGAAAATCGCTTGGTCAGAGCGGCATTTGGTGACTGATCGGAACGGACTGCTCTCTGGGTGAGATGAGCTGCTCCGTACACGTCGGTATGTTTGCCAAAGAATATGTTTGGGCATCATACATGATATAGCGTTTGTGGAAACACCTCATCATTGTAGATTCTTGTTAAAGGACTTTAGGAGCTTATTCAACAATTGTTGGACGCTATCGGGATTCCTTATGCAGAGGGGATTTTCAACTCACATCGGTGCTACTAAAGTTTCGTTCAAAACCCTTCGAGTACCTTTTCTCGGGTTTTACAAGTGTGGCCTTGCCTTTGAGTAATGGTGACGTACTGTTACACAAGAAGACAACTCAGCGCTTACAACTACGAGCTCATTAGAAGTGGTATTGCTTGGATGGAGTTGATCTACTTCGGTAGATTGTGATTTGATTAATTCTACAAAGTAACTAGATATACCACGGATTAAGAGCCTCAAGAATATGTTTCTAAGATACGTGCTTTGTTTGTACTTAGTGCCTACGTTTAAGGCAGCCCTAAGCCCTTCAGGAGGCTGAGCATAGGCTTTCGGCCTACCCTCTTAAACGAAAGTGACTATCATCATCATCATCATCATCATTAGAGGGGGTATCCTCAGGAGAAGGCGAAGCAACGGCGTGGGATTTACTTTAGTATCACAGATGACCGGATCTAGCTCTTCGGTAAATCGCTCCTTGTTCAAAATTCTTGGACTCGTGGGTCTAACTTTATTACAGCCTGACTGTATATACTAGAGGAGCCCGCGAGCTGACAAGAGTCGGAGTGGCACCGGATAGTAGACTATAACAGGAAATCACGAACCATGACTACAGATAGTGGATAATTCTACCTAGCCCTTGTAATGATCACTAGTACGCTGAGGTGAATAGAACACGATAGAATAGCTGGAAGCTCGCTGAAGGCTCGCTGCTGATTCTATTGATACAGAAGCTAATTGCTGAGGAGGGAAGGGTTGCTCCTTCCCTTCACTGAAACTAATTATATTTATTTTTATACAGGGGATTACACAAGCAACGCACAGGCCATCACAGTCCTCCTGAACTTATCTAATTATCAAGAGTGCTGGCCGGCCGGTTGTTGTTTGGTAGCGAACGAGAGACTAGCTCATATTGTTGCAAGTAGTGTGTCCCGAGACATCAGGCTTCTTGGACCACTTGATATCTAAAGCTATGTGTTCTCTCGAACTCTTCTCCTTTGACTTGTTTGCCACTTTCAACTTCCCACTTCCCGTCTACATATTATGACTTCGAACACGGCCGATCAATCCAAGGGCTTGCTGGGGTTAAGAACTTGGTTTCCGATCATGATGGGCTTGTTTGGCCTGATCTTATTCATACTCTTCGGGGCCATAGTTTATTCAGAGAGCAAAAAAGATAAGCGACGTCGGCTCCAAAACCTGCGAGAGGGCAAATGGGTCCGCAAAGCATTTGAAAAATGGGTTTCAGAGCCGGAGACTGTCATATCAAACCTCATATCTCGAAAGCCCGATCGTGAACGGACTCTGAGAGAGAGAGAGATTCAGCTTTCTACGTGACTACCCAGGGCTTCATGGTGGAATTCTTTACCTGGGCACAAAAACAGAAATATGAGGAAGGGATCTACATGGAAATAGGACGATCTTGTGCAAGCAATTACGGCGTATTCTATATCTTCGAAAGAAAGTATTGGAAAAGGTATCAGAGGGTATAAGTAACATGCCGACGAGAGGAGAGATGTTTTTATAGGGGCGAGAGACTTGTACTGGGAACATAAATACTTGGAAAAACACGTCAAGGACTTCTGGTCTAACGGTTGGGCTGATTGCGCTCTGGAGTACGACACGGAGGAGAAGTATGGGCCAGTTAGGCCGACGCCGAAATTGAGTTAAGGGACTTCTCAACGGAATCTATTGAGCGTGTCTCTGAAGCACCTTCGTACAAAGATTGGGCGGACAAGAGTGCTCGGAGAAACACGAGATACTGGAGGATTACAAACCTTCTGGGGTATAGGATTGGCTATTGCAAAGTAGATCAAGCAGAGAGCTGGACGATTGAAGTTATGTTTCTACCGCTGGTTTCTTCCGCTGGCGGAGGTCTAGTCCAAATGTTGCTATTTTGTTTCAATATGCTCAACCTCACCTACTTCGATTAGAAGGCGTATATTGCACTACATCAACTTCCTAAATGTGTGCATGAAATTGTTTCCAATAAAAATAAGAATACGCTGGCCATGTATATCGGCAGGAGAAAATGCCGCCGTGCTAGCGACCAGCATCACCACGTACAAGGCAACCGATGCACTGAAGTAGTCCTTGATGCCAATAAGCTCCAGAAAGAGGTAGCATATCCGATGACAAACGGGGCTCATATCATTTGCTGGGCACTGGCGGCGAAGATAGTAGTGAATGTGCGCTTACGATTGGTGGCTTAGAAACATTCTGCCTGGCATCGAATCTGCGACTACCCAGGTAATTCCTATTGACAGCCAGCACCGCCAACAGTATCTCTACAAGCATTGTCCGCGAAATCAGATCCATCTATGATCTTTTCTCGTCCTTCAATGAAAGACGAGTAATTCCAAACAACTCGCTGTGTTAATTCCGACAAAGCCGCACTGAGGAGAAGAAGGGCGGCATTTGTTCAGCATCCAACAGGTTTGAACACGATCGATCGAAAACAGGAACATTGGTAAGATCGCAGGAGAACGTGATCCAAGGTGGCAATCACGTCGATTGGGACGATTTCGACTTCCCAGGATTTCGGCTGAAGTCCACAGAATAAGTTGAAACTCATTTTTCCACCACTTCAAGAATGTCCGAATCTCAGCTGTAGGCTGAAGATGGTGATGCATGCACGATCTGGAGGCAGTGTTGAGGCCATGGGTTTGATGCAAGGGAAGATTGCAGGAGATACGATCATCGTCACCGATGCATTCAAATTACCGGTTGAAGGCACAGAAACCAGAGTCAACGCTCAAGACGAAGCAAAAGATTATATGGTTGGCTATCCAACACCTGGCACTTCGACCTTCCAATGTGAAAAGAACCTGACAAAATCGAGCGGGTATCAAAAATGGTACAATTTAAGACAGGGTAAGGGGACATTTACGACAAAAAGCAAAAACATACAACAGCAGGTATTCGCTGGTGGTCACCCACCCAACTACTAATCTGCCGATCTGAGGCTTATGTATGGCAGAGCGGACGGGATGCCCAGTT
>JGI24512J20087_1000289_pt1 | contig 39812 bp, 38 predicted proteins | sample LinPmetageLP35_FD_20087 | JGI IMG/M metagenome (IMG submission 20087) | reverse complement strand
AGAGAGAGAGAGAGAGAGAGAGAGAGACTTGTATGTAGTACAGTATAGTAGAATGAAGAGAAAGAGGAAATTGTTATTTAGGTACGCTACGGTAAGGTAAGGTAAGGTAAATATATACAAAGAACAAAGAAACAACTATCTCGTCTCGTCTCGCCCATCTGCCTCATAGTATGCGAAGCAATCAAAATCAAAATCCAACTCCAGCATCAGCATCAACATCAGCGTAGTATTTAATTCTAGTATGACGTCCTGGCCTTCCCTCAGCCCCAGCCTGTGATCTCGAACTTCAGTCTCCAGGTCTCGAAGCTCGAAATTATGTTGTTTGAATCTATCCATCCATCTTAAGGTTTCGGAGACTCCTAGCAGTAGAGGAGAGGAGAGTCTCCGTTCCGATCTGATCCAACGCTGTGCCCTAGCCAGTTGACTCAATGAGGTTATATCGATGCTGATGTGATGTTGGTCGGATGCATGTCGATCTAGCAGCGCGATTCTGTGGCGCCGAATTTTTTGCAGTAGTAGTTGACCTGTTTTTACGTTGGTAGGTTAGTTCGGTTCAGCTCAGCTCTATGTGTATGTTTGTTTGTTTGCTTGCTTCTTCTTAATGTCCGTCTTGACGATTCCGCATTCGATTTTTGGATTCCAGCCGGCAAAAAAGGAAGGAAAGAATGTAGGGAGGAAGGGGAAAAGGGGGGAGGGAATGGGTGGAATGGATGGAGATGAGAGAGGGAGGGGAGAATGGGAGAAGAAAATGGGAGGGGGGGAGGGAGTAGAGGAGGATTTACCTCGTCACCGCCCATATGGTAGCCTTTTGAGCGGCAGAGGAGATCGTTTGCTACCTATATGATTGTACGTCAAATTAGCACGAAACGCTAATATGTACAGGTGCGTCTTTGTCAAGCTTCTTTTCCTCTTTCTTTTCTTCTTGCTTGGAGGGAAGATTGAGGGAGGCATAGAAGCGAGGATGAGGGAGGAAAGACGAACATATGTGCAGTCAGGACATCTATCCCACTGCTTATTTCCCGTGTTGCGGCGGAGGTAGGCGGAACACATTTGGCGGGTGGCGGAGTCGTTGTATTCGAGCTGTTATGGGTGATATGTACGTCAGTTGCTGGTGTAGGACGTGACTTTAAAAAATTGAGAGAGATGGAGGGTTTTGAGGGAGAGGAGGGGTAAGATGAGGTGGGAGGGAAGGGGTCTTGAGGGAGGGGCTTGGATTTGAGGTTGGAGAGATCTGGAAAGGTTTGGAGTTGGGAAAGGAAATGCAAATGGTACAGAGGTTGGGGGATGGAAGAAGGGAGAAAGAGTAGAGGAGGATGGAGTGGGGTGGCTTACCTCGCCGCCGCTCTTGTTAGCGCAGATACAGAATTTGTGGAGGTCGGCTGCTGCGCTGAGTGAAAGAATTGCTTGTTAGCTGGTTTACTTGGAGAGGTAGAATTTTCGATTTTGGGAAATTAGTGGTCAGGTGGAGGTTGAGAAGGAGGTGGTGGTGGGAACACTTACCCAGCGGCGAGTGCGATGACAACGGTTGCGAGGGAGAACTTCATCTTGGTTGTTGGAGAGAGGATGAGGTTGAGTGGGGAGTCGGGGAGTCGGGGAGCTTATTGGAGGTTCGGATTGAAATGAGTGTATGGGATAAGATATGAATGAGTGACTGGTGGATGATGTAAGTGACTAAGGAAAGCAGAATAGAGTCTTGGAGGGGAGTCGTCGACCTTGATATACATTAAATTTCAAGCCTGTCTGACAGCCAGCTTTAGATTTGACAGCTTGTCATGTGTCATTCCATTATCACATAACTCAACTCAATTCCAGTGGAGACTAATTGTATCCGGAATCTCGCAATCAGTTCTGAGGTGTGGACTCTGAAACACTTACACTTTCTGATCAATTTACAAGATAATAGATACGAGTCCCACGATCGATGTAGCGAGTCAAGATATGAAGAATTGAGATTGTGCCGAAGGACTGCCGGTTCTGATTGACCGGATGTGGTGCTTTGACCAGGTGTTGTTGAGCGCCCTCGCCTGCCCCCATTCTGGAGCCGGTAGGAGTTCGGCAGCGATGGAGAATACCGCTGCAAGAAATTGAGAACTTACTCAACGATCCGTTCTTGAACTTGAGTCTCACGAATAGGATGTATGAGTAAGTAGTTGAATAGTTATCTTCCGTCTTACTAGGCTGGACAATGATCCTGTCAAACGAGTTGCTCATGTTGTCTCGAACTCCAGTCCCAGCATGCATGACTGTGAAGCTTCGCCCAGCCTTAACTTTAAGTCTACCCAGCTGCCGGGAGCCGATACCTGTTGCAGCGACTCATGAAGGATCACCATGACCCCTCCGGATGGGCATATCCCAGCAAATTAACCCCCACCAACAAGACAATTGATCTCAACAAGCCGAAGTTATTTCCAAGTGAAGTAGGATTAAAGGGTGGAGTGGACTAAGCTTAAATTACAAGCTTGCTCGGGCCGGGGAAACCTTGTTTTGTTTACTTGGACCTGAGCACGGTTGTATTTGGCGAGCCAATGGCGGCTTTGAGTGAGAACATGAGCTTCCTCATTGGTTCGGAGTGGGGACCGAGAATTAGAATTCTGTGGGACTTTTTGCTTTCTCTAAGCCTTATGCACCTTGCTGGATGGTTCTTCGTCTGAAGTGTCATGAGCTAAGGTTCGGAGAGCCTCATTCTGTTCGGATCTTCCACGAATTGAAATGGAGACCATTTTAATCTCATTTACTCAACGTGGTTCGGTTCCTTCGTATCTTATCCGATATAGACCCAAAGAGAAGGATTATCCCGTTGGCACTTCAAGTCGGGAACGTTAATTTCGTTCAGGAGTACTCAAGACCCCGAGAAGTCTGGCACCACGCTAGACGACGTGCGCTCCACTACAATGTTATCGTATCTCTAATTCTACTCTATTAGAACTAATGTTGGAGGGGCAAATGTCCCAAAGCTTACGATTGACTGAGTCAAGAAAGATCACAAGGTGTCTATGTGACCAAATTCAGGAGCGTGAGGTGTTCCATTGGTAACCAACACAATCTCCTCGTAGAATGAGTCTCAATCACCTCCCTATTCCAGGATAGTGGTTGTATCAGATCTCGGATCTTCTGCGCCGAAGCAATAGATGAGCCTTCTGAGGATGTATTCAGAATGCATATAAACAAGTGATTGCCGTTGTTTATTCGTTTCACCATCAGCTCAGCTTCTTCCTACTTACCTTACCTTCCCCCACACTCACTCACCACACTCTTTTCCCACACTCGTTTGACACGTCAAACTATTACACTCTTTGAATCAGTATCTTACCACCTGCACTACCTCATAATGCACGCCATCTCCCTCCTCTCAGCTGTCCTAGCGGCCAGCTCGCTGGTCAGCTCCGCCGCTCTCATTCCCCGTAACATTGAAGCCGATGAAATCCTCGTCTTCGGCGCCAATGGTCGCCACGAAATCGTCAAGCTCGCAGACTACCACGCCGAGCTAGCACGAACCAACACCACCATTGGCCGTCCCGAATCTCCATTCGACGATGCCTCGTCATGGGAGTCACCTATCGACGGAGAAGGCTCTGACGGAAACAGCACTGATATCGAGAAGCGCTGCACGAACGTCCGCCTCATCGTCCGTAACAAGGACTCCGACTTCCTTGACTGGGATGTCCCAATGTCGTCCGCGTTCCACGCCACCGCATCCGCAGGCACCATCGCCGTGACAGCCGGCTATTCCATCTCAGACAGCATCTCTGTGTCCAGCTCGGTCGACTACACATTCATTAAAGACGTGCTGTCTGCATCCGTCGGTATCTCGTACACCAAGCAATGGACCTCGACGTATGCTGCTGCGTACACTTCCACTGTGCCCAAGGGGAAGTGGGGAATGATGGTCAGCAACCCACGTGTTTACCGCCGCAGTGGATATGCGAAGGTTGGATGTATTGGATCTCAACGCAGCACGTACTTCCAGGCCGATCAGCATTTCAGCAGTGATTATAAGGGGCTTGCTTGGGTTCAGGGTTCTATTAGTCTTTGCACTTCGAACAGCTACCCAATCAAGAAGTGTATTGGAAGCGGTTACAACCACTAAGTAAGCGAAGTGGCCGTGCCCAGACTGGACATTTGCTTCAGTAGTGCGAGTACTTCGTGTGAATGGGCTTCGGTATGAGCGGGTGTTGGATGGCAAGAGATGTTGGACAGTGTTGAAGCTCGGATGGATACGCAACATTGAGAAAGTCAGAGAACGTGCTTGAGAATGCTTAATCGGAGAGTATCTTTTGAGAGGGCTTGAGGGATGGAGAAAAGCTTGAGCAGGCTTCGTTTGACATGGGTTGGAAGTAATTCTTTGTACATATCAATTCACTTCATTTTCATCCGATTTCTAATGCAGCTTCAAAACAATCGGGTGATTGATCTCAGTATATGTGGCTAATTGATTCAGGAAAACCGTGTCTACTTCTAGATCACTCTTTTAGTATACAATCAATTTTGATCTGCTTAGACATCGTGATAATTTGAGAATCTTCTGAAATTCTCTAACCTGCCACACGTCCTTCTTCTACAGATATGTTGCAGATATACTTTTTTTGGCTTGGTGTTGGATGAGCGGAAGAAATGGGTTACGGATAGGTAGCCCCCAAAACTGGCTACTCCAATGGTAGGATTGAGTGCGGAAGATTTAAACGCCTGGAAGCGCGATATTTGGCGATTGCGGATTATCTGGTGATGAAAGATGGCTGGACTTATTATGAGGAGCTGGTATACGGATGGTGTGGCGCAGTGGGAGGCGATACCGTCGATACGTGCGAAGCGAGAACTTAGTGGCTCAGAAGACTAGAATGACTGAGAAGACTTGGAGAAATGAACATTGTCCGTCAATTGAATTCGGCTGGTCAATTTGCCCATCCGTTGTGTCCGTTGAGTCAGATAGGAGTTTCTGTGCACGACTTCTTGTTGATTTACTTGACGAAAAGGCTTGGCAGCTACCATGCAGACTGAACTGGTGGAATCGCACTTCTCAAAACTATGTACAACTTTACTTTGCAGATTATGTACAAAGCTCAGGATACATCGCAGAGAAAGGTTCCGCAACTCGAATTATTCCTTTATAGACATTGGGAATAGTATGGGTTGGAGTATGTGCAAGTTGACCCTGCTACACAAGTTGTAGCTCCCTTCCATCCAACTCCCCCACACTGGCCCCACTTGACTTGCGAAGCACCAGTTGGCGATGCAGTAGCAATGGTTGTTGTCGAAGTACTGCTAACAGCCTTGCTGGTGGTCAGTGTCGTCGGAATAGCGACACAAGCACTGCTTGAGCTTGAGCCTGGCGTAGAGGGGCTATCCGGCCTCGAGAAACACCCATTCCCGGTGCAGGTCAAATCAAACCATCTCAGCACCTCCGTGGCATTTGTCTGGATGTTATGCGTAACATTCTGCGCACTAACAGCCATGAACTTCTCCCCGTAAATGAATGTCGTCCAGCCAGGCTGCAGATCATTGGGGATAGTCTTGATAGGCGTGCTCGGCAGTCCAAGCACAGCAGTCCACTCCTTGATCTCTTCTTGTAGATTCTGAGGATATAAGATATCATCTGCCGTTCCATGGAAGACTTGCATCTTTGGTCTCCATCCATTGTAACCTGGATACGCGGCTTCGACAATGGCCTTCCACTCCGCGCCTGTCTTGATGATCTTCCCCGTCGCGCAAGCGTCGCTCCAGACTCCATACCCGTCTCCAGCGTAACATCCAAATGCAACGCCTGCCCATGCGCTTCCGGCTGCGAAGACATCAGGATAGGAGCCAAGGAGAACGTTGGTCATCATTGCTCCTGAACTCGTACCCATTGAGAAGACTCTCTTCGCGTCACCCTTGTACTTGGCCAATGTCCACTTGACCATACTGACGATGCCCTGACTGTCACCCCCGCCGTTATGGGAGAGGGTCTGTTTTGAGGAGACATCCCAACACTGATCTGCGGCATTGGGCGAGCTAGGAAAGATCATGATGTAGCCGTACGTGTCTGCAAGAGTTGCGAGTTGCGTGCCGGCGAAAGCATCTTGAGCTGTGCCGTGGCACCAATGAGGGTTGACGAGAATGGGAGGATTGGGTGCGATTGTTTTGGGAATGTATAAGTAGAAGGAGACATTTGTTGGATTGGGCCCGAAAGGTTCCTTGATTTGTATGAGAGGATTGGCCGCGGCGGAGACAGAGGAGAAGAGAGAGAGGAAGGCAGAAAAGCCCGCTAGGGCCGAATTGAAGGAAGGCATTGTGAAAGACCTGACAATCACAAATTGAAGAAAGTGATTCAATTGATACGAGTAGCAACGCACAACCAGAAAAAAAGAACCAAACAAGCAGAATGTAACGCCGAGGCAGCTCTTCATATCAAAGTCCTGGGTGGCACTACCACCATTTTGGGCCACGGAGGCGACATACCGTCGCTAGCAATTAATTTGGCATCGCAGGAAGATGTTCCGTGAAATTATGGGGAGTTTAGCTCTGGGGTAAAAGGGAGGATGGGGTGGAAGGTCTTTAAATTTCTCCGTCCCGTCGATGATCGTTGACCCCTCATTTCGTCAGGTGATAGGGGATTTGGCTTGGGTTAGCGGGCCGGTCCCCCTTTGTTTATCGCTAATCATTAAGCGAATAAGTGAAGAGGAACAAACCTTCCGGAGAATGTCCTTATCTTGCCGGTATACTGGTATCCGGAACGACTGCAGTTCTCAAAATCGGGAAGTGTGAAATTCTTCGTGTTCATTTCGTTTGAAAGTCTTATATTTGAAGAAAGTCAACCTGACACCACGCTCCATATATGTTTACACTTATCCACTCATCAAAAGTACAAATACAATGTCGTTCATGCTTAATACATCTTCCCCTTGCCCTGGTATACATTGGTTCGTGTTAAAGAGATGTTCGTAAGTCGTTCGTTACAATTTATCGAAAGTTGGAGAGGTCGTGGGATAATCCGCATATCTGACCGCTATGCAGATTCACACATGATCATGTCCTATTCAGAGATCAGCAATGGGTCGAGTGTACCGAGAAGAGCAATGAATACTTACGACCAAGTCCATGACCTCTTTTCGAGATAGATTTCGCCTGGCTCTGCTTGATCTTCGCAAGTCTCGCTCTGAATTTGTGTCAGTCTCACAGCGGCGCCTTCTCCCAGCGCAGAAAATACTACTTACTCCTCCGCAGCTTCCTTCTCCAGGAATCTTATGTGGTCTCTGGCCTCTCTGACAGCAGTCCTCGCGAGCGCTAATGCTTGGTCGGCCTCCTTCTCTCTCTTCTCGGCATTGAAAACCCTTTCTCTCGCAGCTAGGATAGAGGGGTCTTCATTGCGGTGTAGCAGGCCGCGTCGAGGAGGCGATGTGGAATGTGCGCTGTGTCTGCCAGTCGTCCGAACCGGTGAAGCAGATCGGTTGCGACGACCGAAGAAGGTTGATTTGCGTTGTGGGGTATCATCGCGAACAACATGAGTACTTGAGGAAGTCGTGGTAGTGTCTGCGGGGTGTCTGTTGAAAAGAGGCATGGTTTCTTGCTGAAATTTCTTGTTGGGTGAAGATTTCTGAAGTAGGCAATAAGTTGGCGGTTTCGAGAACTTGATGGGGCTCGAAATGGCGAGTTTTGTGGAGAATTGAGATGGAGGGGGAATTGATGGGGAGAGCGGGATTTAAATGCTAAAGTGTGAACTCTTTTGATCGCCAGCCTAGTACCCTGGAATTGGAATGATGAGATGGCTGATGCTGATGTCTCTATGACGTTGCTGGCAGGGGACTTGAGACAGAAGCAGGGGAGTGATTGGAAACACGGCACGTCAGCACGTGACCATTCGCCCTTGAATCTCCTGTCGGCGGAGAATCCCCATCAGAGCCAGCCCAAGTGTTGCTGGATCTTGAGGATGAAATTTTCCAATGGGTATGTTTACAAGAATAATAAGCCAGATGCTAACAAGACGCTGGAAGAGGCTTTATTGCCAACATGAGCCTCTGCCGACCAAGGTTTTTTCCTTGGCGGCTGGGACTTCTTGCATTATGGTCTTTACCAAGATGACAGCTTCTTTTGTACTACACAGCACTTATATAGATGTGATGATTTGAAGCAGAGCAGTAGTGACTGTTCGTCGATTTGTCACTTCTTCCACATTTATCCAAGGGAAAAGAATGGTGTCTCCGACGAAATCGAGGTAAGCAATGCACACTCTTTTCATGTCCTTCCAAAATTTATAGTATACAGATTGACTTTGTGAACAGAGGAAATTGAGAGTAGTCTATCAGCACGAACGCCATTCAAGAACGGTCGTCACCTCTCCCTCATTGAAATATGTATGTTTAGAGGCCCCACCTCCAACTCCAGTCACTGCGCCGCGATTCGTGATCATCAGATACGCATCGCTTCCACAGTCCGACCACAATCTGTCGCCTCTCTCAACAGTATCTGTCACCTCAAATGTTCCTTTGGTCGGTCCAGCAAAATCACGGCGTGTATCGGCTGTGTCAGCATCTTTCCTCGTCAGCACTTGAACTGCATCATGGCACGAGCTTGGTCTCACCTCCTTGGAAGCCGTATCTCATGAGATGGCTTGCCGTTGTGCCAGCTGGAATGTCCACTGCGTCCCGATAAGTCGTGCTGACGACCGAGAATTGTCTTCCTGCTGGGCATCCGAACTCGATTCCAATGCCGCAGAACTCTTCACTTGAACTCTGTGCAACGCCGGCTCCCTTGGTAACATCAAAGGCTGGAAAGTGGGCTACGACTCTGTTGCGTTTCGTGTCAGCTGTTTTCTGGCGATGTTTTGGTGGAGCATAGCATACTTGGTCTGCTCAACCTTGACCCAGAAATCGGAAATGCCTTGTGGGCATCCACTGCCCCAATGTTTGACCGTGGCTCTGCTCTCCAAAGCCATGCCCTCGACACGGGACAGCACGGCAGCAGCCGCAACAACGACACCGAACAAGGAAGATTGGTAAAGCATATTGATATGTATAAATTTATGAAGCTGACAACGATATATTTCACAGGCCACACGAAAAGCTTGTCCAAGAAAGTGGACTCCAGGAGGGGAATAGCAAGGCATTATATAGACGTTGGAGCCAGGATCGAACAGGATTGTATCTCGTATTCCGACATGTGGTCGATGAAATTCTCGACTTTCTTGGATATAGGCTACGGGGAGTTCATTTAAGGTTATTCAGTGTCGTTTTCTTGGGCGACCAATGGGGACGAGCCGATCGACTTTCTAGATGGGAGGCACTTTATCCGGTGGCGATCGGATATGTGCCTGAAATTGGAGACCCCAATTGATCGCTTGGGTGTTGTTTTGGATCGTCCCTTTGTTCTATTGTTGGATATCTACATCCATTGTTTGAGGGGCGTGCTGCAGGGTGTTTGTGGGGAAGTGGCAATTTTGGTAGAAGTGCAGGTTCCCTCTTACTTTCAAAAGCATATATGGACAACATAACATACCGCGCCCTGAATGGACATCGCAATTTGCAAACTCTTGTCACATGAATCTTGCGAGTAGGCTATAGAGGTGTAGCTTTTGCCCCGTATGCCACTAGCAACTCCTCACTTTTGTCTGGCCCGGACTCACTCTCTCCCTAGATCGTTCCTTGCTTAGTTGCCCCATCCAGAAATCTTGCCACAAGTATGTTTGCCAGATGTTTTGCTCGCCGCCCATTTAACTCACCCCTAGAACTCTGCGCCCTACTCAGCTTCCTTCAAGATTTCCCAAAAGAAAGAAATTGCCAGGTCGAAGCTCTCTGTCTCAAATTTTGATGGAAGTAAGCCCTCCGAAGTCGATAGCCATATTTCAGCTTTCCATCTAATATTCTACCTCTCTCTGAACCAGTCTAGTCTTCCTAGCATCCGATATAACCCTTTCACAGTCTCGTCGTAAACCAAGTATGCTTCCAAACCTGCTCCATAGCGAGGCGTCTCTCCACATCGTAACTGAAAAGCTTAGATAGCAGATCGTGAAATGACTCCGCCTCCACGGAAGAAATCTTAGTTCTGTCCTTTTCATCTCGTGCTAATTTCAGTCGCGCAAGCCACTTCCGATACTTGCGAGCTCCTTTCTGCATTCTGTCAATGGCTGAACGGACCCAGGATTTCTTTGCATGTTTCTTATTGCCTCGATTGATTGGGCCTTGGTTTCGGATATCGGTAATCAAAGTCCTCAGTAGTGGCCGGTCGAGCTGGGTTGTCATCGTTTCGTCCTCTAGGCGCGGAGGAAATGTACCGAGGATGGTCTGTATTTGCCCAAGTACCTCATCTTCGCCACCCCAGACTGATGTAATGAGAGGATGGCCTGCTCTCATCTCAAACAGTGTGACTGCAAAGGCCCAGACATCAGATTCCTTGCCAAATTTCCCGTCGCGCAGATATTCTGGAGAGCATGCACTCAGAGGTGTGGCAAGACCCACTGGTGGGCTGTTCAGAAAGTATGACGCTCCAAAGTCGATGATCTTGACATTGCCTGTACAATATGGAAGCAGTCGCATGGCATCGATAGCCCCGTATATGAACTCTGGAGCTGATCCATCCAACTTATGTTCGCCGTACGGTTGGAGTTGTTCCTGCACCGGCTGACCCAAGACTTTGATCAGCTCTTCCTGAGGTATGCTGTCAAGGTTCTCTAGCTCTAGCAGAACATTGGCGCTGGTGAGATCTCCGTGAGCAATGGAAACCCCAGGTGAATGCAAGAATTCGAGAGCTTGTGCGATTTGCAGTGACATGATCTGTGCGTCTCGCGGTCCCAGTGTTGCAACCTCGTCGTCCAGAAGACGCGCGTGCGAGAGCTGAGCGATGCTTGGTCCCGCAATATCAGAGACAATACAGAGATGTGAACCATTAGGACCAGTGATCCAGAAATTATCGATAGGGATGTCGAGGTACCGCGAACCCGAGTGCTCTGCTGCTTTGTCCTTAATGTGCTCGCAAACTATGATGTCTCCGCGCATGGCATCTTCCGAAGCCTCCGCCATAACGATCTTGATGGCAACATATCTTTCTTCCTCAGTGTCCCGCGCCAGCCACGCAGTTGCAAATCCACCTTGTCCCAGCTTGTGTATGATCGTGTATTTTCCCTCCTTCAACTGGTCGCCGATGAGGACAGGGTGATAACCTCCTTCCTGGTAAGCCTCGATATCCTCAACTCTGTCAAGATGTGGGGGCATATATCGTATTCCTCTCTCTTCCATCTCGTCAATACCTGCTTGCGACTCCACCAAACCCTCCTCGGTGCGCGAGTCTGCCTCGTTCACCTTTACTTGGGACTCCTCCATCGTCAGGGGAAGATCTTGGAAGCTCATTTCGATTGCGGAAAGAATCAGGGAAGAATTTCGGAACTGTTTGGTGGATGTAAGAAGATGAGTCTTGAATGTGTTTTCGATGAATGGTTTGCTAGGAAGAGGAGTTTAGGAAGGAGCGGGCGGTTGTTTTTGTGCTCAAATGTTTAGCGAGCAAACATTCTAGCCTGGCAAATTCATTCACGACGAATCAGATATTTATATCAGAATAGCAAATAAAAATACGAAAGACAGTTTTACTCAGAGGGGTGAACGATCTCCAATGAAAACACGATCCTTTCAAGCTCCAATATGATATAGCGCTTCAGAAGTGAATGGGGTCATATCGCATTAAAGGGAAGATCACGACTTGTGTACAGAATCTGGGAATCACAGGTTTCATAAGCACGTGAAAATGATGTTAGGTTTCAAAGACCATCGTTGATTGGCACAAAAGGAAGGAAGCAAAGGTAACTCCTGTCAGCTCGAGCGCTTCGATGCTGATATCCCACCCAAAACTATACCAAAACAGACCATCAGAGCCTCCAAACGCCTTCTTCCCCCAAAACACCACCGGCCATTGTATGATCCTAGAACGAGGAGTTACTTGAGAAAACGTCATTATTTACCATGTGGAAGGCTTGATTTGGTTGTTGCGGGGGTTTTTATCATCGAACCAGACGAGAGCAGGCTTTCCATCCTCGCGGAAGATGTAGGTCTCTGAATAGTTCTGTGGAGTGCTCTTTGGACCACAGTAAATGTGAGCAGTAACTGGCTTGCCGACAGGTCTGCCCCATCTGGTCTTTGTGAAATCTGCAGTGACGTGGAGGTCGTCTTTGACGTAGGTCCTAGAAAACTTGCCGCCGATTCTGCTGCTTGGATGAGGGGCGGAGCTTTCAAAAGTCAGACGCGTTCAGACGACATCAGAGGGAACATACCGGATCACACAGTTTGTGAAGCCGCGAGCCTTAGCAGCTTCGGCGCAAACTGTCTCGGTGCAAGCCTTCATGTGCGGGTCATTCGGGATCGAGGTGTTCCATTGAATTTGTACCTTGTAGCCATGGAAGTCCACAACTCCAGCTTTGTTCTCGTTTTTGGGGAGCAGTGTAGTGACTGCCATCCTTTCTGATATCTGCGGGATTTTGGAGGCCAGAGGATCTCTGCTGTGATTTTGTTATTTAGTACGGTCGGAAAAAAAAGTCGAACAGGAAGTCACGCGCTGTCTAAAGTAGGTAGTAGGAGTTGCAAGGCGGACGGTCGCGTTGACTGTATCAACTCAAGACGAATAGCAAGGCTGGTAATTCAACTACGTGAGTAGCAGGAAGTCAGAGGTTAATGACAATAACAGGGATCACAGTGGCTTTCCACGAGGAGTGGCTTCGCATTCAAGGACCAAATCAACCTCGAGAAAAAGTAGGAGAGACCGAATAACTTTCCAGCAACACGAAAGATAAGCCGAGGAGCGCAAACTGCTCCACTAGCAAGCTTCATGTCAATGTGCTCAAAAGTGGAATCATAACCATTCGAAAGTCGATGTCTCGCTTCAACATTGAAGTACCACGGTCAACGACTCCGTCGTGTAATCCCATTTTCACGAAGTCTGACCCAGAGTTTACGCAATACTTACAGATCGAATCGCATTGTCCTGTACTAGTTATCTTACCAAGTACAATACGCAGTCTTCCGATACAATGACATCCCAATGGACTCAGACTGTCCTGCCGCAGTTTTACATGAATCTCAGCCGCCATGTATGTATTGGACAGCATTTTACTTTTACCTTCCCAGCTACCATGAATAGCATCTGCTACCTCTACCTCATTAATTGGGGCTGGCTCCTAATCTGCTCCTTGACCGTCTAGTCATTCTCAAAGCCCCCGACAAGCCCCAACACATTTGCTCAGCCATCTCGAAGTATTTCTTACCAATGCACCATGTGAAAACGAAAACCGTAAAGTGATTATATGAATGCTTACATCTATATGCCACCAAATTAGAAGATATCTCGGACCCAAAGGTTTTCGACGTGTAGTCCAGTCATCAGACGAATTCAAATGGAAAGTAGGTGCGGATGTCTGCAGAGCGCGCTAAAAGCCCCTCACCAGGAATCCAGCTTTGAGCCCAGTTACACGCCGTCACACGCTTAAGATCACAAACATCGTTCATGAACAGCCTCCGTCCATGCATCTACTACGTGTTTCTTCAAATATGCTTGTGTTTTTGTGTGTCTTGGTGACTTCTTTCAGCTGTGGAGGTACAGTCATCGTGGCGTGGGAAGGATTCTTTGGCGCTAACGAAAGTAAACAAACTAGGTAGAAAGCTAAAGAGCAATTCACCCTGTTTGATGTTAAGGGCAGCCTAATTTATTATGAAACCTTGTTAAAATCTGATATTGAGAGGAGCTCGCTAATCACTAGGCACTGATGTGACTTGATGATGGAAGAAACAATTGTGGTGAATGAAGTAACGTGGGGTCGCAAATTCTCCAAGCAGCAGCATCACAATGAACATGGTCTACATAAGTCTGTCTCCCACTCTTTCTGATTAAGCTTTATCTCATCACTAGAAATCTTGTATGTATTTATTTGTGATATAGAGGCCATGAGCCAGCTCCCTTTCACAGATATTGTAGAGACAAAAGCAGCACGTGAGGGAGGAGTCCGGAAGTCCATACAGAAGAAGCTTACTTAATGACTGATTAGAAGCCCAAATTTTTCGACTTCTGACCCAAAGTCTTGCGTCTAACAAGCGAAAGCCACAGCTCTGTACGTCATGGCTCTTCCTTCGTGACTTTCGGCTCTTCTGGTTTTCGTTCCTTGCGCACACGTCTTCCCCTTCGCGTATTTCTTTCCTTCACATGTCGAGCTAGCCTATCCACCCTGCTTCAAAAACCAGTCTTCTTCCAGTTCAATAGGCCCAAATTTCTTTTCCTACCGATAACAGTATTCTTTCCAAAGAACTAGCTCGTGACACTATATTTATACAACGATATGCCAATGTAAAACAACAGAGTCTAAACAATGAACAACGCCGAGGACGACAAAATCATCCCTGACAGGATAGATTTGGTTACACCTTGTATTGGCACACTTAGAAGAACTGTCCCCCATTCCATCTCATTCCACCAGCCTCATTTTCTCTACCAGAACTAGAATCATGAAACCTAACACCTCTACCTCTACTTCTCCGCCGCTGAGTACATCAAGGCTTCATTCGCGATCGGATTAAGTTGAAGGAGGAGGGGGAGGGGGAGGAGTTGAGCGCTGGTGCGAAGGTACGATGGCGCTCGAGAAGAAGAGGCGGCCGTCTGTCTATTGCACCTATATTAGTGAGGAGGAGGGGGAGGATGAGATGCATGGATCTAGACTCAGACTCTAGAGGAAATATTGGGGTGTGGAGATTGGGGAAAGAGTGGGTGGGAGTTATTGGTTAGCGGTAGTTTGGGATTGGGGAAGATGAGGATGGAGGGGAGGGGCTAGAGTGATTTGAGAGGGTGAAATGTGAGGTGAGGGAATTGACATGTGGTGGGAGGTGGAGGTTTTGCCTTTGAAAGATGGATGAGCGGATCGATAGGGATAAGACCGGCAATCGAAAATGCTCAAGAAACGGCATGAGATGAGTCGCATCCTTATCTGCAACTTCTATGAACAGTAATGCCATACAATGCTATTCCCACCCGCTAAAGCCAGAGATTGCGAAGAACCCACCCATATGTACCTTATTTATTCCATGACTTTGCAAAATCATCCTTACACGGGCTCATCTCCCACCACCAAGCACCTTTCTCATCCTTCCCGACCAGCCTACAGTACCCCAATGCATCCTCATAGCCTTCAAAAGCGCATATGCAAACAGTCGGTAGATGAGCGTACAAGCTCCAAGCGCAAGCAAGTTCTTCAGAGCATCTGTATTCAGTTTGTACAAATCCAGGACTTGCTCTCCATTCTCGATAGGACAACTTCCGTTGGGTAGGCGCTGTGCGTCGTTACATGTGAAATGGATGGCATGGAGAGAATAGGGCGCTAGATTGCGGATGGCGTAGCGCAGAGGGGAAAGGTAATTCACGCCTTGGAGGAAGGAAGGCATGTTGATTGACATGACTCCTGACATGAATTGCGAGATGGAAAGAAAGACCGACGTCAGAGAGATGGCGAAGCCGGTGTGAGGGAAAAGAGTATTGAACTGTTCACTCTTATTAGCTAGGTAAATCGAAGCTGGATGGGGAAATTACCATGATTCCAATACTTTCTCCGCAGGACACTATACAGAAGCAGTTGAAGAAGCAGACGAAGAACATTTGAGTCGTCCGGGGAAGTCCCGCAGCCAAATCTACCAGTATAGCGAAGATGAAACTTGTTGCCACTTCGAATGGGACTTCGAGAGTGATATACTGGGCGAGAAAAGCTTCCACGCCATAAGTGCCATCGTCGTTCTCCCTGTAGAACACATCCTTCTCGTCAGGATACACAGCTACGTTCTGGAGCATGCCAACGAAATTGAAGGCACAGAATTCTTGAATGAATCCCAATCGAGTTTGGACAGATGCATAGTCATTCTTCAGTGGCGCGAAGAAAAGCGTGAGAATGACAGCCAATCCAGTCACCTGGGTAGTGCGAGCAATGAGGAGCGGTGGCTGACGACGAAAGTTGATGAAGGCCCGATGCACAAGAATGGGATATGCGGCGAAGAAGGTTGTTGACTTTCGAATGAGGGATCCTAGCTCAGCGGGTGTTGAGATTGTTGTAGGCTGAATTACCGAGGCGAAATCACCACTGGTCCAGGACGATATGAGGGACCGGACTTTCTGACGAGTAGCGGCTTCTCTTTCCGAATGCTGAAGGTCGATTGTTATCAGATCCAGAGCAAAATCGGCAGGATTCGTGGTTGTCGGGCAAGGATATCCAAGAGAATCGAAGTGTGGGAGAAGACCTGCACCATTGCCAGCATAAACAGGGGAGCCACCTCTGGCAAGAAGAAGAACATTGCCGAACTTCTGAAAAAGATCTGAACGAGATTGATGAATGGTCAGAATCAGCGTGCGACCCTCTTGAGCCAGACCTTGCAGAACCTCCATGATGGATGAAGCTGTGAAGGCATCCAGGCCGGAGGTTGGCTCATCGAGTAACAGAACTCGAGGATCAGTCAAGATCTGGACAGCGATGGAGACACGACGCTTCTCTCCGCCAGAAATGCCCTTGACAGTATCAGAACCGATGAGGTTATCAGCACAGTCTTTCAGACCTAGCTTCATCAGGATTTCTTCTGCGCGTTGGTTCTTCTGAGCAGTTGTCATGAATGAAGGGAGTCGTAGTCCAGCAGAGAACCGAAGGGTCTCCCGTACCGTGAGAGACGGTAAGAGGGCATCATCATCTTGGCATACATACGAACAAACAGAGCGAATGACGGAATCTGAAGGTACAGATCCATTGAAGGTCATTTCTCCGTATTGCTTGTACCGTGTTCCCACGCTGTTATGTAGACGTAACGCCATGGCGTTCAGAAGTGATGTCTTGCCACTTCCTGACGGTCCCATAATGACATTGAGCAGCCCTGCTTGGAAATTTGCCGTGACAGGATGGAGGATCGTCTTCGTAGGCAATTTTCGTCCGATGATCGACCTCTTGTCCAAGTCAAGGGCGAACCTATCAAGCGCTATATCAACGGTCCGAACCTCCGCATTCGATCGCACCACCATCTTCTCCTTTCCTGCTGAAAGATCGGTATCTGATGTTCGTGCTTGAGCGATGTTCATCTCAACGCGCAGGAATTTGAAGCCAATGAACGCTGCCAGATAAAACATAGCGACAAAGGCAACCATTGCGACGATGGGCTTCACAATCCAGTCTTCAGGAAATCCTAGAGAGTCCATGATGAAAGCCCCTGTGTATTGAATGCATGCTGGATCAGACTCTCCTCCAGGAAGTGGACAATCATAGAATTGACCAACGAATTCGTTTGCGCACAGGCTGCCAAAGGCGTAAAACACATAGGCTGTCCATTTCAACCATCTCACATATACTGGAATGCTGTTGCTCTGAATGAAGTACCCGCAAGCCATGCTCTGGACAGTGTATCCTAGATTGGCAATCAAAGAGGCAGTTGCAAAGTCTCGAGCCGCTGCCACACATGCTGCGGCATAAGTGACTGCTATATACTGACCGATGAAGATGATCGAGAAGAATACCAGGAACGTATCTGCTTCCGCTCTGAATCCTGCCATCCAGTAGAAAGTAACCGAATAAGCCAGAGGCACGGGTAGATCTTCTGTGAGGAACCTGGCGATACGTCTACTCAGTAAGAATGGGACAACATCCACCACGTTCTCGTTATGCTCTCGGTCGAAGACTTGTACATCAACTGTCAGCCGATAAGTCTCAAACATGAGAATCAGATATCCTTGCAGTGCGGCTGCGTTGTAGAGTGCTCCTTGTCGACTTCGAATACCAGACTGATCCCGGCTCAGCGCAAAGAATACCCACCCAGTCAAGATGCCCATCAAGATAGCTTCGGAAAGTGAGCCAGCCATGCCCATAGGATCTCGGTAGGTGGTGAGAAAGGTCCGGGAAGTAAGGACTCGCGTCTGACGAATGAATGGAGATCGGGCCATATGAGAGTTGCGTGCACTTGTTGGCTGTATTGCTGAAACTTCTTTCTCGCCATCAGAGGCATATCTGAGCTGACTTTCGTCGAGCCAAGCAGCTTTGAGCTTTTCGACTCTCTCTGAGGATGCTGCTTCTAGTTCAGGAGATCGGTTATCAATCGCGGCGATGTCAATCAAGAACTCGGCCGGATTAACGAACGGCGGTAGTTCCATTCCCACCTTTTTGAACCATGGTATACAGTCATCTGCTCTGCCAGCGAAGACTGGACTTCCTCTTGTGAGAATCACTAGGCCGTCAAACATACCCCAGATCTCAGATCTCGGCTGGTGTATGGTTGTTATGATCGTCCTTCCTTTCTTTGCCAAAGACTTCAGTGTTCGAACCAGTTGAAACGCACTGGTGGCGTCCAGACCTGTAGTCGGCTCGTCCAAGAACAAGACGCTTGGATTGCTGAGGAGTTGCACTCCTATACTTGTTCTTCGTTTCTCTCCGCCAGAACATCCTTTATGTTGGTGGTTTCCAATACGTGTGTCGGCACACTCCTTCAAGCCCAGTTCCAATATGACTTCCTCCACGACCTTTCTTCTCTCTTCCTCAGTTGTAGGTGGTGGCAATCGCAAATCTGCAGAGTAGCGTAACGTCTCTCGAACCGTAAGTGTAGGCAATAAAACGTCCTGCTGCATCACATATGCGCTGCGAACACTATTGACACCGCCCATGCCATTGAACGTAGTCCTTCCTCCAAACGACAACCTCGCGCTCGTCATGCGTTCTGCCATTGTGTTCAACATCGTTGTCTTCCCAGATCCACTCCCTCCAATGATCGCAGTAAGTGTACCGGCTGGCATAGAGGCAGAAACTGAGTGCAGGATCTTTTTCCTCTTTGGGGCCTCGCTGCCATCTTGTCTTCGTTTTCGAGGAAGGTATTTGTCTATCGAGAAGGCAGAGGGCGAAAGGTCCACCGTGACTGCCAGCTCTCGAACCTGAACTTCGACTGGATCGACATCTCGAAGGGATATGTGATTGCTATGCGTTGTCGCAGGCTGGAAGAGTTCGTTGCTGCCCTCGTCTTTGGCATCGCTCGAAGGTGGCGACGGAGCTCTTCGAGCTATCTGCAAGCTTTGCGCCTCTGTGTCTTTGGCATCTCCTGACACCCGCCGCCCAGTTTCAATATCTTCCCCCATTGTGCTTGTCCCTTATGAAGCTCTCGACTCCATCTCAATCAGTAGATTTGCTACGAGGACGCCGGTCCTTCGATAGTGGCGTGGAGTAGTGGGTGAATTCGAAGCTTGGGTTAGTACGCTCGCCTTCGGAAAATTGCAACAAGTGAATGAGGAAGGCAATTGAAGTTGCGCTGGCAGAGAAGAGAAATTTCCTTACAATTCCATGGCACTTACAAAAATGCGAGCGCAGAACCTGAAATGTCTGCCATCATTACAGTTGATACGTACAGTAGGAGAATTTACTCGATGCGGAGCCATGACCCGCACATGGAAGCGACGATGAACGGTCTGGCCGAGGCGCCGAGCAGAAGAAACCACTCAAAGCACTCAAAAACCGCCGCAAGGCTGCAGAAACAAAACATCGGCTGCGAAACGAGAAGCATCTCTCTAGACTCCAACCAAAGAGGTTGAAGGCTATACCGTAAGCGAGGGGTGTTGGATTTAGATGGGGCTTCGAGCCGATACGCCCATGTGGTGTGAGGGATTAGGGAGGGGACCTCGGGGAGGACTGAGAGGCTGGGAAAATTGCGCACCTCGCTTGGAATAAGTACTTCGTATGTCAATATCACCTCCCTTATCGGGAAGCTGGACGGGCAAACCAAGAGCTGAAGACGTCTGGCATCCAAAGAATCTGTCTGAAGGTTCATAAAGACGTTGGTTTGTTTAAGGTTGTGCCTCGTGAGACGGGGCTTTAAGGTTAAAATGCATCGTGAGCAAGTGCTGACAACCGACGCCTCCTGTCTTTTCCGTACGACTCCAGAGCTCTTTACCACCTTTTCTCTACTCTTGTGAAAGTCAGCCAACAAATCCCAAAATCAATAAGGAATTGCGATCTGATATTACACTTGGCCACCAGGCAAATGTCTACGAGGAGTTTGAGCGAATCTCTCGCGAAGACCTTCCTGCCATGCCTGTGGCTTGATCCTCCAGCTGCATGCAAGCGAGTGGCACCCAGACCAGGTTTCACGGATGTTGGAGTACCCGAAAGTTCCAAGAGTCTGGGGAGAGGCACCAATTCGCGAACACGAATCCCAAGTCCAATCACAATAATGAGGTTCCAATCAAGTAGCGGGACAACTTGTGGGGTCTCTTTGACATTCAGAACCTCAATTGTATGGGTTGATCGAACAAAGAAGTAACAGGCGGCTTCTGTGTCCTTCGGACGTTGAAGGATTTGCTTTACTTCGTTACGAACTCATGGTACTTACCCGATGCCAGATTCTGACACGTGTCACATGGCGAACCCCGATGTGTCCCTCACTTTAGAAGCGAACATTGAAGATATCTTTATCTTATCTCACTACTCAGACAGAGACATGTTAGGATCGATCAGGAAACCAATATATTCTCTTTATTGGGGCATACACATCTCGTTTATGGAGCCTAGAAGAACCTCGTTCGCCCTTCGAAAAGCTACCTCGGTGTGCAATGTCCCTATCTCGTTTAGCGAGTCAGCTTACTCGCACTGTTTTCAAAACAACCTCTAGATAGCGATTCGCTAATAATCTTACTGCGTCTGTACACCTGCATATTTTTGGATTGGCAAAGATTCGAATCTGACATAATATTGGTCCTTTCCGTCAAAACATTTCAATGATTATCATTAAAGTGCTTCAGACATCGGCTCTAGGTGAGTCTCGACAAGGCAAAAGATAGGCAGCAAAGGTTAGATTACTTCAGACAATCGGATGTTCGCATTTTTTTGCTCCCTCAAGTTATTGAATTAATACTGGATTCGAGGAGATGGAAAAGGTCGATTGTGTCGTCATCGGCACAGGTAAGTCTTCATACGAGCTTGATACGGAAGTCTTTGTCTATTATGCTAGACATTCCCGCCTTGACACCGTCAATGGTCATCTCTGGCAGCTGGGCAAATTTGGCTGACGGTTCAACCTCTCCTAGGTCTGTATGGTCTGGGAGCTGCGAAGCAGTTTCGGCACTTCAATCCGCAAAGCTCTTTAGTCGTCTTTGAACGAGAATCTTCCATCGGTGGCACCTGGGCCGATCACCGTCTCTATCCGGGGATCGCAGCTAACAACCTGTTCGGTACCTATGAATACCCAGACTTTCCCACGGACTTTGAGGTATTCGGGGTCAAGAAGAATGAACATATTCCCGGGGCTGTGCTCAATGCCTACCATAAAGCCTACGCTACCGAGTTTGGCATCACTCCGCTTATTCGCTTCACCACCAAGGTCCTGGTGGCCGAGCATATGGAAATCGAGGAAGGCGGGTGGGAGCTGACGGTACTCAATTCGGAGACAAACGTAGAAACAAAACTCTACACGCGCCGATTGATTGTGGCTACTGGGCAGACTTCAGAGGCCTTCGTCCCTCACTTCGATGGTCAAGAGACTTTTGGAGGTCCAATCTTCCATGGTAAAGATTGGCCTCTGTATGCCGATACAATCAAGAAGGGGACGACCATCACAGTGTTTGGTGGGACCAAATTTGCATGGGATGCTGTCTACCAATATGCTTCGGCCGGCGCCCGAGTCAATTGGGTCATTCGCGGTGGGTTCATGAGTGCCGTCTATGTCTTTTGTGCCTCACTGTTGCTAATCAACGGCAACCGATAGCGTCCGGTCATGGCCCTTGCTGGATATCTTCTCCATGGGTGACACCACTGAAGAGATGGATTGAACAGCTTGCCAGTACGTAGCAATCCCAGCTCATGGCCCCTGGCAATCTCATATTCATGTTTACTGACTTATCACAAACCAGATATTCGCGTCCTCACGTGGCTCAGTCCTTGCATCTGGGGTCAGTACGATGGCTATACCAGAATCCGCAACTTCCTTCACGGTACTGCTATTGGTCGAGCTATCGTTAGGGGTTTCTGGTCAGCCCTCGCTCAGGATGTCATATCAAGCAACAAATATGACTCGCATCCGAACACAGCTAAGCTCAAGCCTTGGACCAAAGCCATGCTCACAGGGACTAGCTACAGTCTCTTCAACTATCAGACGGACATTCTTGAGCTGATCAAGAGCGATTTGGTCACTGTACACGTAGGCGAGATTGACCATCTTAGTCCTGGGGCAGTCCATTTGGCCGATGGCACGAACCTTGAGTCCAATGTCCTCCTTTCCCATACAGGCTGGAAGCATGTACCTCTGCTCAAGTTTCTCCCCGAGGGTATTGAAAAGGAGCTAGGAATTTCTCACTCACCCCTCTCATACTCCAGTAATGTGGACCTCGATAGCGACAAGCAATTATTGCAGAAAGCAGACGAGGAAATCCTGCGGCGCTTCTCCATTCTCAAGGATACACCGAATTGGAACCCGAACTATGTTCCGTTGACTGAGCAGAAGGGTATCGACAGCGATGACATCGATGCCCCTTGCAAGCCACTGACGCCTTATATGCTGTATCACTTCATCATACCTTCATCAGAGCGCTTCCTCAGGACCAGAGATATCGCTTTTAGTGGTGCTGTGAGTAATTTCAGCAACCCTATAACTTCACACCTCTGTGGCCTTTGGATCAGCGCATACTTCAATGGACAGCTCACGATCGATCCAAGTGCTGCTGTTGGAGACAAGAAGGCTTTAGCCGAGATAAAGTACGAGACTGTCCTGCACAACCGCTTCGGGAAATGGCGTTATCCTACGGACTGGGGCACTAGCAGACCTCCGTCGTTTATCTTCGATGCTGTACCGTATCTTGATTTACTGCTGCACGACCTTGGCTTACAGAGTCATCGCAAGGGAGGCTGGTGGTCTGAGATGTGGAGCCCGTATGATCCCAGAGATTACAAGACGGTCAACGAGGAATGGGAGAAGATGAATAAGATCAAGTGCTGATGTTCCCCTGCAATGATCGAGGAGATGGCTCGTTCAGACGCTGTTGTGAGAGTCTCTAGATCATGTTTCAGGCAGCTATCACAAGAACACTTTTCAATAATAAACAAGCGGAATGATCGTGCCGTTAAACCCCGAGTAATCCATCAGATTTTGAATCTTTTGCAAGAATAATGTATTTTAATTTCACACAGACAGACATTGGATTCAAGCCGACTTGCGCAGAATTAGACAAGTAGGTACCCGCCTCCGTCGCAACGATAATAATGGTGATGATAACAATAAGACCATGAACCACCGAAAGACAACACCCAATCTCAGACGAGTAGAACAGAAGCGTTCAGGAAAGCAAGTACCACTTGATATTCTCTGTTTGTAGCACATCTAGCACATACTGTAGCAACGGAGTCCAGATCCAAATCCCAGGTGCAGCAGACGTGTGACAAGATTGGAGGGGAACAAGATATTGAAAAACTCCGACGAGGACGAGGTTCAGCTCTAGACAAACATCTAGATTCGAAAATCTATGAATTGAAGGCAACGCTGCCCAACCTTTTTGATTAGTCTAATGCCCTTGTCGTTACAGGAGGAATGCCTGGTCGTTAACCCTGCATATGCCACCATCTTCAATGCCCCGGCCTCGCATCAATTTCAACCCAACAATTGCATACCGCGAAAATACATCCCTTGCTAACAACATGGTCTTCTAACGACTACCGGACGCAGCATGGACTTGGATAACCGACGTTTTTGATACGTATACAAAGTCTAATATGTTCAGGATCTGAACTTAGCCCCCACGCTTTGGCTACCGTCTGCTCCGAGCAAACCTTCAACGGGCGGTCCGGCCCTGACAACAGGCTGATCAGTCTCCAGAATCTCTTCAGGTGAACACGCAACAACGAAGAGGGGATCAAATGCACAAGCAAGCCTAGATGCCACTGCACTTCCACCCTCTGCACTTTCTCCACCTATTGATCCTTCAAACCCAACCTGCATTGGACGAAGCCGCATACTAGAGCTGCAAGTCCCACTCTTCCACTGCAGCTCCTCGCCGCACTTTCATGCCTTCTCAGGTAGGTAGCGTCCATCGCTACGGATCATCCCATGTTTCCTCCCGTCGAATCCTGGAATGAGTATAATAGCAAGATTCGGAATGTCTAGCACCGTCAAACCCCTCTCTCATATCCTCGCGTCCTGCATCACCATACGCCGACGGGCAAGTCTATATCAGTTCATGCATAGAGCACATATCAGACCCTCTCCTCTCCTCTCCACTCCACTATTCCCCACCCCCACGCGCTTCGGCACGTCTTCGGATTCGCAGTCAAAAGAGGGGTTGTCCATCCTTCAGGGAGCGGGAGCAGGGGGCCACCACGCAACTGTCCACATCACTGGGAAAAAAAAGTTGGTGAAACTCCAACATTTTCTCTTCCTCTTTCTCTCTGCTGCAGGATAGCGACGCCACCAAGCAACCAATTGTTCCACAGAGCACACGCAGAGACTCGAATGCAGTGTCTCCTCCGAGGTCGGGTCTCCCAACCGGAAGATTTCTCGATAATGCCCCGCACCTGTGCTTGCCCGCAGTGTAACCTTCCACGATAACAAAAAGCGATGTCCAATCTGGGCAATGGAATGGTAGAGGGCTGAGTCTGAAGATTCAAGACATCGTAAAGAAAGTTTGACTGGGAGCGGCCGCTTTGCAAGACGACTTCCACATGGCGACCACGGCTTCGACGGGACGATGCGACGTAATGACGGGCATGTTTCACTCCCAACGTTGTTCCCCCACGTCAACAAACCCAGACTAATGTACTCCCTACAAATATCACGACAAGGTTGTGCACCTGTTCAACTGACTTCTCAGGGATGGGCTTGTAGCTTACCACCATCGGCCTCTGCGCGAGTCAGCTTGGCCCGCTAGGGTTACATCAACTGCTCAGATATGTATAATGCCCTCCGTCGCCAATTCCCAAGCCACCGGTTCCGATATACCTTTCTTGACAAGGAATCCGGGATTTGAAAATTTTGCAAAACTGCATTTCAAGAAGTTGGAAGAAAACTTCCTGATTCGGTAGTTTTTCGGGAGAAGACATCAAGGAGGGCATACAGTTCGGTACTTGAAGAGTGTGGTCGCACAGCTTCACCAGGATTCTCCACTGTCCAGGTTATCTTGCTTGAAACTTGGAAATGCTTCCTTATCAAGTATGGGTTCTCTTGGTCTCCGTCATTTTCTCCGATGACCTGCATCTTTGCCTTGGACACGTGTGTTTCTTATCCGCCTGTCGAGAGCCATTCCAAGGTTCGTCTTCACGTCTTCACGTCAGACTCAACACATTTCTCCCTCTTGAGAAGTTTCTCCGAATGAACTTTCTTAGCGTCTTCGCGTCTTCGTTACACTTGAATTTCAGCAACTGCCGTATCATGTTCACCTGCATTCACCGATGCGAATGTTCCCGTTCAGTAATCTGTTGGGAATTAACCATTTCTGCGCCATACTACCGCTCAGGAGGAATCCTCCATCCGAGGCACTGTCCAGTCTAATATCTGCAAGGCCTCATTGTAGATCTGCGAAGTTAATTCTCCGAGTGTGTGCCTGTCGCTCCCGCATCCGAATGCGCCGCAGCTGCGAACTGTTTCAATTAGGTTTCCGTCCGATGCCACTCAGAGAAATGATTACTCACTTCCAGAACCACAATAACGCCTGTAGAATGATGGGATCTTACAAATGCAGTGCATATCGAACATGCTTACGACGCAACCAATCGCTCTCGCTCCCTTTTTGATCTCGCGTTCCTTTATGCAGGGGTACTATCTTGCAAGCGAAGTGATCACATTAAGATGGAGTCACATTACCGGCGTAAGTATGCTGGAAATACCTACTGTGCCGTCGGAGAACGGCTTTAGTATGCTACATGGCCGAAATTCTGTTCCAATACTCTCGGTCTTCTGCCTGTAATTGTTATGCTTACCAGATTTTTGGATTCTTTGGTTGCGGTGCCGATCTCACTGGCAAGTGCTGCTGGCAGCCCATCAATGGCAGCATGTAAGCATCTAGGCACTCAGCAACTCGCAGAACTCTACCCAAGCCCAAGAGTAGGTCATAGTTCGAGCTATCCCTATAACAGATAAAGGTAATCTCAAGCAGGTCGCAGACAAAGACAACCTGTCCTTTCAAGGCGAGCTGCTCCGAAAGTTGTGGTCTTGCAACTACCAAAAACAAAATCAACGCGACGGTCGTTGCACATTGGTTCCAAAATCCGGGAGATATACTGTCAGACAGATCTTGGTAATCTGAATGCCAAGTAGCTACAAAATGGTACATCCAAATACCTCGCGAAAACAAGCGAGCATCGCTACCGTTCAAGGAGTCAGCGGAAAAGTCATCAATACCAAATATCCAATGACCCTACCAGTCATCCTCGCATGACCCTTCGAGGTAAGTCACTAACTATCTACACACCTCCAACTCAAGCCCAGGAACCTCATGATTACCAAAACTTTCCGATTCTACCCACCATCTTCGGCAGATATCCTCCACACCACAAACACAATCCCTCAAGATCTCGCCCTTCCACACTCAGACATCGTCAACATGCACTCCTGCTTCTCGCCTTCCACGACATGAACACCTACCATACCCTCGGTCTCAAATCAATCATGTGATTAGCCACAATAGGCCCCATGATCCTCTTTCTCCAGTCAGGCTATGGCATTCCGTAAGTCGTGAGTCAATCTATGACATTGAGAACAGATGGAAGTCTCTCCCCTCCTCTACCCAACTATGCCGATATTTCCCTTCTGCCGAAATCAAGAAAACTAAGTTTTGTCGCTCACCGAGTATCCATAATATCTTACTGCTAATACTCTGCGTCCACAAGACCACTTCTTACACGAATCTATCCGAAATTTCGCTTGGCTTCAAGCCAGAAAGGACCTGCTGGACAACCATATCGTCGGAGTTTAACGCTCTTGGCTTTCCTCGAATTCTGACAAGTGACAGACACACACCGCTAGAGGAATGAATGCGAGACACAGCTCCATGCATCGCGTCTATTCCTCCTCACCGATTCCAGCCTACCATCCACTAAGCCGGCATCCAATTTCCAGCATCACAAGCCAACGCCACTTTCACATCCCCATCACATACCATTTCAAATCAGAGTCCTGATTCCACACAAGCTAGCGTAGTATTCCCCAGACTCCACAGCTCCACTCTCTTCATCTTCCCCGGATGATCACATCTGGGGTAGCACAGCATAAAGAAAGCTTGTTTTTGGTCTCCTCTTTTTGATTCTCAGCTTATGCCATGAAACGCCCGTGAGCCATTCGTCCCAATACGACGAAGCAATAGATTGATTGATTAAATGCTTGGATGTCTCTCATTTAAAAACTCAACATCCATGATGTCACCACTATCTCCGTCCATGGTAGATACAGCCACCCTATAGCATTCAAATCTTGTTTGAGAGGCCTGGCAAGACTCTGCCCAGATTCTCACATGCGATTCTACAACAATCCTATCATTTCTGCACCAGAGACACATACGCACTGACGCAAGAAAAAAAAAGAAAACAATATGACAGAGATTTGCCTCAAAAATGACAAGAGCCAACCCATATCATCTTTAAACAGCCCCAGCCAGTCAGTCAGCCAGCTCCAAACCCCCAGCTAAATATCGTAAACAAATCTACCGCTGCACGTCTCACCTCCTCCCTCAATCTACGGAGTTAGATTTCCCACGCGAGCTTACTCATCTACAATTTTATCCTAACATATTGCCTACCCAATCCATACATACGAAAGCGAATCCTGCAGGATGACTGTCCTGTTACTACTACTACCCAGCGCAGCCCAGTCCAGCCCAGCCCGCCACGGAGCGCAGTGCAACATCGGCATGCCGATCCGGCCCAACAACCACCCCATGCACCCGTCTCATCACCACCCACACCTCACACCTACAGTAGCCGACCGAACGCCATCCAGACAAGGAACCAAAATACCAAGACAGAAGCTGACCCGAGCACACCAACCCAGCCCGTCAGCCCGGCCCATGCACACCCAACCCAACCCAACTTCAGCCTACCCCGTCCTCCCCTACTCCTCTCCCCTCCCCTGCCATGTTCATCCAATTCCAACAACGGATCCAGGTCCCGTCCATGCAGAAAGAGGGGCTCGTTTCGTGTAACACATGCTGGGACAAGACAAGACTGCAGTGCAGTAGTTGCAGGCACAGAGATATGGCATATGAGATATACGATAGGACGCCCACGCAACGGGAGTGGTGGCGAATCCGATATTCATTCTACGCCGCCGAGAGTATTGGCTGGGTGGTGAGCATTTCCGAGTTCCTACAGTAGATGGTATGTGTTCTGCTGTGCTCCGCACGAAATTGGGGAGTTTTTTGGCTGATGGGGATGGGGTTGTGCATAGAGTAGTAGGAAGAGTGAGACAGGAAGCCGATTGTACCACCATCCGTCAATAAGTACTGTGGTTGGGAAGTATATGCCGTGCCATGCCGGGGCCGTAGACCGTGGTTGTGCTACTGGTAGTGGCAGAGCTGTGTGGTAATTAGATATTGGATATTGGATATTGGATTATCTACTACTACTATGGGAGAGTCTGGAGAATTGTGGAGAGCGGTGAGTTGGAGGGAACGAGCCGTCTCGAGGCGTCCTTATGCGCGGCTGCTGCAGGTGCACCTGCACCTGCATTGGTATTTGTGAGTGACTATCAGCTTGTGAGAATGATGTGTTGCTGCATTGCTGCATTGTGAAGGCAAGGAGGGTTGAGGCTGACTGAGTAGATATCCGGTGCGATGGGTACTTGTCCGGAGACGGTACCCCCCCGGTCTTGTTACTTTAGATGATCGGCTTCAGGGGCATTGAAAGGGGCTCGAAGTGCCGACAGTATGTAAGGACCTGATTGGGTTCTCTGTCCAATTTCCCCGCCCAATGTCGAAGGGGAAAAAGAGATCACTGTGGAGTGTGCTTGCTGTAGCCGCATTGCAGTCACAAATGTAGGCGAATGCTGGATAGCTGGAGTTGCCAGAGAAGACTGATAGGCTGTGCATAAGTGTGTAGAGATGTAAGATGATTGTATGAGTAAGGTATAGCTATCGCACAGAAGCATTGCTGCTTATCAGTTCTGGTATATCTTTAACGTATATCAAATCCAGTCCACTCAAAACAGTCCATCAATCGATTGATCCTCAACACTCCTCGGCGCAGAAACCCTCCCAGCCTTTCCCACGGCTGTACCCAGGCTTCTGCAAACCATGAAGACAAACACCAAACCAGATAGACATTGACAATGTCCATCCCTGCCATGAATACATATACTTCCAGCTCTCCGAAATCCAAACGCGCAAACATATCGCAACATATACAATCGAATCAAATCAAAGTACTCGCAGAATGTCTTTCGAGCAAAAGTACCGCCCAGCCCAAAATTGCACAAATGATGACGAAAGACCGCCCGATTCAATCGCCCATCCGGGTCCAAACCCGACCACCCAACCAGTCCCAGCCCATTTTGACCCGTAGCCCCAAGTAAATAAAACAGCAAATAGATAGCCGCCAGTGGTGGGGTATCGTAATAATGTGCTAGATGTAAATCCAACAGATGACATGACACACTAGGAGAGAAAAGCGTGCAACAATACAAAGTATATAGAAGATGAAGACTGCCCTCCAGAGATGCGAGTCGTAGAAGAAATCGTGAAGCAGGATAAAGTTCGGCTCGTATGGCGACAGAGGCGAGTAAAAGGTGTAGAACGTAGTGGTAGGTAGAGTCGGGTATCATTCGTATCGCGTCGTCGTTCATAGAGGCCGTCCAGATTGAGGGTGTCGGGATCTCGGTCATGACCAAAGAAAGAAGAAAAGGGTATGCTCGCAACAGTAGATGTGTGATCCTTCACTTCAATTACTCATGTAGCAAGAAAGTCCATCTGCATGCGAGAAGCAATGGCTTGCCAGTCCCAACTGCGCTCATCCTTGGCATCCATCAACCTCCACACTTCCTCAAGCACCTCGAGTGCCGTATCCGTATTCTTGTACTCCATGTAAGCCTTGACGGCCTTGATAGCTTGGCGAATGGGCTCCCTTTGCTCGACCTCGAAGGCTGCGCAACCGATGACGAATGCTGGTGCGAGGATCAGAGTTTGGCTCGGGTCCCGGGGTCCGAAGCGAGACAACAGTGCAATGCCATCGTTCACGGCGCTGGTAATTTTTGGATCGACTTTCCAGTTGGTGGTCTGAGGTGGGAAGACTGAGCGCCAGAGATAGATCCACATCATTTGGCGGTACAAGAGGCCGGCATTGTCACGAGGATCTCCTGGCGGCCATGCTGGTGTCCACTCTCTGATCCCAGCGTCGATTTCGGCTGCGGCATGGAGGTTGCTGTAGTCCAGAACGGGGTCGATGCGGTGTTCCAGGTTGTACCGAATCTTATTCCTGATGTTCGTGATCTTTGACATATACAAGAATAGACCATCAAATACACCAAGCAGGCGCACAGCGGAGGGCTGAAGTACGGTTGACGGAAGATTCCATTCATCCGCGGGGGAGATGTACTGGGTTTGAAGTCCATCTTTGGGGAAGAAGATCAATTGGTCCGCGTGGATGTGGTATTGGAAGAACTCATGGATGAACTTCATTGACTCGCCTTGCTCTGGAGGATTTTCTTGGATAAGTCGCTGATAGTGATCGAGATGGACTCGATGCTGGCCATTAGGATTTGGGTCTGACAGCGTCTGCAAGACGAGACATATCATTTGGGCATAGATGGCGGGAGTGGGTGCTTTAGGTGCGACAGGAGTTACTGCCGAGTCCGTTGGCTGGCCGAGCAGTTCTTTCATCGCCTCTGTCTGATGAAATTGAGATCTTTTCTCAAGAGTTTCTATGTCGAGACTGGGATGCTCGGCCAGGACTTGACGGCCATACGGAGAAGTATAGTCGATGTGTTTGCTGGATAGAGCAAGTATCGAATGCATCAAGCCGGAATGCTGTTGAGCCATTGGTAACAGGATATTCCTGAAAGCGCTGTCATGTTCTCCTTCCAAGGTGAAGATGATGCTCAGTCGTGAGATGTAGTGGTGTAGGAATACCCTGTCTCCTTCTGTCTCGAGACCATTGATGAGAAAGGGCAATTGAATGCTTGACAGGGTTAAGCTACCTGCCCTGCGTAAACGGGCTGTTGACGAGATCAGTTCATCGAGTCCTTGCTGGCGAATTTGCGATTTCCCCCTACCTTCTTCAGCTTTCTCTTTGCCGCTCTTCCATATCGTCTTCTCTGGATAACCTTCACACGTGACGGAGTTCTTCTCACAATTTAAGCCTGGAACAGACATCAGCATTGGCCAGTCGGAGATCCATACCCTACTTACACCCAGGCTTTGTTTCGTCGCACTTCTTCTTGCGTTTTCTGCAAGTGATACATCCCGTTTTCGACCTGCCCTTCGCGACTTTTGACAAAGACTCTGGCGTTGGCTTGGGATGTTTCCGAGGCCTTCCACGAGGTCTCTTGACAAGAGTCGGTGTTGTATTGCATGATGGTGTCTCTGGAACAACACTTTCTTGCGTTGTTGATATCCGTGGGTAGTCTGACATATCCATATCGACCACATCGTCTTCCATTGGCTCAAGCTTCGGGACCAATAATAACCCTTCTTCCTCATCCCAATTAAAATCAGCGCCATCTTCCTCTTCCTCTACAAAACCAGAAGAACTCCACGGATCCGTCGATGTTGAACCTGCTGAGGTAGCCATTGTCAAAGCTGATGCTGAGGATATATCCGACCCGTCCATACTCCTCCTCGAATCCAGTGAAGTGGATATCTCAAACATCTGATATGTCTTCGTGCAGCCTTCTCTGTTGTGTACTCGACGCCGGATAGCAGGTCGTGGTTGGCGGTAGCGGGCGCCAAAGGAGGAGGGAGTTCGTATTGGGTGTCGGGGAACTTCTTCGATATCCTCCTCTGAACTGGGCGTGAGAATTCCGAACGGGGGGGAGTGGTGATATGCTTCCAACACGCTGTGCTGTTCCATCTTAGAATTTCCTTGTCCAAAATGCTATCGATTACTTCCAAGTACTAACGGCCACATCTGCTGGGCGTGGGCGAGGAGGAAGAGAGGGAGCGGGAAAGAGTGGAAGATGGGGGAGGTGCAGAGAGGAAGCTCACGATAGTAATAGGTTTTGGCCCGCTCACTCTCACTCAACCCACGGCGGAGCAATTCGTTCTTCGGGGGTTCACTTCGCTTGTAACCTTGCCTTGCTACTTGACCAGGGCCCCAGTAATGATTCAGCAGGGGTTGCGGGTGTTGAAGGCAGGACGTGCACACAGGCCACGCACGGAAATTCCACCTGTTGTGGAATAGGCCAGAGGCAGGTCGAGCGAGGGTGGTGTAAAGAGGAGCAGGAGGGCAGGGTGACAAGAAAGACAGGGCCGTCTTTTGGCTCCGAGACGCAGGTGGCCCGTTCAGGGGAGCCTGTAAAGATATGCGTTTGCGTACACCATGCATCCCGCTTCATTGTCTCTTTGGCTAGCCATTCGGCCTCTGGTCCCTGAGTCGTGGCTTGAATATGAAAGGCAAAGCGAACGCTAGGCTTTAGATCCTGAGATCCTCGATGCCTCTGCCTGTGACGCCAAAACAGAGTTCAGGTCGGTACTGTACTGTACAGGGCATGGGCATGGGTAGCCCAGACCGATCCTGGTCTTAGCTTAGACAGGTATATTTCTGGAGCTATGGGCCCCCTCTGGCAAGGATACCGCGAGTTCTTTGGTTTCGAACTTTCGATCTCACGGGCATCTTGCGGGCACGATCTAGATGACAAGTGCCCACCAGCCTAGCCGTCTTCTAGCCGTCCATCTCCAGCTCCAGCGCTCCACTAACTTAATTTTGGTAGGCTGAGCGCTGGATCGAAGAGCGGGAAGTAATGGTTTGAATTCGTTCTAATTCCCAAAGGAGACCGTGGTGTCAAACGAGTCTGACTGCTTCTCCTTGTTTTGGCGATTGTTTGCTTACTGATAGGACGGATGTCAAAAACCGGACTGACAGATAACTCTGAGGGTGCGCTGAGCGGGCTGAGCGGCGTGATCTCAATTGATAGTGATTGCTTACGCCGTAAGTCTCAGGCACACACCACCAAATACAACCTGCTGAATGCTGAGTGAGAACACGATACTACCTCCTACTTTCTCTGTATGGAAGGCAGACTAATTCCGGACCTTGCCTTTCCAGTCATGATACTCTCCCGCCTCGCTCGTTCAATTCCCAGAATCAACCACTTGCATTCCATCCTCTAAGGCAAGACAAGACCAAGTGAAAGTCAAGACGGCAGGAAGATCTAGAGTACGGCAAGATCATTCGTCCGTTCATGCAATTGATTCCTCCAATCTCACGATGCCCCCGCTTTCTCGCCCGAGTAACCCTAGCCCTCTTCTGCACCTCACCTCGATCCGTTGATTCCATTCCCTCCCCTCCTCGTCTGAAGTACCGAGCCAGCTATCTAGCCAGCGGCCAACGTCCACAGGTGCTCGCATCTCACAGCTGCTCTACGGGCCTAAATGGGACTGGTAGCAAACTCAAAAACCCCACGCAAAGGAATTGGTAAGACGTCGTCACGGTGGGCGCTGGGAAGTTTGCGGGTTTTCGACCATAAAACCTACGATTCAGGATCAAGGAGTGTACTGCAGAGAGGGCAGGGTATCGCCGGTACATGAACCGAAAGAGGGCAGGAGAGACGAGAAAAAATGGGCTTGCTGACGATCACCCGAGGCTGCGTGGAGACCTCTAAGACTAGAAACTAGCTCGAAGCTGGGAACTTGCGAGTTTAAAATGGGTTATCTAGATGCTGCTCCACGCAACTTATCCTCCGTGACATTCACTGCTGCTCCACCATAAGGACTCAGTCTTATGTCCCAAATACAGGCGGTCTGATGATCTTGACGGTATCAGGGAACCGAAAAGTCTCAGATATCTTGAGAAACTGTAGCGGGGATGTGAGTCCACTTGCATTCCAAGTACCCTATCCAAGACTTTTAGTTCTGCAGCAGCCTGCATGTTCTTCAGACTTTGGGACATTTGATAGGGAGTTGAAACATGGCGTTTTCTACCCCTCTTTCCCCTTGGAGCTTGCAGGAGGATAGTCTCCAGTGCCTTGTCCAAGGCAATCTGGTATAGGATGCCCTGTCCATCCTAGAGCTCCGTGAAGCCACGATGTGCCACGTCCCAGCATGACAGCAACTGTGGGGAGAAGGAGAAACAACGCTGCACAACTGGCCGCCTACCGTTCTTCTTAGGTCCCGTGAAGTCCCTGGAGTCAATCTCTACAACACCTAGTATTAGCACCCAGCACATAGTCCTCCACTGACCCTCGATTGATAATATTGGCCAAAGACTTTCAGCGTTCTTCACAAGACTGCCGTGCCTGCTTCTTATTGCTGGTAGCCCGACAATGTTCCGCCCAGCGGTCCACGGTAGCGAAGAAACGCTGGGTTCAGGGCTGGGCCGCACACCGAAATTTAGTGAAAACCATCACGCCCCGATCAGCATCCACAGCGCCTGGCTCCCGTCCTGGTCAATCCTTCATCCCTTCCGTTCAAGGTCCTCAAACCCTCATCTCGAACCCTTGAATCAAATTCCCCGTGGAATCAAAGCTCCCATCTGAATCATTGATCACGTTCAAGCGGGTCAAGAGGAGTCGAGTCGAGTCATGAAGAGGATCCGATCTGCTCGCCATACCGGTGGTATCCTTTTTCGCAAGCTTTCCTAAAAAGGGAGAGCTTCAATCGTCTCCACAGAAGCTTCCTCAGGAGGGGCAACTGATAACAAACCGGTCGTGGAGAAAAATTTCCTATCCGCCTCCAACCTCAACAACCACAGCAAACGAGTTGAGACTCACGATGTCGCGGCTCTAGACTCAAAAGTATAAATTCATTTTTCCTAATATCCCAAGAAATGACAGCCAGAGGACCAGAGCTGCATGACTCGTAGACAGTCTAACCCGAAACATACATCCTGTAGCACTTTCTGCACGCAAGACCAACAAAAAAGCAAAGCAACAAGATGACAACGTCGCAATTCAAACGTGCTGGAACCGGGCTTTTGGGACAAGTCTGGGCTTAGGATTGGCCAGTGCCATGTTTTTGAAGTGAATCCATGCCATGCAGCTCTCCACAAAGCACATGGGCAGATTTTGATTCGTGAGTTGGAATAGTCGTCTCCTGCATGAAGCTCGGTACCGTTGGACGAAGCTCCTTTTGTGAACCACGCTGCGCTGGATAGCTGGTGAGCTTCTACTGAAGTGTTGCTGCGCCGCTGTCAAGACCAGCCTGGAGCTCTCTCTTTCAGGGGACGTCAAATAGAGTTTCGGACAACGTCCCGCTGTGGAAGACGTTAAATCCTCTGAAGCCTCTGGGCCCCTTGGCTTGAGCTATCATTACCTTCTCCTGGGTGTGACACCGAGAGACTGGTTTGCAGATGTGGTTCTCTTACAATTGACTTTTATATGGCCCATCTGCCGCAACACCATGCACACTGAAAAACATTCGAGACATGTTTACTCATCTCTTGACTTTCTTACAGCACGCACGCAGAAGTCGATCTCGACAACTTTCCGATTATCCGTCCACAATTTCTAGGCGACGACCAGGTATGGCATCCTGGAACAAGGCCATTCCCAGCAAGTCAGCGGGTCATTGTGAGTTACGATCTAGCATACCCAGCCCGTTTCCCACAGACCGTGCGAAATCTACTGAAGATCGGTCCTCTCCTCGTCTCGTGCCTTCCCTCCCGTCCCGAAAGCAAGTGCAAGTGGTGCTGCCACCAACAATTTGCTAAGAGAGCCTTGGCTCTTCATCCGTGCATTATCCGTAGCTGAAAACATGTCTCGCTAATTGAAGATGTTGACAGCCAGCCAGCCATAGCGAATTCCAAAGGGGTAATCTCCTCCACAATATGTGTCTGTCATGCAAGCAATTTGTCCTCCAATAGTCCAGGCTGACACACTCCACACACATCATCAGAAACATCTCCAGCCGAGAAAGTCGGGCCTCAAAGCGGTATCCCGAAGCAGCTCCGCTTTCCTATCGTGGGGGGCCTGAACGGTGCATATTTCCGTTCTCGGTATTCCACTCACAGAAGTCCAGATATCAGCATTGGCATCATTCAGGCTGCATCGGATGAATCAGACACAAGAGGAATCCAACATCCAGTACCCTTGTAACAGCAGCACGGCGTCAGTCTTACCAACATTGCAGCCTCGACGTTCTCTGATATCGAGCAATCTCGAGCTCACATGTACTGTAAGGGAACCAGTGCCAAGACTCAACGAAAGTCTGCAGCCAACACCCTAATCCATTCCAAATCATACCAGGCTGAAATCGACCACACCGTGCTCGTTGTACCAGCCAACCAAATGCACCAAGCAGCATTCCACAAGGTGAATCCCGTCGGCAACGAGGACCGAGCCCGTCCATCAGCCTCGCCAAGCTGCCACAGTGAGTCGAGTGCCACAAAGCACAGCTGGGGCCCCGTTGATTTGCACAAATCGTTGCACAAAAAGCCTCATCGCCGTCTCTTCTCCGCAGACTAAAGCGTCGATCGATCGTCCGCCTTGCATCGCAGTCAAAGCTCGCCTTTCACCACGTTGATTTATTTCCCGACGAGAGCTATCACAACTCAAGTGGATTTCATCCAGAACCCAATCGACCAGAAACTTCAAGAACAAGAAAAAAGCAATCATCGCCTCGATCGCAATTCCCACTTTCGAGACTTGGCAAGTCCTCTGTAGTCAGCATGTCGCCGTCTGGACGGTAAAAAAGCCCGACCAAATCCTATGACATCTGCAACCAGAAATGGTGCACGAGTCGTCTAGCGTAAACTCTAATGCATTCTGTATGCACTTATTTCCCAAAAGCTCATAGTTCACACAAGTCACCTTTGCCCATTCCAACACCTCGCAAGCGATCATCGAATTGAATTGCACTTCTACCAGCTTCTTCCCTTCTCTTTCTTAGTTTTGTATGCAGGGGTGAGAGCTGGGAGATGCCGCGTGCAGAAGATCAGCAAGTCTTCTTTCAGATCTTCGGGACGATCATCCATATTGCTGAAGAGCATTTGTATCTCTCCACCACCGCCTCGTGCTCTCCTCGTCATCATGGGCTTCGTATCTTCCCGTCACCAACCACCACCTTGGGTAAGAGAATCGAAAATCAATAGCCTCATCTCAGCAACTTGCATGCCCCCCATAACCTTATTCAGAAATACCAATGTCCAATACCTACCAATACCTCCCTCCCAACCTCATACACTATTACAAACCTGTTCCCCAAGTGAAACAAAAAGCAAGCAGCAGACAGCCCTCCTGCAGCCCAAATTCCCAAATTATCAAATGCCGTCCTCATTCTTGCTTTTTCGACCCCCAAAATGCCAATTTCCTGCTGTCATTGGCGTGACGTTCGGATCCAGCCGGCCAAATATCTCCGTACCCATGCAGAAGTACCCAACTGAACGCCCTGCTGCGTCTCTCGCAACACCACAATCTGACTGACCTACCACATGCGAACTGGCTTCGTTTAGATAATCGGTGGCTTTCTTCAGACGCTTTGCAGGGGTTCTCCATTCTTCAGCGCCACGGATGACATGTTTTCCGCCTCAAGATCGGTCACTTGTGACAGATGTCTAAGGTCGAAGCACTAACTCTTCATCAAACTATCGAATATGATGAGCAGTGGAGTGGCCAGTAGCTGCAGATGAGCACTGCTGGGGAGATTGAATATACCCCGAGACGGTGAGAGACATGATCCATTCTTCTTCATGTATCTGGCTCGTGAGCTAAACTAGGTGGAATGGTGCAAATGGAAAGCTGAAGAATGTCGATGAAGATCGAGAGTCAAGGACCCTTGTACATTTTGGTTGTTAGAATCCAAGAATTTGCAAGATTGGAAGCGAGCTAAAGCAGAAGAGGCATGTTCTCGAATCGATTGCGTGGAGATACTGGCGGCGAGTTATCCGGTAATTGGTATTGTTGGTGAAGAGAATTGTGCTTTCTTTTACTGTGACTGTCAGGGTCCATCGTCAAGGGTCCAAGATATCTCCAAGCGACCTCAGGGTCCAGATCTTCGTCCAGGCTATCGTGGGCGATGGAACGAGTGTAACTGGTACTGAACTGATATATCGCTTCACGGCCCTCTAGTTCGACCAACCCCTTCGGAGTCTGAACTCCAGAGCCTCGAAACGGCAGGTTGCAGCACCAGGACTGTTCGTTGATCTGACCACTACTAAAACTCACCTCGCTATTTCTAGCTTGCTTAGGAAGAAGAACAACAGTGGGTGTGCAAGGGACCTGGCAGCCACCAACAGCTTAGCTAATCTTCAAGGTTGTGTATCAAGCCTGTGTTGCAACTGACGATCAACTCATCGGCCTCTCTAGCTCTATCATGCTATACCTACCTACCTTCTGACAACCAAGGACAAGCATGGACATCTCAAATGCCATCCCAATATGAAATCACTCCTAGCGCCCTGACAGAAAAGTCAAAAGCTAAACACCAACTCACTCACCCATGGTGTGCAAAGTAGGAAGTAGGTTATCCACATCTCAACATGGACATGGGAAAGAGATACATGCCCATCACAGCCCCATTCCTCATGTCATGGCTAGATCGCAAGCCTCAGCAGATCAGGAGATATCGACGTCTTCCTCTTACAACAAGTATCATGACTCTGTGAACCATCGCCACCGACTTCACACCGCAGCACTCCATTCCCCCCTCGCCCTCTCTTCTCATTACCAATCTCCACCATTGCTTCACCTCGCATCTAGATTCTTGTTGATCCATATTCAGGCACACATGTCTTTCCGAAAATGCATCACATCTCCATCGAAATGCAACAACCGCCGCAGTCCACCCGCTGGTAGCGTGGGGTACGAGTCTCGATATCAAGTACCGTATTCAAAGTCCAAATTCAAAATCCAAAGAGTGACTTGATGTAACCTGCGAGTGGCGACATCAACTCAATTCGACCTGCGCACGAGCTCTGCGGCACCTACCTAAAATCCAAAGCCAGAGTCAGGAAACTCACAAAATAAGATGGCACATTCCCATCCTCTCTCTCTACCCAAACTAATCATTATCACCCCTAGTACTCTCTCTAAGAGTTCAAGTAAAGATTTCCAAACGTCCATATACCGCACCAGACCACACTGCAAGTCTGCAACCAGGCGAACACTGGCGCCTCATGAGACACATCATATCACAAAGTCCACCAGCACACCCCCATCCCTATCCCCATCCTAGATCTTCAAATCTTCAACCAGAACCTCAAAACTCAAAACCCTCCAAGCTCAAGCTCAACCCCCAAGCATCACATCGACGTGCGCCGCTCCAAAGCCGCTCCAAGGCCGCTCCCCCGTTCACTTCAAACCTTCTCGACTCCTCCTTATCCCCCTTCACCCACGCCCATGACTCGACCCCAGCATCAAAGATCATGAAAACCATCCAAAAAAAAAATCAGGGTGGCGGACACGGCCTCCTAGCCCGAAATCAACATCGGAATCCAGCAGGTTGGATCGGTATCTGTATCGGTCTTATATCTCCGTATACCCCCCGTAAAGACGTTGATCTTCCTGCCTTGCTTTTACTTTTCTGTGAGATCTTAGGTGGGGTGGATGGAAATAGAGTTTCGTAGTGTTCTCGTCGAGTTGCTACTTTGCGGTAGCCGACGGTGATATTGTGTGGTAAGGGACACGAGGCGAGGGTGTGAGAGGCGAGGTGAGGTGAGGTGAGGTGCAACAGTGGGTGCACGAATTCTGTGCGGATTAGTCAGCCCCACCAAAAGACTAAATCGCGTCTCCCCCTTATTTTTGACAACACAACAACCCTTCGTG